>Ga0207991_1000168_pt1 | contig 44516 bp, 51 predicted proteins | sample ETN07SmetaG_FD_185786 | JGI IMG/M metagenome (GOLD analysis project Ga0207991, IMG submission 185786) | Marine microbial and viral communities from oxygen minimum zone, Eastern Pacific Ocean - ETNP2014F14-07SV275 (SPAdes) (version 2) | ecosystem: Environmental > Aquatic > Marine > Oceanic ...
CGCTATAGCCGCTTTCCACGAGTTCGCGGAACCTGGCTTCCGTAACCACATTTGGTGCTTCGATGTCCCAGTTCATGGCCCGGCTCACGCTTTCTCCAAAGACGCAACACCCGGGCACTCCTACTTGATGCCTAGGGTTACGATAGTATACTGATGACCGCAATAGTGTATTATAATTTTCGCGGTATACGTTGATCCGATACCTTTAGGCACGTAACATGCACTCGTTCAAGGATTTAAGCGGCTTTTGCTACCTTCGGTTGCGCATCGTACCTTTGATGCGCACATTCGTTCTGCTGTCGCTCGTCGGTTGTCCGGCGCTCGCCGGTCCATGCATCCCCCCGCCTCGGCCATTTGTTCCAAGAGATCCAAAGGTTGCCACGGAATTTATGGACATCCTCCGTCATGACTTCGAACTCTACTTCCGTGACGTACAGGTTTATTTTCGCTGCCTCGACGAGGAGCGTGCTCGCGCCTTCGAGGAAGCGCGCGAAGTCAGCGAGGAATATGGGCGCTTCTTGGGCTCGCTTCACCGATAACTTCGGGGCGAAACTTTTGGTCCGAGTCGCGCGGGTTCCGAATTCGATAACTGGACTACGAGCGAAATTCAGCCGAGAACCCGTTCGAGTCCCGTCGTCAGCGGCTTAGGGGCCGGGTTTCAATAAGCGAGCCACGCTTTGGCCGGCCGACACAATGTAGGGCGGCATGGACAGCGAATAGTGGCCACAATTCAGTTTCAATATGCTGGGCTCGGCCCCAGCGTCCTTCAGCCCTTGTATCAGCCTTTCAGAAAGCTCCGGCAGCACCACCTTGTCTCGTTTGGCCAATACTACTTTTAGTTCGAGATTGTCCCGCGCAAGATGATGCGCATGGTTCACCAAGTTTAGTGGTCCCCAAGCCCTTCTGAGATCGCCCAATTCTATCGCGGGTTGGAGGCTCTCGCAAATCGTTCGCGTTGCGCGCCCGGTCCACACCATGTCAGCAAGGCTTCCGGCTGTGAGGAATAGCGCAGCTTTTGAAACAGTTTTGTCATGGGCAGCAATCAACCCGGCAACCCAGGAACCCAGACTCATTCCGAGTACAGAAATCTCTTTATAACCTTGCCCTTTCAGCCATCTAATGAGCATTCGACCGTCCCGCACTGCTTGTCTGAAGGATTGAACCGTCCTTCCGAGATTAGGGCTGAGCATGTAATCGGCATATTCAGCGCCGGATCGACTGCGCTCGAAGTGATACGGCAGTGCCATCTCGACAACTGTAATCCCGCGCCGAGAGAAAAAGTTGGCGATCTGTTGATACCGCGCGCTTGCATTCCAATGGTGAAACACAACCAAAGCTTTATCGAATAATCTGCTTTCTGTTACTTTCGCCCAGACGAGATTGTTCTCTGCGACGTCAGTAGAAATTCCTGAAGGAAATTTGACCCACTCTCCTTCGCGTTCGACGACCAAGTCGTTGTTACCCGGATCATCGAAATAGGTTGGGTCCTCGACCGCCTGTTCTGCAAGTTTACAAAAGGCCTCGATACCTGCCGGACGCCCGGAGCCAGGAAAGGCAAGTTCAGTTTCCAGAGCGAAGTCTGTCGGCTTCTTTACTTCGTCCCCGCGCTCTGCTCGTCGCTCATCCCAACGGTCCAGCCAGCTATGATACACTTTGTTTTTCTCCTTGGTCAGTCGCCCGCCATGTATCAATGCTTGGATAAACCAGACCGTAGATTGCTGACAGCAGCCCGATGCACAGCAAGATCGAGAAACCGGCAATCGCACCGATCAGCACGTAGACGATGACCAGTAGGGCGACGCGCGCCAACATGATTCTAAATTCTCTCTGATTTCGACCATGTCCAATTTCCCCTTGCTGACGCAACGCGGCGTGGACTCGAATAAGCCCATAGAGAAACACAGTGCAGGTCGCCAATACGATCAGCAGGCTGCTATAGTTTGTTGGCATGCTGTATTCGAGCCAGTCGCTTGCCTTCTCATGATTTCCCAAGACTGACAGAAAATCGCTAGCCAACCAACCCGTTATGGTCGATTCACTTGATAGCATAAAAGTGCTTTGGAGCTTCATGCATATGGCAATCAAGAGTCCCAAAATACAGCACCGAAAAATCCCACGCATGATTTTGAGACCGACTTGATTAGGCTGACATTGATATTCTCGATCTACCCACGATTCAGACTTTCGTCCAAGTTCCCAAGAATCGTGCGCTATTGTGAAGAGCAAAATGAGTCCTGCAAAGAAGAGAAAAAATACCACACCCATGTAGAGATAGGCGAACCCGGTGAACGCGACCGCCTCCGGTATTGAAATGACGTGCGGGCGCTCAATCGCCATCCGAGCCCATTCCACCGGGTAGTTGCCGGTATCGCGGGTCAGTAATGGGCCTAAACACCTATCGATCCACTGAAGAACCGTAGCTATAGGTAAACAAACAAGAAAGGCCGCCCAATACGTCACCGAAAAGGTCGCGACTTTTCGCACCCACATGTCGTCATTCGCGATTCCTTCACCTTCAGGACTTAACAGTGACCGCCTTGTACCCCTCCAAAAGACCACTAAGTCGCGCACGAATACAAAGTATAGCGGCATGAGCACCATGAAGAGGAGTGTCCAGTTCGGTGCCCATAAGTACCCAACCTGCTTAATCACGCCATTCGCCTGCGGAAAAACAATGCTGTGAATGCCCAAAAAGTAAGAGGAAAATCCAAGGGCCACTGCCCCTGCGAACACCGACGCCGACAAATCCAAAGGGGATCCCCGGTTGAACACGGCCTCCGTTGTTCTCGCCAAGCTAAATCCCCGACTCGGCGAGATAACCTCACCTTTGTGCGCCAGCGGTGACGGAACCACGGTATCAACATCGATTGCCGCGTTCTGAACCGTATCTGGAGGACTATGCGCATCGTGGCCGTCTGACCCCGCACGCAGCGCTCGCCTCCTGGCTACCAATCGTGCCCGGGCCGCACTTAGTTCCGTCTGCCATTCGCTGGTCGCCTTCGGATCATCACACCCAAACACCCTTGCTAGCCATCGAATGTTCTCGGTGCTGATTCCTTTCTCGTTGTCTTGGTACCAAAGCTGCACCGTTCGCAGTTCGATCCCGGACCGGTTGGCTTCGATCTGAGTGATTGCGGTGGCAAGAAGCTCGGCTGTCCACGGCCCCAAGGGTATCCCATCTTTGTCAATAGGCCGACCCGCTCCCGCTGCGCTCAACCGTCTGAACAACTCCTTGAAGTCACTTCCGTCATCCAGCGGAGGAACAAAATATTTTCCATTCTTTATCAAGGGCGTACCGGTGTTCGTTTCGTTCTATTTCGCTGGCGTTCGCTTGGTATCGTGAATTCGCGGCTCACGACAGTGCAACTACAGGCAGTGTGATTCGATCGCCATCTAATGGGCCAGAGAATGTCTGACGTGATCGAAATCCTGCTTGGTGGTTGGAAACTGGAATGAAGAAAGCGGTGAGACTGTTGAAAGAAGAAGCAGAGCCCATAGCCCGATTGTCTGGAAATGATCGGGAGCGCACGGTTGGATGGGTATACCTGTGGAATTCCTCTGAGTTGTCGGTGCTCTGGCTGGACGAGCAGGTACCTGCCGGTTCTATCGAGCCGCCGCTTCATCCCGAAGTGCTGGCAGAGGCAAAATCGTCGACACCGGTGAAAGTGATCGAGTACCTCGAAGCGCTTTCGAGTGGCGGCGAGCATACCCAAATTAGCAGGCCTTAATAGTCATCGGAGCAGGGCTTTCAAAAATATACTATTGGCGTAATAATATAAAATATCTAGAGAGACCGTCAACCTGCCAAAACTGTAGGAGAGTATTCATGCCCAAAACTCTTACTCGTTTCGTCGTCCTTGTCGCTCTTGGCTCCACGTCTTTCTTCGGAACGGCCGAGCGGGTTAGGGCGCAAACCTATCCGATCGATTGCGCAATTCTCCTCTGTCTTTCAGGGGGTTGGCCCGCATCAGTGCCATGCTCACGCGCCCGCGCGGAATTCATTCGAAGAATAACACCCTGGCCAGTAGAACCTCCGTTGCAGATATGGCGTTGTCCGATGAGAGCATCCCATGAACTCAATGGCACTGGTGAAAATGGCGGCCGTATCTTCGACATTCTGTTCGATAGACCGCGTCATCAGCTGCTCCAGACGATCACCGTTGCCCCATCTCAGGAAGTCGACCTACCACCGACAGGCGTGTTCCCGGCGGAAAGGGTTGAAACGGGTGATAGGAGCAATGAATTTTCTATTATGCTTGGTCAAAATCGCGCCGACATCGACATCAGCGGTCCGGAGTTTAACTTCGTGCGCTCGATACGGATCTTTGATGTGCGGAACGCTCGACAATATGAGGCAGGCAGCGAGGGGGGCTGCGAGCGGAGCGCGGTCGTTGTACTTGGAACTTATGGCGTTCAAGGAGACTTCTCTTGGCAGCGTTCATCGATCGGAACCTTGCCGAAAGATCATGTGGGGCTGGAGAGGTGGGGCGACAATTGTCCGAGCATCCGCCACCGTTCGGTATTCGTCGAGTGGCGGGATTACGAGGGCAAATATGGCTACGAGCAGGTCAACTACTGAGCCCAGTCGGGAAAAGCCATTTGTTTTAGATGGGAACTCACGCCGAAGGGCAATTTTCTGAGTGATGTGTTTCCGTAGACCTACATCACGCCTTCACGCTCCAAACGCTTGCGCGCCGCTTTGCGAGCCCGGCGGATCGCTTCGGCCTGTTGGCGAACTTTCTTCTCAGAAGGCTTTTCGAAGTGCTGCTTGAGCTTCATTTGGCGGAAAACGCCTTCGCGTTGAAGCTTTTTCTTTAAAACCTGAAGAGCCTGATGCAGGATAAGCAAATGCACTCTGCCATGGCTCAGGTGTTCAATAGCGGAGAAGTCGCGCGCCTGCGTCGGATCGCCGTTCAATTGGCCAAGGTGGACGCGAAGCCTGCCGCAGACGTGGGCAATGTCATGGACAGCCCCGCGAACAAGATGGTCGAAATGGTCGTCAGGATTGCCGCAGCACGGCATGGCGGCAGCATGGGGGGCGGGTCGATGGGTGGTAGCATCCAAACCGCCAACATCTTCACAGAACGCGCTCGGAAGGCACTGCGTAATTTGACAAATGATAGCGCAAGGCAGTTGCTGTTGGATGCAGTAGAGGACCCCGAAATGTTCAAGGAGCTTCTGCGGACGCCCGCAAGTATTCGGCTGTCAGGGCCGAAGAAAAGCAGGCTTGCACCGTATTTGATCGGTGACCGGGCTGCTGTGGCTCAAGATTGAACACGCCACGCTGCATGATACAGCGTGGCGCAGACACCCTCTGATGCCACAAGTGATAAGCCAGCATCATTGGCTGTCGTCTACCACCAAGGTAATTTCGCCAGAATTGGCGGAGTTGACGGCGACCACTTGGTCAACCGAATAACCTTCGGCCTCCAGTGCGGACATCAACTCTGCGTTTGCCTCAATCTCTGTGCGTAGGTCAGCAATGCCTTCTTCCTGCTTGCTCAGAGCATTGTCCAAAGCGCTTGCGTTCTCGGTAGCTTCACCTTTCAGCTCAGATAGCAGTGTAATTGTCGCGTCAGCTTCCGCGTCAAGGACGGACACAACATCCGCAGATACTTCGAAGCCTGTCACGATTGCAACTGTTATACCTTAGTAATTCAGTCAGCCATCCCCAATTGACTTACCTGATGCTTTCAGTCAGCTTCTCTAGAGGTGCTCTAGGCACCTGTCAGACAGGTCTGATTCTAAAAATCCTGAGAGGCACATTGATGTTTTTATTCAGTATTCCGAACGGCATTCTCGGGTCTTTTCGCCATGCTAAGAGAGTTGGCAAGCAAGACCGCGAGCCTCGTCTTTATCGTTGCGAACTCGTCAAACTTGCCATGGATGGAATTTTCCCGAGCGACCTCCCGCTGGAATATCTTCTGGATCGTATCAAGGGCACACCATGACTGCACCAAAAACCTTATACAAAATAGTCCTCGCTGACACCTCGCAATTACCGGCCTACAATGTCAGTGCTCTGAAGGAAGGTGGGATCGTGGACGAGGGTCAGGTCTACACTCTGCGCATTACCCGCGTGAGCAAGTTCAAGTCGACCAAATGAAGTTGCGCTCTGAATTACCGGAGATCGCTCCAACCTCTGGGACGCAGCGCGGCGCGGCTCCAATCGGCCTTTTGCAGGAACTGCCTTCCATCGAATTGGCGGCGATCGTCTATCTGCGCGCTTGGTGCAAAGGCAGGGCTGACCGAGAAATGATCGGACGGGATTTCACCTTTGTATTGGGCGAGCGTGAAGGAAAGAAAGCCGCCGAAGACTGGGATGCTCTGATGCAGATGCTCCTTAGCGGGGCACGTAGGCCAGTCATGCGTCATAGCCTTGGCTGCGAGTGCTTTGGGGGCGACGAGAGCGCCTTCGCCAATATGATTGCGGCGGCCGCCAGTCAGGACCGCGAGGACGCGCTCCTTTTTGCGAGCACTCTGATGACAGGTGCTGCGGCATGGGTCGCCGTTCAGGTGGCGCTGCCACTGGGGCAAGCCTTCCTTCGCCTGGCGCGCAACGCAGGCCTCCCAGGAACGTCCAAGGTTCAACAAACTAGCTATAGGCACTGAAAGAGGTTCTACCCGTTGAAACCCACACGCATGGCGGTTCCCGCCACCACCGCGCAAACCAACCTTCCCGCATCTGCTGTTAAGTTCGTCCGCGAAAGGAATGATCTGAGCGTCGCCGGGTGGCAGGTAGATAAACTTGAACCTAGGCCGAATAACCGAACAGAGACAAACCGGGCACATATGGCCGCTAACGCGACGTATTATGGCGGTTTCCAATGATTATTTGCCATTGTACGGGCATCACCGACCATGAAATCCATGCGGCTGTCGACTGGATGCGCGCCGCAGATGCTCAGACACTCATTACGCCGGGCAAAGTCTACCGCGCTTTGGGGAAGCGACCCGATTGTGGCGGCTGTCTGCCACTTTTCATTGCCACGTTGGCAAGTTGCGATACTATGGAAGTACCCATGCAACTGCGCGGCCTACAGCGCGCTACAACTCAGGGGAAAGCGGATGAAGGGCGACACCAAAGTCATAGAGTACCTCAACAACGCGCTGCGGAGTGAACTCACCGCCGTCAGTCAGTATTGGCTGCACTACAGGCTCCAGGAGGATTGGGGGTTCGGCAAAATCGCAGCTAAGTCCCGGGAGGAAAGCATTGAAGAAATGAACCACGCCGACAGGCTGATCGAACGGATCATTTTTCTGGAAGGACACCCAAACCTGCAAAAGCTTGATCCGCTGCGCATTGGTCAGAACTTGAAAGAGACCTTGGAGGCCGATCTTTCAGGGGAGCACGATGCGCGGACTCTTTATATTGAGGCCCGGGAGCATTGCGAGAAGGTTGGCGATTACGTCAGCAAGAATCTATTCGAAGACCTTATTTCTGATGAGGAAGGACATATCGACTTCCTCGAAACCCAGCTCCACCTCTACGAAACGATTGGCGCCGCCGGATTTGGCCAAATCAATGCGGACTCCGCAGACGAGGCAAAGTAAGGGCAGGACCCAAGATATGGCGATTTTCTTGAGCCTCTCTGGCAATTTCTATGCTGGAGAGCGCAGGTAATTTAGACCCGAAGAGGCATCAAAATGTAGAACCTTCGAAGTCTTACTCGAAAGTCAAACTATCTTGAGGGAAATCTGAAAAACCTCCCTTTTCCAACGTGAACTTGTTAACTTTGGCATCCCCTGCAAGGAACCTTGCTGATGCTGAAGCAACCTGCATTTCACGGCCTTCGCGATGCGATGAAGAAGAAGCAAACGCGGGCGGGAGGTGTCCCTGTCCGAGATGGACGCAGTAGTACCCCGGGGGCGGCTGATGGGGTTAATCACACCGCACTATCCGAAGACCGGATCGAAAGGCGGGCGTTCACCGAATCCGTTGGAAATGATGCTGCGCATCTACTTCCTCCAGAATCGGTATGCCCTGAACGATCCGATGGCCGAGGACACGCTCTATGACGTCACAGCAATGCGCAGCTTCGCTGGCCTCGAAATGACAACCCCCCCAGTGACTTCTTTCGCTTTAGCGCTCGGCCCTCCGACGCAATTTTTGAAGTCTTACGTTTGAGGCAGCCACGGAGTGTCCTATTGCGCAGCCAGACAAGTCGAGATGTTTGTTCCGCCCTCATCGCCCGGCCTCTCGGTGCGCTCAATGGCTGATGGTCTGCGTCGGGAAATGGTGCCGGGCCTTCTGACCGATTTTATCGGAATTGGTTGCAGTGACGTTTGAAATCTGTTTCTTACTATTTCAGTCAAGTTATCCCAAATGGAACAGGACCCTGATATGACCTTATGCAAAACATCGACTGCCGCCGCCGCGCTGATGGCGCTGGCACTACCCGCGCTGGCCGATGGCGAGTTGAACCTCTACTCTTCGCGTCACTATGACACCGATGAGCGGCTCTACTCCGACTTTACCGAAGCAACCGGCATCACCATCAACCGCATCGAAGGCAAAGCCGACGAACTGCTGGCCCGTATGGAAGCCGAAGGCGCGAACTCCCCCGCCGACGTCCTGCTTACCGCGGACACCAGCCGCCTCAAGCGCGCCAAAGACATGGACCTGCTGCAAGCGGTCGAGAGCGACACGCTCGAAGAGCGCATCCCCGGCAACCTGCAGGACGACGACAACCAGTGGTTCGGTCTGTCCCAACGCGCGCGGATCATCTTCTACAACAAAGAGACGATGGACAATCCGCCAGCGACCTACATGGACCTCGCCGATCCGGCCTACAAAGGTCAGGTCTGCATCCGGTCCTCGACCAACACCTACAACCAGACGCTGCTGGCCTCCATCGTGACCCATGAGGGCGAAGAAGCCGCGACCGACTGGGCACAGGGCGTGGTCGACAACATGGCGCGCGCACCCCAAGGCGGCGACACCGACCAGCTGCGCGGCATCGTTTCGGGTGAGTGCGACATCGCTGTGTCCAACAGCTACTACTTCGCCCGCGCGATCCGCACCGACGTCGACGGCGTGAGCGCCGATATCGGCAAGATCGGCCTGATCTGGCCGGACCAAGAAGGCAACGGCACGCATATGAACCTCTCGGGCGGCGGCGTGGCCAAGAACGCCCCGAACCGTGAGAACGCGGTGAAATTCCTTGAGTATCTCGCCTCTGATCAGGCGCAGGTCTATTTCTCGGCGGGCAACGATGAATTCCCCACCGTGGAAGGCGTGGAACTGGCCGACAGCGTCAAGCAGTTGGGTGAGTTCAAAGCCGATGAAGTGAACCTGTCGGACGTGGCCGAGAACATCGGCACCGCGCAGAAGATCTTCAACTCGGTCGGCTGGGAATAAGATTTCACATCAAGTAACGCAGAAGGCGGGCTTTCGAGCCCGCCTTCTATTTGGGGGTGTCCGCATATTGTGTTGGTCCGCTAAGCGGAGAGGCTGTGTGAAAACTCCCCCATTTTGAGCGGACTGATGGTATAATTTCCCTATTCGGTACGGAGGTTGATGATGACGCAGTTTATCGAGGGTCAAAACCGTCAGCAGACGATGTTGCTGCCCTAATGTCTGGACGATTATGTTGATGAGAACAGCCCTGTTCGTGCGATTGATGCCTTTGCAGACCTGCTTGATTTGGCGACGCTTGGCTTCAACACGCAGGCTGCTGCCACGGGTCGGCCGGGTTATCACCCGGGGTTGATGCTGCGGATTTATCTCTACGGATACCTTAATCAAGCGCAGTCGTCGCGACGGTTGGAGCGCGAGTGTGGCCGCAACCTGGAGCTCATCTGGCTGACGGGTCGGTTAAAGCCGGACTTCAAGACGATTGCCGACTTTCGGAAAGATAACGGTTCCGCGATCCGGAAGGTGTGCCAGCAGTTTGTCGCGCTATGCCGCAACATGAACTTGCTCGATGGGGATGTGGTTGCGATTGATGGCAGCCGATTCAAGGCTGTGAATGCCAAAGCCAAGAACTACACACGTGGTAAGCTGCGCCAGAAGCTGGGCAAGATTGACAAGGCAATTGAGCGCTATTTGGGTGAGTTGGATCGTGCGGATGAAGTGTTGGAGCAAACCGGCACGGTGCTGCCAGAGGCCCGCATGGAACGCACTTTGAGAAAGCTGGACCACCTGCAAAAGGAGGCGGTGCGCTACAGATCAATCGAGCAGCGCATGGATCAGACGGGCGAGACGCAGGTCTCGTTGAGTGATCCTGATGCGCGCTCGATGGCGACCACAGCACGCATGCCGCGTATTGTTGGCTACAATGTCCAAACGGTCGTTGAAGCAGATCATCATCTGATCGTCGCGCACGAGGTAACAATGCTTGGGTTTGACCGGGATGCCTTGTCGATGATGGCTGCGGCAGCAAAAGATGTCATGACGACAGGTCAGCTCACAGCAATCGCAGACAAGGGTTACTATAAAAGCGAGGAAATCGTTGCGAGCGAAGACGCGGGTATCTCAGTTGTCGTTCCCAAACCCATGACATCAAACGCCGCTGCACGCGGTCAGTTTGACAAGGCTGACTTCGCCTATGACAGCGAAAAGGATGTGTATATCTGCCCGGCGGGTGAGAACCTAACGTACAGATTTACCGGCCAGCAAGACGGCAAAGCCATTAGATCGTATTGGTCGAGAGCCTGCGCCGACTGTGTCATCAAAGACAAATGCACGACCTCAAAAGAGCGGCGCGTGCGTCGATGGGAGAAAGAGGGTGTGCTTGAGCGGGTCCAGGAACGGCTGGATGGAGACCCAACCCAACTGGCTGTTCGCAGTATGACCGTTGAGCATCCCTACGGCACGATCAAATTATGGATGGGGGCCACCCACTTCAAAATGCGGCGGCTAAAAAACGTCGCCACCGAGATGGCGCTGCATGTCCACGCCTACAATATGACCCGCGTCATGAACATCATGGGCATTCCAGCAATGATCGCAGCGATGAAGGCGTAAGGGGTCCCGTTTACCCCAAAAATTTCTGCCTAAAACGCTAAATCAGCCACAGAGCGGCTATGAGAACAGCGCCTCCGCACCATTGCGCAAAGACGAAACGGCGGAACACCGGATCGTCCCGGAACGTCATTACACCTTCGCGCAAATAGGCCATGAAGCTTGTGGCCGCTTTTGAAGGTGCTTTCTGCTCAGGCTCTCCCATTGCAGTGAAAATGAGGGACGAGAGCAACATCAGGAGCGCTGCAATCCCAAGCACCGCAGCATAGGAAATCGGAAAATCAAGCGTTCGCAGAAGCCTGTCCGCCACCACAGCTATAAGAAGTGCTACGAGGCCGCCGCCGAAAAAACGGACCGAGAGCATCCGGCTCCGGCGTTCCGACGAAACGGACCGCGCAACAATGTCATTGTAAGGAACGCCCACGATCCCGCTAAGGAAAGCGTAGAGAACCCAAAGCCCAAGGGTCGCAGCACCAAGCGCGGCATCACTCCAACCAGCGACCGCGCCGGTCCACAGAACGATTGCGAGCAGAGCAATAGCAGCGGTCCTTCCGAACGCGCCCACGATGTAGAATGGCATTGAGGACGCACCGCGACCGGCGAGATAGCCGACGAAAAGTTGGGGCAGAAGCCAACCGAGCCGCAGAATTGTGGAAACTGCGCCTGCGGCGATAGTGCTGCCTGTCAACTGAAAGACCAGCGCAGACATGACTGTTCCACTGTCCACCGCAGCCGAACCAGCCTGGAATGCAGTGCCTGCGCCTGCCACATGCCAGAAGCGGCGGCGGGGGGTCATGTCCCACTCCAATCCACAGGCTCAACAAACAATCCAAACCATATCGACCAGATACCGAGGCCAACAAAGATCACGCCCAGCAACCAGCGTCGAGGCCGCAGCCATACGGCAACCCGGTCGAGGGGGCGTGCAAGACCAGGGATAACGGAGAGCGGGATCAACGGGAGCGACAGCGCAAGAGCGAAGACTGCCATCATCAAAAAAACCCATACTGGCTGATCCAATCGCTGTTGCCGTGCCCATAAGTCCAAAAAGGATCGGCGCAGCACAAGCTGGTATGTTCAGTCCGAACGCCAGCCCTTGAAGCATCGGGCTTGAGGCCATTTTCCAGCGATCCGGCGCGACCCCGATGCGGTGACGCATTGGTTTGTCCCAACCCGCAAGGATCGTTACCCCAAGGCCAAGATAGATCGCACCGAAAATGAGCCATGCGCCTGTCTGCAACCCGATAAGGCGCTGACCAAGCACAACGATCATACCGCCAAACCCGCCCATGACGGCGAGCCTTGCCAAAAGAAAGATTAACGCTGCGCTGAGCCGCTGACCCATCGGTCGGGTCCTCTGACTTCCCAGAAACAGCATATGGGCACCGATTGTGCAGGGTTCGACAAAACCGAGCAAGCCGAGGCCAAATGCAAGCAGCAGCGTTTGATCAGTGATGTCCATAAGTATCTTTTATTGCACTGAATATTTAGCGCTTATTCTGGACCCTCCGCCGACTGGAGGGATCTCAAGCTGGCGGAAATTGCTGTTGAGCGGTTTCTCCGCGTTCCAGTGTCATGCCCGCAGTTTGCTGTGAAATCGGCCAGCTGCAGCAGCTAAGTCCCTTGTCGATCCACCCGGATCAACAACAATCGTTCCGGAATGGACCAACAGAAGCACGCCGCGAATGGCGAGTTCTGTCAAGAACCAGTTCACGTCACGTTCTGACAATCCCAAGCATTCTGGTACCGTCACAACGACCTTATCCCCTTGATTTACCGACAGCAGCAGTTGCTCTCGTTGGATGAGATGCTTTCGAGGACGCGTAGTTTGCCCTTCAAACTGGTCACACCTAACCTGTTCAATTACCCCATGCAGCGAAATTTCTTGTCGCTGTCGTTTGGCGGACGGCCTACCTTGGGCGGAAAGGATATATCCCCACGTAGCGTCGGATTTCGAAAACTTTGGGTCCATTTAAGGTCTTCCTCCTCTTAATCGTTCTTAGAAGCGGGAGGACTAGATCACGATCCAGCTTGCCGATTGATTGGCTCCGGCTAAGCTCACCCCTCTCCGCGGAACCATCTTCTTATCTGACCTAGTAGGCCAGATTCACAGAGCCAAACGCGATTATGCGCCGGCTTCGAACCTCGTGAGATTGAGGTCTCGGCCCTAGCTTGCTTGTCTCTTGCAGACGCTGCTGAAGCAGGACGTGCATCCGTTTCAGATCGCTTTCGCTCAGCTTGCCTTCGCCGACAAGGGCAATCATCTCGTCATGATCAGCCAGTGTCTTGGTTAACATGGTTTTTCTCGTCTTCTTCCGGCTTGCCGTGACCGTAAAGGTCGGCGTTCTCATGGGCTCGGTCTTCGTGCTCAAATTCCAAACTCGAATGACCGATGCTAAAATCGTCCTTCAGACGGTCCTTGATTGCCGTCTTGATTTTTTCGATTTGACGCCAGCCGTCCGCTGTCAGCACGACGTGGCAGTCCAAAGCCGCTTCGTGCTCCTGCATCTGCCACAGATGCACGTGATGAACTTCCGCCACGCCATCCACACGCCGCATCGCCTCAACGACGGCTTCATTATCGATGTCCGGCGGACTGCCGAGCATCAGCGTCCGAATCGGACCGCCGATCTCGGTGAAGGCGAGGTAAAGGATGTAGAGAGCGATGCCGATGGTGATCGCCGGGTCAACCCATCGCATGTCGTAGAGTAGGATAAGCGAGCCGCCGATGATGACCGCGACAGAGGCCAAAGCGTCCGATAGGTTGTGCAGGAAGAGCGCACGGATGTTCGCACTGCCCTTCTGCATCGAATAGGTGAGCACCGCCGTCAACGTGTCGACGACTAGTGCCACACCGCCTAGGATCACCACCGTCCAACCCTGTACCTCGGGCGGGTCGATCATGCGCATGCCACCCTCGTAGATCAGGTAGAAGCCGATCAGGATAAGGGTCGTGTAGTTGATGAGCGCTGCGACAATTTCTATCCGCCCATAGCCGAAGGTCATGCGCGCGTCCGCAGGCCGCCGCGCGATTTTCCGAGCGGCAAAGGCGATCACCAACGATGCCATATCCGAGAAATTGTGCAGAGCATCCGCGATCAGTGCGAGGCTGCCGGATAGGATGCCGCCGACAATCTGCGCGACGGTCAGAAGACCGTTGGCCCAGATGGAGATGGAGACTCGACGGTCGCCGGACTCGGGGTCGATATGGGCGTGATCGTGGGCCATCAGGCAATTTCCTATCTGTTCGGCAGATCAAAACGCGGTCAAGCGCCGCGTTTTGACTTCCTTTCAACATGTGCAGCCAGACCGGACTTATTCGCAACAAGTTCGGTCACTCGGGATCCCATGCGCCATTGGGTCAGCAGCAGCCAGAACTCTTCTCTGGCTGCGACACTTCCTGCACCAATTCGGCTGTTTCCGCGCCGTCGGCTTCCCGTGCCACGTCCGCTTGAGCCACGATCCCACAGCATTTGCCGCTTTCGTCTGTAACCACGCTGCGGCGCACCTGTTTTTCTTCCATCTTGCTGCAACAGCTTTTAACGTCCTCATCAGGTGAGACTGTCAGGAGGTCATCCGACATGACGTCAGAAACCGGCGTGTCGGCTGCCTTTCCCTCTGCGACGGCACCACAGCAGATGTCGCGGTCCGTAATGATGCCGACCGGCTCACCGGCGTCATTGATCACGGGAATCGCGCCGACCGACTTTTCATCCATCAGCTTTGCGGCCTCCTGAATCGTAGTGTCGGTACTACAACATGTTGGATTGCTGGTCATGATTTCGTGAACTTGCATGATCTTACTCCTTGTTTTGGTTACTAGCGTGGAAACCGAAAGACGGGTGTTCAAGTTCCTTTCATTGCGCTGAGCAGCGAGTTTCCGCGCAAGCGGTGCAGCAGCCACAATTTGGATTTTTCAATACTTGGAGTGCTGGTTTCTCGTCGGATCGCTTCCAAGGAAATGTAGTTGCTACGGTCACTGTAGCTTCAAGCCCCGATTTCAGGCGATGTCCTCACTTGCCTTACCGTCATCGTGCACCGCCTTGTGGTGTTCACCATGTGCGTCTCTCAGGATTCCGACTCCACCCCAGGCCGCGATACCGGCGACGATCACGCCCACGACAAGGTCCGGCCAGTTAGTTCCGAGCCAGGCCACGACCCCGCCTCCGACGACGATTCCGAGATTAGCCGCGAAGTCGTTCCAGCTGAACGTATTCGCCGCTCGGATGTTTACGTCCGGATCGCGAATCCGCGCCAACAGCCAGACGCAAAGCGCGTTGATGGCCGCCGCTATCAGCGCCATGACAATCATGATTGTGCCAAGAGGATCCGATCCGTCGACGTAGCGGCGCCAGGCGTCATAAAGGATGCCAAGGGCGAAGAGGATCAGTAGGCCGCCCGAAACATTCGCCGCTCCGCGTTTCCACTTAGCGGAACGGGACAGCGCAAGGAGGCTAATCGCGTAGACGAAACTGTCCGACAGGTTGTCGAGGCCATTGGCGATAAGCGCACTTGAATCGCCGAATGCACCCGATGCGAAGAAAGCGACTGCCAGCCCGATGTTGAGACCCAGGACGATCCAGAGTGTGCTTCTTTCCGATGCGTCCTGCCGCTGTACCATTCGCGAAGTCCAAAAATACTAATTTCAGTTCAACAAGAACGCGCAAGCGGTTATTTGGTTCCCAATCTGCATCTAGGCGATGTCGCCGTTCCGCAACGACGGTTCAGGCTCCGCCTTTTGATGTGTTGTCACGAAACGGAAGCTGGCATTGCAAGACCGTGACATCTGTACCTATTCCATTGGACTTGCGAACTACTGACGCTGTCGCACCCTAAGGGTCTTTGGAGCGCTCCGGCCACTTTACTTGCGCCTGCGCACGTGAGGTTGTTCAGCGTACCAGGCGGCAACTGCTGCAATTTGATTATCGCTCATGTTTTGCACGATTTCGGACATAATGTGTGAATATACAGTGCCGCCCCGCTTCCTCTGTTGCCAAAGGCTGAGTTGCTCCGAAAGATACCATTCGGGCTGGCCCTCAAGATAGGGGTAATAGGGGTTATTTCCCCGCGCTAACCGGCCGTGGCAGCTTTGGCAGGCAGGAATTTTTAACGGTCTGACTCCCTCGACAGCGATGCGTCTTCCAAATTCGAGCAATCCTTCCCTTGGAGTGACGAGACCCGCGGGCGCTGCTGTCGGGGTCATGGGATTAGAAACATCATCTTCTCTTTCCAGGATTCCGGCTTCGTCCTGCCAGGAGGACAACGGCGGTACGAATGGTTCTGGACTTCTGGCAACGAGAGGGCTGTCCACGGCATTGCTATCGGTGGGAAGGTCAGTGGTTGCGCTTCGAAACTCCGCTCCGGAACCTGCGACTGTTGCCAGAGCCGGATTCGGTTGCTCCGAGAAATAGCGCGCAAGCGCTTCAAGCACCTTCGGTTCATAGCGGCTCGCGGGGAGCTCCATGAAGCCGCTTCGTCGCTTTCCGAGTGCGAACGCGCGCAGCGTGGCATATAGATACGGCGCGGGCTGACCGGCGATGGCAGGAAATGCGTTCTCCGCCTCTTCGTCTACTTGACCCAAGCCATCGCGTCCGTGGCAAAGGGCACAATCCGCGAGCGCGTTTTCAACAACGCCGTCTGGTGCAGCGGCGGATTCGGCGCCTTGCGCGAAATCAATGCCCGTCGGCTCACCGCGCAAGGCCAACTCGGCGTACTGGCCTAGCGTCATGCCGGGAAGTGCCCGCAAGAAGGCGACCTGTGCCCAGACCTCATCGTCGCGATCTTGCGTTGGCCAAGCAGGCATGCCCGAATACTTTATCCCGTACTTGACGATCCAGAACAACTCCTCGTCGCTCCATTCAGAGACTTTTTCCTCGAGACGAGGCGGGCTCGGAGTCATCGCCTGAACTACTGGAGATTGCGGGACACCTGGGGCGCCGTGACATATGGAGCAGGCCGTCGCATAGTGGGCGGCCGAGCGAAGAACCAATGTGGGGTCATCGAGGTCGAGACCCTCCGGCTTTGAGACAAGCAACGACTGGCTCTCGACCGCATTCTCCATTGTCCAGCCGAGAAACCAGCGCGTCACGCTCCAGTGGCCGGATGAGGCGGCGATCGAAACCAGTCCCGACCAACTGATCAGGAGCGCCCCCGCGATGCCGAGGCCAACGATTCCGGCCATCCATTTCCAGGTCAGAACGAGCTTTAGCCGCATGAAGCTGCATCCCAACTGTGCGATAATGAGCGATAAGGTCTGCAGTTCATCTACAGTCTCCAATGACCAGAATGGGCATGGTTTCGAAGACTACCGCAGCGAATGAAAGTCCGGCCAAAAGCAGCGTGGAGAATTCGAGAAAGCTTTCACGCCCTTCCGGCGTGTCTTGGTCATTCCGGAAACCCCCGCCTCCGGTTAGCCATTCGTGCCATGCGCGGCGAATTACGAGTGCAATCAGGCAAAGCGAGACGAGCGTCACGAAACCGATAGCAACGCGTGTGCTTCCGATCGATTCGAAAATATCGGCATTTGGGGCACACCGAAAGGCTGCGAGAAAGTAGCTGAAGAGAAAGTGAATTCCCCAAATCACTGGTGCTGCGATCAGTGTCCAAAGATTGTCCTTTGTTCTGCCAAATATCTGCATGGCCGATCTCACATCAACATCGGAAAATACGCGAGCGTCGCCACAGTGACCAGAGCGGTACCTCCGGCAAAATGCCAATATAGCGCCACGTTCGAGATATCGATATCGTATTCGGGGGTCATCCGGTCGGCATAGGAACGAGCCAAGCAGTAGCCGAGCATCAGGCCGCCCACCCCACCGTGGACGGCTGTCCAGATTGCTAACACCCAAACAGTCGCCGGATAGACGTGGGCGGACGGGTCGAGGCCGTTGGTGAACGGTCCCCAAAGCAGTGTCGCGCTGGCAGCGAGCGAGGCCACGCTGCCGGCAGCCATTAGGCCACGTGCCGGTCCGACCCGTCCAGCGCGGTTCAATATCCGTGCGAAGAGGGCTGCCGTCCAAGCGCTCGCGAACAGCAGGAGTGCGATGCTTGGCCAGAACACACCAGGTCCGACCGCTGTCGGTGGTGGAAAATCGGCATGGATAGTGAAGAAGTAGAAGTATCCGAAGATCAGGCCGACGAAGGCCGTGGCGTCGCCCGTCATGGTGATAAACATCGCCCACCAGCCAATCGAATCCGGACCCGACTTGTAGAGTGGCAGTTTCAGGCCGAGGCCGACATCCTTTTCGGCTTTCTCAGGAATCTGGGCGGTGCCGCGCCAGAGCCAAATAATAATAGACGCGATGGACAGGACCATCGCGGTAATGGTGAGGGTCCACCAGTGGAACGTGGCGAAGATGAACACTGCGCCGGTCATGATGGCTGCGATCATCGGCATGAAGCTGGGGCCAGGTACGCGTAGGCAATGCAATGGTTTGCCGTCGAGAACTGTTGTGACCAAAGTCTCGCGCTTCATCTCCTCGGCGTCGGGCAGGTAGAACCGGCCCTTGTCGACATCGTCGACGAAGTTCGGCTGTTCCCAGAGGGGATAGCGAGAAGAGATTATCGGCACCGAGCGCACACCCCAACTCTCTGAGGGCATTCTTGCCAGCCACTCCAGCGTGCCGGCGGTCCACGGATTTCGCTTGGCGTATGGCTCCCTGCTGCGGGGCCGAATCACGTCCCAGACGATCACCAACACACCGGAGGCGAACACGAAGGCGCCGACCGAGGAGACCAGATTTGATATGCCAACGCCAAGTGCCTCCGGGTAGGTCCAGACGCGGCGTGGCATTCCCATTAGTCCAGCCCAGTGCATCGGCAAGAATGCGACATTGAAGCCCACGAACATCAGCCAGAACGCGATCCGGCCCAGCCGATCCGATAGCTTCCGCGCGCCGATGATCGGCCAGTAATAGTAAACTCCGGCCATCAAGGGGAACAGCATCCCCCCGATCAGCACATAGTGCAGGTGAGCAACCACGAAGTAGGTGTCGTGGGCCTGCCAATCAAAAGGCGCCAACGCCACCATGACGCCAGTCAACCCACCGATGACAAAGGTGGCGAGCGCTCCCGCGACAAAGAGCATCGGAACGGAAAAGATCACGCGGCCGGTCAGGAGCGTTGCCAAAAACACAAAAATCTGCACACCGGTCGGAATCGCAACTGCCTCTGAGGCGGCTGAGAAGAAACCGAGCGAGATCGCAGGGAGGCCCGTGGTGTACATGTGGTGCACCCAGAGCCCGAAGGAGATGAAACCGGTGCCCACGGCCGCGAGCACGATCCACGAATAGCCGAGGATCGGACGCTGGGCGAAGGTCGGCACGATCATCGCAACCAGCGCGATTGCCGGGAGAAAGACAATGTAGACCTCCGGATGGCCGAAGATCCAAAACAGGTGCTGCCAGAGGACAGGATCGCCGCCGCGGCTAGGGTCGAAAAATGGCCAATCGAACATCCGCTCGAGCTCAAAAAGGATGTCACCTGCGATCAGTGGCGGGAAAGCGAAGAGGATCATACCGGCAACGACGAGTACGTACCAGGCGTAGAGCGGCATCAGGTTTAGCCGCATGCCGGGCGGGCGGCATTTCAGCGTTCCCACGATCAATTCAACCGCCGCGGCAAGCGAGGCAATCTCGATGAACGACAGACCCAGCAGCCAGATGTCCGGGCCATAGCCCGGCGTGTACCGCTCGTCCGTAGTGAGTGGCGGGTACATGAACCAGCCTGCGTTCGGCGCGGCATCGAAGAAAATGGATCCTGCGACGAACACGCCGCCGATCATGAAACACCAGAATCCGAATGCCGACAGGCGAGGAAAGGGCAAATCACGAGCGCCAAGCATTTCAGGAAGCAGAATTATGGCCACTGCCTCGAAGATCGGAACGGCGAAAAGAAACATCATCACCGTGCCGTGAAGGGTATAAACCTGATTGTAGAAGGTTGCCGTGAGAAAGTCGTTCTCTGGCACCGCGAGCTGCACCCGCATTGTCAGCGCCAATACTCCAGCGAATAACATGAACCCGAATGCCGCAGCCGTGTACCAGATACCGACCTCAGTGTTGTTCACCGCCGACCAGTAGCGCCAACCTTTTGGTGCAGCCCAGACCTTGCGGAGCCGCTCCTCCTGGCCGCGACGAACCTCCTCGTCCTCCTGATCCGGTCCATCTGCTGCGGTGTTCTCGCGTTCGGTCATTCCAGACTCCCTAGCCAAGCAGCAATTTGAGCGATCTCGTCTTTCGGCAGCATGCCAAAGGCCGGCATCTCGATGCCTGGCTTGAAATGGTCCGGCGAGGCAACGAAGTCGGCGATATTCTCGACAGTGGTTGGAACAATGCCAGCTCCAATCGTACGTCGGCTGGCGAGGTGCGTAAGGTCGGGCCCTACTACCCCGTCGGGCGGTGTGCCCCGGATCGCATGGCAGGCTGCACATCCGTTCCGAATGAATAGATCGAGGCCCTCGCTCTCGGGCACTGCTGCAGGCTGGGCCTGCGCCCTCACATACTCCGTGAATTCGGTTTCAGGCACCACGACCACACGAAAACCCATTTGCGCGTGAGCCGTACCACAGAACTCCGCACAAGCACCGTTGAAGACGCCGACTTCTGTCGGTTCGAGGATGAGCCGATTCACCCGTCCGGGTATCGCGTCCATCTTGCCCGCAAGCGGCGGCACCCAAAACGAATGGATAACGTCCGGGCTGCCGAGGAGAATTTCCGTACGTTTCCCCAGCGGGATCCAGATCTCGTTGGCGCTAGGGACCCCGCCTATCGGAAGGTTGCGCACCACGCCGGGTTCGCCCTCGACGCCGTAGGCGACGCGCCACCAGAATCGTTCACCCGAGACGGCGATGGTAGGGCCGTCACCGGGGGGCGCAGATCAGGCATCATCCTGAGCCCCCAGAACAGCAGCATCGCCAGCACGACGGTCGGAAAGACGCATCCTCCCCAGATGATGAGCCGTAGGCCGGCTTTTTCGCTGTGTTGTCCGGGCCGCGTCTTTGTAGCGTAGTAACCGATGGCGACAACGACAGCCCAGATCGCCACGGCGCCAATAAGCATTACCCAAAAAAGTGTGAGAACCCGCGCAGCCTCAGCACCGGCCGCGTCGAACGCAGATTGAGGACCTTCGCAAGCGGAAAGTGCGAAGATCGCTGGAAATGTTCTGCTCGTTCGAAATTTCTTCATCAAGTGGGACCCTTGCGCGTGGCCTTCGAGCCGAATCCGTTTGGCGTCATTCCGGTTTTTTCCGATACCCCCAGCCAGACGCCCACTAGAATGACTGTCGCCACGACGTACATCATGGAACCGACCGTCATCATCAGCAGTCCGGCCAGCTGCTGGTCTTCGAGCGGCGACAAGCCCCAAGCCATGGAGCGGATACCGTAGCTCGTATAGAACGCTTCTGGAGCGAAAGCGAGCAAGGCTCCGGTGATCAGTGAGAACTTAAAGGTAATCAGCAGTCCCAGAACGCCGGCGCCCGGTCCGCTACTGTGCTTGCGTGTTATCGCTGTCCAGAAGACTAATGCAGAAGCAAAGATCGAGCCGTGCATGATCGAATGCACGAGGTCGTTTTCCAGGGAAACGGCAATCGCTGGTGGCGCGTGCCATAAGATAAACACGACCAGTTGCTGAAGGGATGCGATGCTGGTTGCGGTGAGCCAGTTCCATCCCGTTCGCCAGGCCTCAGATGAGGCGAGTGACGCGAGCCCCCTTTGCCATGTCCTTGGCAACGTGCGCATCATAGTCGGAACAGGATGGCCCAGCACAAGGAATGGCGCTGCCAGCCCCATCAAGACGATGTGCTGGCCCATGTGAGCAGCGAAGAGACTTTCGCCCAACGCATCGAGAGGCCACACTAAGGCTGCAATCAGGGCCAGTATGCCTATGCAGAACGAACCCGTCTGCCAAGTTCGGACGCCGCGGCCTAGGCCGGCCTTCGTCCATGCAAGAAGAACGCCCCGTGAGTACAATGCCACGACACTTGCTAAAGGCAAAATGACGGAAGGCGGTAGAGACCAGGTTGTCCAGAAGTCATGGGGCTCTAGAGGTGCGCCGTCGGTGTGGGCGCGAAGCGACGTTGCGGTAAGAGCGACTACGATTGAGACAGATAGAATGAGCCACCTTTGGGACGGCGATGGCAAAGTGGTCTGGGGAGGTTGATGTCCTGCAATGTGCAGCATACACAATCTTTCTACATCTCCGTCTCATCCAATATCGGCGGGTCCTGACTTGCACCTGTCGCCATGCGATCAGATTAACTGGCTGATCCGTCACACGCGGGCCGATGAAAAAACATGCGGTATTCCTTTTGAACGAGAGGCGTTCGCGTTACGCGGCTTCGAGAGGCGCAGGTAGTCGGTCTTTCCAACCTTTGTGCAACATAGTTCCTCTAGCTGCTATAGGTTCAAGCGAATTCGACACCCGGCAGAGCGGCGCAATACGATAGAGCACAAATACGAACCCAACCGGCAACCTCTTCAATGATCCCGACACCGGAGATTTCGAACATTCAATACGTCCCTTGTCTGCGCCAATGTTTGTCGCCCGTCGTATCGCCCAGAGGCCAGCCGCGACAAGTCAGCTTTTAGCGTTCAGCAACGGAGATCGGAACCTGCGGCGATTTTCCGGGACTGGAAGATGGGATCCCAGTCTGCACAAGATGACTTCGTCGCCAAAGATGCGCGCGAACTCAGAGCCGTGCCCAGACCGACCAGACACGGCTGCCCGATTCTTTTCAGTCAGTCCGCGTACCACATGCGCGACAAGTTGGCCTTGGCCTTGAGCACGCGGTCGAAGGCCGGGGTCTTGCCCTCTGCATCATGAAGAGCGCGCGCAGCGACATCGAGATCATGCAAGTTGAACAACAGTGTCTGTCTCTTTGACGCGAAGAGCGGTCACACCCCACGCGGCGCGGCAAGAGCGCCGCGATCGGATAGACAAACGCAACGGGCATCTTAGCCGCCGATCTCTTCATGGTTTGTCAGGCATTCGGAGTGGTCTCTCAACACCTCTAACACACGGCAGTCAGCGGTCTGCCCGCCACTGCACTCATGCACCATACGTTTCAATTCCGTGCGCAGCGCCTCCAGGCGAGCCAGTCGATGCTCAACTTGCTTAAGCTGCCGGCGGGCAATCGCATCGGCCTCCGCGCAAGATTTTCCCGGGTGATCGCTGAGGTCGAGCAGTTCGCGGATCGCATCCAACGAGAACCCCAGTTGCCGCGCGTGCCGGACGAACGACAGGCGGTCAAGCTCGGCATCACCATATCGTCGCTGGCCGCCTTCAGTTCTGCCGGGTTCTGGCATGAGCCCGATCTGCTCATAATACCGGACTGTCTGCACTTTTGTACCGGTCTTTTTTGCAAGCGTCCCAATGGTCAACATTTCAGGCCCTCCACATTAGCTACAGAGGGTGTAGCTTTAAGTGGCAGACATCACAAGATTCACCACCTCCTCACAGGTCCGTGATTGCCAGCCAATTAGCGACAATCGCGCTTGAACCTACAGCTGCTAGAAGTTGTAGACACCTCCAAAATATAGAATCAAGTTCGGGCGTAGCGGTGTGAGGCTTCCAGGTTTTCAGAAGGTATCGAAGGTGTTGGCGGGCGTGGCGGCGTTCGTTCTCATCTGGCTGTTGCTGTGGGTGGACTACCGTGCCGACCTTGCCCGCACAGAGAGTGAACCACCGTTTTTTGCTGATTTCGAACTGACCGATCATCGCGGGATGGTCCAAACGGAGGAAGATTTCAAAGGTCGCTGGATGTTGGTCTTCTTCGGCTTCACCAATTGCCCCGACGTCTGTCCGACAACACTGTCCGAAGTCGCGGCCGTGATGGAGGGCTTGGGCGATGAGGCGGCAATGGTTCAGCCGATTTTCATAACGATCGATCCCGAGCGAGATACGCCGACGGCTTTAGCAGAGTACGTGCCCATGTTCGACGCAGGAATCATCGGGCTGACCGGCACGCCGGAGCAGATCGCCGCAACATCCGAGACTTTCCCAATTTTCTTTGAGCGGATCGAGGAGGCTACTGCGCCGGGTGGATACACGATGGGTCACACGTCACACCTTTTCCTTTTCGACACGCAGGCAGGCTTCGCGGATTCCTGGCCCTATGGCACGCCCGCCGAAGAGATCCTCGCCGATCTGAAAGAGAGGATCTGATCGTCATGCCCCGACTCTCTGGAGAAACAGCCCTTGGCCTAGCGTGGATCATTGCGCTTATCTCATCGCTTGCCGTGCTCTTTATTGGCGAGGTGCTTGGTCAAACGCCTTGCATCCTTTGCTGGTTCCAGCGCGCCTTCATGTTCCCCTTGGCCATCGTTCTTGGGCTCGGGTTGTGGTGGCAGGATTCCCGCGTGGGGCGCTATGGCGTTGCACTGGCGCTTGGGGGGGCGGCGGTGGCGATGTATCACATCGGCCTCTATGTCGGTCTGATCCCCGAGGCGATCCAGCCCTGCACGGCGACTGGCCCCTCTTGTACCGACGACAACCAGTTGGTCTTCGGGATTCCGATTCCGCTGATGGCGCTTGTCGCCTTCACGATTATCGGGGTGCTGTCGGCCCTTTCACTGAAGGAAAAACAAACATGAATCGACGCGGCCTCGTTCTATCCGTTCTGGCTGTTGGTGCCGCAGGTTTTGGCGGCGCGGCTTGGTATGCCACCCGCCCCCAACCCATGGCAGAGGCAGTCCCTGTCGCGCCCGAAGTGAACGATGTGCTGATCCGGTCCTATTCCCCGATCCTTGGCCCCGAAACGGCACCTGTCACGATTGTCGAGTTTTTCGATCCAGCTTGCGAGGCCTGCCGCGCCTTCTATCCCGTGGTCAAGGATATCATGACTGAGCACGGTGGTGCGGTCCGTGTCGTCATTCGATATACTGCCTTTCACGGGAAAGCTTCAGTGGAAGCGATCCGTGTTCTCGAAGCTGCGCGGATGCAGGATGTGTTCGAACCCGTGCTGGAAGCGGTCCTGCGCGAGCAGCCACGATGGGCGTCCCATGGCACTCCAGCACCGGGTTTGATCCTTGAGATTGCCGCAAGCGGTGGTCTGGATGTCGAAGCTGCTCGAACACAGATGCTGGCCCCCGGTGTCGTGGCAGTGCTCAATCAGGACCGCGCTGATGTCGAAGCGGTAGGCGTGCGACAAACGCCCACGTTCTTCGTCAACGCCAAGCCATTAGACCCGTTCGGTGAGGCCGAACTGCGGCGACTGGTCGCTGCAGAAATTGCGGTCAGCCAAAGTTGATGCTCGGATAGATAAAGGAGAATCTGTCATGATAGAGCTACCTTATATCAAGGGCTTGACTCTTTTTTTGCTGCTCTCGGGCATGTCGACTCCGACATTTGCCGGTTCGGAGGACGTCATCGTAGTAAACGCGTGGTCCCGTGCTTCGATTGGTATAAACCGACCGGGCGCGGCATATTTCACTATACATAACGCAAATGAAGACACAGTCACGCTGACCGGACTTACAACACCACTGGCCACGATGCCCGAGATCCATGAGACGAAAACCAACGCTGCAGGCGTCAGTTCAATGTCACCTGCAGGCGACATCACGATTGGGCCGGGCGAAAGCGTGGCATTGGAGCCGGGCGGGCTGCACGCCATGCTCATGAAGCTGCAAGACCCGATGATCGAAGGCGAGACCTTCCCGCTGACACTGACTTTCTCGGACGGTGGCGAAGTGACTGTTGAGGTCCCAATTCTGGGGATCGCCGCGCGCGGGCCGGAAAGCTGATGCAGCGTCGGCAATTGTTCCAATACGGTGCAGGCGCTCTGGCTATGATGCTTGGTATCGGCTGGTGGCGCGTGGATGGTCCCGGCGCTCCGAAACCTACTGGCCAAAGGCCGCTCCCCCTAACGGTGATGGATTTCCGACTGACCGATCACGAAGGCCATGAAGTGGGCCCAGAAACCCTGATCGGACGGCCGACCATGGTGTTCTTCGGGTTCACCTACTGCCCGGATGTCTGCCCCACGACGTTATCGGATATCTCAGGCTGGCTTGAAGATCTCGGAGACGAAGCCGCGCAGATGAACGTGGTCTTCATCACGGTCGATCCGGCGCGTGACACGGTCGAGGCCATGGCCGAATATGTCGGCTATTTTCATCCGGCCATTCGGGGTTGGACCGGAACGGAAAACCAGATTACCCGCGCTACAGAAGGGTTTCGGGCTTCGTATGAGCGCGTCCCGACCGAGGGAGGTGACTACACGATGAACCATACGGCAAGCATATTCCTTTTTGGCGCCAACGGTGAGTTCGTCACCATGATTGACCACCACGAGCCAAGAGAATTCGCAGTACCGAAGATCCGACGTGCGTTGACAGAAGATGTAGAGATCACAACATGAGAATAAGAGTTGCCTCGGTGGCCCTGGTTGGCGCCTTTTCGATGACTGCCATCGCCACCTTAGAGTGGTGGTCCAAAGAACCGGTGCCCCAATCGATTGCCGAAGCAACGCAATGGGCGCCTGCTGCAGTTTTGGAACCGCGACTTGCTGATAGCGTCATGACAGTTCCCAAAACCACACAAGTCGACGGAGCGCGCAAAATCCTAAACGTCCCTCTCTTGCAGCCTGACGTCACCGAAACCGCCTTGCCAGAAATTGAACCGCCCTTGGTGACTTGGACGCGTCAAATCGCGTCGGGTGAGACGTTGGATGCAGTTTTAGCGAACGCCGGCGTTGCCGCACCCGCCCGTGCGGAGATCGCTCTCGCACTTGGAGTGGAATATGATCTGCGCCGATTGCGCCCAGGCCATGAGATCACCGTGATCTCAAACGCGGACGGCAATCCGAAGCGCGTAGAACTGGCCATTGACGATGGAGTGCGGATCGAAACGGTTTTTGGTGAAGAACTTCTTACGCGCGTATTGGAACCAGACCCTGAAGTGGTGATTTTCGCAAGCGAGGCGGTGGTTGAAAGTTCGATCTCCGCAGCGTTGGACAAGGCAAAGATACCTGCACGCTTCGCGGTCGATCTGGCACAGATGCTGGGCGGCACAATCGATTTTCGACGTGAACTCTCCGGGGGTGAGAGGATGCGTCTCCTTTGGCGCGAGGCGCGAGAAGGAAACAAAAGGATTGGCCAGCCCGAGCTTGCCTTTGCCGCATTGGACCTTGCTGGATCGGTCTATGAGATCGTCTGGCCGGATGACGGCAGCGGTCAAGCGACGATCTATGTGGATGGAGAGGTCCTGCGTGTCTTTGCCCAACCGGTGGAAGGAGCGCGGCTGAGTTCCGTCTTCGGCCGTCGCACGCACCCGGTCTATGGGAATGTACGCATGCACACCGGCGTCGACTTTGCTGCGGCCCGCGGTACGCCTGTAAAAGCAACGGCGCCTGGACGCGTGAGCTTCATCGGACGTCGTGGTGGATATGGCCGGGTGGTGGAGATATCGCATGGTTCCGACACCCTGACACGATACGCACATCTCAGCGAGGTGCCGGACACACTCGAACAAGGGCAGCGCGTGATGGCCGGAGACATGATCGGTCGCGTCGGTGCTACCGGCACCGCGACCGGCCCAAATCTGCATTATGAGGTTCTGGTCGATGGTCGCCCGACGGATCCTCTCTCAGACGACCGACTGGTAGAGGCGGCCGACCGGGATGCGGTTGGCCCGGCTGCACTTGAGCGATTGGCTGAGGCTCGCTCGCTACTGGCCGAGAGGCTCACCAGCGAATTTGTACAGACAACAACCGAAAGGCTTTAATCCATGAAACGACTGGCTCCCGCTCTTGCAGTCACGCTGGCCTTGTTTTCCGCGGCGCAAGCTGTCGCCGATGCGATCCAGATTGATGTCCGGAAGACAAACGGCTGCGGCTGTTGTCTGTCTTGGATGAAGCATCTTGAGGAAAGCGGATTCGCGCCGATAGGCGAGGACATGTTCGGGGGATCTCTTGTGCGATTCAAACTCGACACCGGCGTGCCTCAGCGCATGGTATCCTGCCATACGGCTTTGGTCGGCGGCTACGTGATCGAAGGTCATGTACCGGCATCAGACATCCAGCGTTTGTTGGATGAGCGTCCAGATGCAGTGGGGGTGGCGGTGCCGGGTATGCCCTATGGCTCGCCGGGCATGGGACCGGAAGATGATCGCGAGGGCTACGATGTCTTTTTGATCCAGGGCGATGGGTCGACCGAAATCTTTAGCAGCTATTTGGCCGCTGACTGACGTATCGGCGGGAACTCTGCGCTTGGAACCCTTGTCCCCAATAACTCTCGGCTTTCTTGGAAGCCTTGCCGCCGGATCGCTGACAGCGGTCGGGGCGACCCCCGTTCTCTTTGGACGCGTCCCCTCCCGTGCCACGCGCGATTTGCTGCTTGGCTTCGCGGCGGGTGTCATGCTCGCTGCTTCATTCTTTTCGTTGATCATTCCGGCTCTCGACGCAGCCGAAAGACAGTTCGACAACGGTGCTCTCCCGGCAGCCATCGTTTGTGTTGCGATCTTGCTTGGCATGGGGGCGGTCGCTCTGATGAATGAACGACTGCCGCATGAACATTTCAAAACGGGGCGAGAAGGGCCCGCCGCCGCATCTCTGCGCCGCGTCTGGCTCTTCATCATAGCGATCACGATCCACAATTTTCCCGAAGGGCTTGCCGTTGGTGTCGGGTTTGGGGCTGATGGTTTCTCTGGTGGCTTGCCGCTCGCGATTGGCATCGGGCTGCAAAACGCGCCCGAGGGTCTCGCCGTAGCGGTCTCATTGCTTGGTGAGGGGTATTCCAGGCGCCGTGCGTGGGGGGTTGCCGCCCTGACAGGTCTTGTCGAGCCGGTAGGCGGGCTTCTTGGCGCTGGCATCATCGGCATCTCGCAGCCCCTGTTGCCATGGGGCCTCGCCTTCGCCGCCGGGGCGATGCTCTACGTAATCAGCCACGAAATCATTCCCGAAACCCACCGATCCGGCCATCAAAACAGGGCGACTTTCGGTCTCGCGGTCGGCCTCGTGATCATGTTGTTCCTAGATGTATGGCTGGGGTGATGAGATGAAACAGTCCCATTTCCAAGGCTTCATTGCGGCTGGAACTGCTTTTCTTGTTGATCAGGTGACAAAAGCAATCGTCGTCGCTAATGCGACAGATTTGAGCGCCGGAATTCCGGTCTTTCCCAGTTTTAATCTTATTTACTTGCGCAACGATGGCGTGACATTCGGACTGCTTGGTGGAGCACCATGGTGGGGCCTTGCGACCTTGGCCCTAGCCATCTGCGGCTGGTTGACCGTCATGCTGGTACGCACTGACAACCGGGTTGAGGCTATCGCCTATGGTGCGATCATCGGTGGCGCGCTCGGCAACGTCCTCGACCGCATTCGATTTTGGGGTGTGACGGACTTCCTCGATTTCTACGTCGGCTCCACGCATTGGCCCGCCTTCAACATGGCGGATGTGTTCGTGGTCGGTGGCGTGGGGCTGCTGCTCTTAGCACCGTGGTTAGCCGCTAAACTTCAGACTGGCCCATGATGACGGGTTGGCTGCAATTGACTGGCTGCAGCCGTTGCTTTCCCCTGCGATCAGGGATTAGCTTTATGGCGGGCGGTTTAACGGTTTTAACCCTTCCACCGTTCTCATGGATCATCGCTGTTCCAGTCGCCTTCTCAGCACTCTTTCTCGTGCTCATGCAGGTTTCCACCGCGCGCGCCTTCGTCATCGGCTGGATCTTTGGAATGGGCCAGTTCCTGTTTGGAATTTCCTGGATTGCCGAAAGCTTTTACGTCGATTCCGAACGTTTCGGTGCCCTTGCGATCCCAGCAGTCGCGGGACTGGCCGCCGGACTGGCCATTTTTCCAGCTATTGCGGCGATGTTATTTGCCACCGTAATGCAGCGCCGTGCTGTCGGCGGCATTACGGCAGGTCTTCTGCTTGCAACGTGTTGGGTTGCCGCGGAATGGCTGCGTGGTCATGTCCTGACGGGGTTTCCCTGGAACCTTGCTGCTTATGCCCTTGTCGAACATGCCCCCCTGCGCCAACCCGCCGCATGGGTCGGAAGTTACGGTCTGGGCTTTGTCACGGTATTTATCAGCATATTGCCAGGTGTGTTCATCGCAGCCGCGCCAAACAGCCGCGCAGCTGTTTTGGCGCTCTTTGCCGTCGCGGTGACGGTAATTTGGGGGGGCGGTGTGCTTCGGCTAAATCAGAACGTGCCGCCAACGGACATTGCTTTGCGCATCGTCCAAGGCAATGTGCCGCAAGTCGAGAAGTGGGCGCCGGGCAGCCGCGAACGCACGCTGGAAAAATACCTCGGCTTGTCCGCGCAACCCGGACGCTTCGACCTGCTGCTGTGGCCGGAAACGGCCTTTCCCGGTTTTCTGGACGAAGACGCCTTGGCGCGCAGGCGGTTATCCACGGTTTTGCCAGACGGTAGGATCCTTTTGACAGGTGTGCCTGACCGCGTAGAGAGGGATGGGGGAACCCGATATTTCAACACGGTTCAGGCCTATGACGGCAGCGGCGAAATTCTAACGGGATATGCAAAACATCATCTTGTTCCGTTCGGGGAATATGTGCCCCTGAAAGGTTGGCTGCCGATCGAGCGCCTGGCCGAAGGTTTGGGTGATTTCACGCCGGGACCAGGGCCACGAACGCTGGCAATTCCGGGCGCGCCTCTGGTTGCGGTGGCAATCTGTTACGAGATCATTTTTCCGGGCCACGTGGTCGATGATCTTTTCCGCCCCGACTGGATTTTCAACGCCACGAATGATGCCTGGTTCGGAACCAGCATCGGGCCCGAGCAGCACCTTGCCACCGCGCGCATGCGCGCGGTCGAAGAGGGCCTTCCGGTGATCCGGGCGGCCAACACCGGGATTTCCGCGGTCATCGACGCCAAGGGAGAGATCATCGCGCGCCTCGAGACCGGACAAACTGGAGTCATAGATGCCAGCCTGCCGACAGCGCTTGCGCCCACACCTTACGCTCGTTTCGGTGATTGGACATTGCTGGCGCTCATCTGTGCGGTCTGGGCCCTAGCCTTTACCGTCGGATTGGCCGGACGACGTTTCAATTCAGAAAAATCAAAATCGGAGGACTCGTGATGCTGGTGCTCGCAGGCTTTGTCGGAGGGGCGCTCTGGGGTGGCTATCTGGCGCAACGGCGGAAAGGGAACCGCCTGGATATACTTCAGTACGCGACAAGCTTCAGTATTGCTTTCGGCCTACTCGCTTTTTTCGCCTCGGTGATCCTCTTGCGCATCACGTCTTGAGATTACTTTGGTACCGGCAACGAATTGAGACGACTGTTCAACATATTACTGTACTTGCTCCTGGCGGTTTTTGCATCAGGACTGGCCGTATCCGGTGTCGTCTACTTTCTTTTGCGCGCCTCCGTCCCCGACTATGACGAGGACTTCAGAGTTGCGGGAATCGAAGGTCCAGTCGATATTCTGCGAGATGCTGCGGCCATACCGCACATTTCTGCAGACTCTGCTGCGGACGCCTATTTCGCGCTTGGTTTCGTTCACGCTCAGGACAGGCTTGGCCAGTTATTGCGGGCAAGGCGGGCAGCGCAAGCCTTGTTGCCACTTGACCAGACGTTCGAAGTCGAGCCTTCGACAGCCCAGGCGCTCGACGCATATGCCGCAGGTGTCAACGCGTGGCTTGGTCTGGTATCCGAAGGCGGGCGCGGCAGAGGCTCACCCGATCTGTTGATCGCGGATGAGAGAATGATCGCAGCCTGGAGACCCGTCGATAGTCTCAGACTTGCTCAAGCGTTTCTGAACGATCTTCAATCCGAGAGTCGCCAGAGTGACCTGTCCGGCTTGTCAGACCGACCTTTTTTGCCCGAGCTGTTTGTGACCTCGCCCAAGGTCAGCCTCGAAGCTTGGGCGTTGCCTGGAGACAGAACAGCTATGGGAGCACCAATTCTCACCGCCGATATACGTGGCCCCTTATCGCTGCCTTCTGAATGGTACCTGGCGGATATTCAACTCCCGACCGGAGCCGCGATTGGGGCTACAATGCCGGGTGTGCCCTTCATTGTCGTCGGTCGCAGCGAACGCGTCGCTTGGGCGTTCCGATCTGTGTCACTGAAAACCCTGAAAGAGCCAGTGAGTCCCACCGCTGCGAAGGCCGGCAGTTTTCTGATGATGCTTGACCGTCTGGCGCGGTCCGCCGATGTGAACGATGCTATGGACGCAAGCATGAACCTGGCACCAGCCGGATTGGAGATTCTTGCGATCGACCGAGAAACCCTTGCTCGCTGGCCTGACAGGGAGGTCGAAACTCCTTTATCGTTTCGAGGCGCCCGTCTGGCTGCTCTTGATGAGCGGCAGCCGATATTCTCGGTCGAGGGCGCGATTGCGGTGCAGCGCGACACGGTCAGCGCTGCCGCGCGGGCGCTTCTTCCTATAATGGCAAAAGAGCTTTGGTTCGTGGGTTCCACAGGTGCTCTCGAAGAGAACCGCGCAGATAGGCTTCGCGGCGTTATTCTGAATCAACTTGCCCGATGGAATGGCGACATGGATCGCTTTTCACCGGAGCCGCTCTTGTTCTGGGCCTGGGCGCGCGCGTTGCAAAAACGGATACTTCAGGATGAATTTCCATCCGCGACGAAGGTCTGGGCCAGGCCAAATGCCGATGTCCTATTTGCGGTGCTTTCAGATCGCGGAGGGAGCGCAATCTGGTGCGACATCCGCCCGTCCACCCCCATCGAGACCTGCCAGGATCAGGTTCGTGCGGCCTTGGATGATGCCATCGGCTGGCTTGTCGACCGCTACGGACCCGATCCGTCCGCTTGGGTCTGGGGCGAAGCACACGCTTCGAATATGAAGTGGGCACCAATCCGATCGAGCGGGATCATCAGCGATCTGCTGTCTCTCGAAGCCCCATCTTCGGGCGCTCCCGACACGCTGATTGCAACATTGTTTGCTTCTGACGATGACCGCCCCTTCGCGACCAGCGCGGGCACCAATTTTCAGGCGGTCATGTCGTTTTCGGAAGAAGCCGGTTCCTATTTCATCGCGCCCGCCGGTCAGTCCGGCCACCCGCTCTCACGATTCTATGAAAACCTGTTTCCAATGTGGATGCAGGGCAAATACCTCGCGATGTCCACTGATCTGTCCTTGGCCCGGGGTGGCGCTGTGGGAACATCCCGACTTTTACCGGCATCTGTCCAAAGGCCAACAATACAAGATGACATGAGCCAATGATCGCCTACTTCCTCCTTTTCGACCCGTTTGGATACGCGATTTCGCCAGTGTCCCTTGTTTCCGTCAGCTTGGCCGCATGGATCTACATGCGCGGCGTCGCGCGATCCACACGGCTGCGCGGGACGGTTTCCATTTGGCGGCAAGCCCTGTTCTTCGCTGGCTTGACCTGCATTCTCGCGGCCACGAATGCGCCTCTGGCTTCGTTGGGGCACAGCCTCTTTTCGGCGCATCAAGTGGAGCACCTTCTCCTCCGCCTTGCAGGACCACTGCTCATCGCGGTCTCGCAGCCGTGGCGATTCCTGCAAGTCGGTTTGAACAGACGGTGGCGTCGATACCTCGGCGCTCTTGGAAAATCTATTGCATTGCGGTTCTTGGCACATCCGGTAACCGCCACTGCCGCGCTCATCACGTCGCTCTTTATCTGGCAGATTCCACTGCTTTACGGACTTGCGCAGCGCATCGCGGCGATCGAGATGTTCGCCCATTTTGCGATGGTTCTGGCAGGGATCTGGTATTTCGGCATGCTCTTCGACCCGAGAGATCCCCCTGAGGGCGCGAGGCGCGGCGCAAGGCTGATCTCTGGTTTTGCGGTGATCGTTTCAAACATTTTTCTGGGTTCCCTGACGACACTCAAAGAGGTGAGCCTCTATGCCTCCTACCAAACGGCGGCAACCGGGTTGCTTGATCCCCTGTCCGACGAAACCATGGGTGGCTATACGATCTGGGTCCCGTCCTCGATGCTGATGATCGCCGCGATCATTCTGGTCTTGAACGGGTGGAACGCGGCCGAGGTGCGTCGCTGGAATTCACGATACGAGTTGGTGCGAGGCTCGAACTCCGCGGCGCTCGAGTTTCCGGAAACGGCCGAAGAATTGCGTCTGAAAGTGGCAAAGCCAAACCGCGACATGGGCCGGACGCTCGCCATAGGCGCCTTGGTCATGTTCTTCATCGTCATGACGACGGTGGTGACTATTGTCTATGCGCTTTGAACAGAGGAGCAAATCAAAGGTTGTACCCACGTCTTTTCCCGCGATCGACATTTTCGCTGCACCGTCGTCGCAGTCAGAGATTTTGGGCACACTATCTCGGGCTGGCCAAGCTCAGAGGACACGAACGATTTTCTGCACTAAAGTTGACCATCAGAACAGACCCACCAGCCTTTGACTGCTGACGCCGCCGCCTCCTGAGTCTTGCTTTTCTGAATTTCGCGAGAACTTGATGCTGCGCTACTTGCCGCTCTGAGATTGCAGGAGGGCGTGTTCGAAGGCCTCCAGCGTGGTCGTGCTGACGTGATGCTCGATCCCCTCCGCATCGCGTTCTGCAGTCTCTTCGTCGATTCCCAGGCTGAGGAGAAACGCGACAACGACTCTATGACGGCGGCGACAGGCCTCGGCCAATTCTCGGCCCGCATCGGTTAGAAATATTGCGCGGTAACGCTCCCGCCGCACCAAACCAGCAGCCTTGAGTCGGGAGATGTTCTTGGTCACTGTTGGAGATTTCACGCCAAGCCGCTCGGCGATTTCGACCGGCCTAGCCTCCCCCCGCAACTCGATCAGCTCTGCGATCAGTTCCACATAATCCTCCGCCATTTCGCTTTCATGTGCTCGGCGCACAGTCGCGAAACCCTTAGCCTGCGCTTCGGGAGCTCTCTCGACAGTCTCGAACGCCTCGCGTTCGTATGATTGTAGCTTCGACATGTCCGGACATTGCAACGAATAACTAAAATTGACAATCTAATTAGCCTAGAATACCTAAGTTAGACGAGTCTAAGTTTTAGCGCTGGAGGCTATGGTGATAAAAAATCTTTCGAGGCTGCTGCTAACCGCTGCAAGCGCGGTCCTGCTGTCCGGACCCGGGGGGACGACGCCTGTCAAAGAGGCTCCGTGGCTTCCTGAGGCGGCAGCCTATCGGCTGACACTTTTTCTTGGGAATCTCGCGCCAGTGCCTTGGGACGACATCGAGACCGCTTGGACAGAACCTCACCGGGGTTCGGAATTCTCGACCGGCGCGTTGGAGTGGGTGGACCGCAAAAGCGGTATCAAGCCGGATGGTATCCTTGACGCCGTGGCACGTGAAGACCGGCAAGCAGTTTTCACAGAGGCCACTCGTCTTGTAGCGCTTAGGATCGAAGAGGAATTGGACCGGGCTCTCGCAGCCGAAGAACCTGCAAAGGCGCGCCAGGCTCTGCGAACGGCAGGCGAGCTCTACCGTGCGTTTGAGGATGGTATCGCGGCAGCCGACCCCGAAGCAGCAAGACGTATCGGCCTCGCTTGGCTGGAACTTAACAGCAGCACGGGGTCCGCTGGTCTTCTCGGCGCTGGCGCCTTTTCCGCGGATCGCGACACGCTGGAGGCCGCGCGCGCAGTCATTTCCAGCTATCTCGCGGAAAATTACCTCTTAGCCAACTATGCTCCACGTCAGACACTGAGTGCCCTGCCCGAAACCGCTGTGTTCAGCCGACGCACTATCGAGGTGCCGCCAAGCTTGCCGCCTGGCTCCGACATCTTCGATCAGGACCCGCTGCCATTGCTTGTCCTCAACTTCGAGGAACAAGGTATCGACGAGACCGATCTGCCCTTGGTGGCTTATGGCGACATGCTTTTCGACAGCCCGCAGATATTCGGAAATCCTGCGCGAAACCTCGGGATCGCCTGTTCGACCTGTCACAATCGCTCGGATGTGAACCAGCGCCTCTTCATCCCGGGCGCCAGCCACCAACCCGGTGCCATCGACGTCGATGGCGCGTTCTTTAATCCTATCTTCAACGACCGGCGCGACGACCCGATCGACATTCCGAGCCTGCGCGGGCTGCGCTTCACCGGGCCTTATGGTCGCGATGGGCGCTTTGCCTCTCTGCGCGACTTCAGCCGGAACGTGATCGTCAATGAATTTGGCGGCGCGGAGCCGACGCCCTTGATGCTCGACGCGCTGGTAGGATACATGCTCGAGTTCGACTTCCTACCAAACTCTAAGCTGAATGCGGATGGTACGCTGTCCGAGGCAAACCCGGACGCGGCGCACCGAGGCGAGGCTATTTTTAATCGGCCTTTCGCTGGGCTAGGCGATCGCTCCTGCGCTAGTTGCCACGTGCCTGACGCAAATTTCCTCGATCGGCAAGCCCATGACATTGGATCGGTCTCGCCGGCATATAGTGGCGCGCGCGCAGGCGCGCTGGATACGCCGTCCTTGCTGGGAACCGCATATACCGCCCCCTATTTTCACGACGGTTCGCTGTCGACGTTGGCCGCCGTTGTTGAGTGGTTCGATGAGACGAAATCGCTCGGGCTATCAGAGACGGAACGGACTGAACTGACCGCGTATCTGGAGACTGTAGGGTCGGCAGACGAGCCTTACGAGAAGTTCGACGCAGAGAACACCGCCTTTCGCCTGACATTTGCCGAATTGGCGACATTTGCATCGACGCTCGACACGCTTCTGCCCCGACGTGACGCAGAGCACATCCTGCTGCTGACCGATACTGTCGCTGCGGACCTCGCCGCAGACGCGAGCACCATGTCGAACCTGACCGCACGGCCCGAAGTCTATGCCTTGGCCGAGCGTCTTGCCGCAGTCGGCGATGCAGCCCGTGACGACGACTGGGAGGCCGCCGAAGCAAGTTGGACCGCGTTCAAGACCGAAGCCGACGCGATCGAAGAGAGGGCATTCTGATGGAATTCTACCTAACCCGCAGAAATATGCTGGCCTTGGCCAGTGCAGGCGCGATCTCGCTGGCCTCCCCGCTGATCGCACAAGACACTCCCTTGCGGCTTGCTTTCATTCCGCAGGAGAATCCCGACAAGCTCTTAGGCGACATTGAGGCCATCACAAGATGGCTATCCGAACAGATTGGCGTTCCCGTGGAAGGCTTCGTCACCATCGACCATGCTGCGGCTGTCGAGGCACTTCGCAACGGAGATGCAGACGTCTCCTTCATGGGCGCGTTGCCTTTCGTTCTGGCGGAGGCGGAAATTGGCGCGGTACCTCTCTTGTCTGAGGTCTACCGGGGCGCGTCAAGTTACACAGGACGCATTTTTGTCCGCCGCAACAGCGGTATCGATACGCTGGCAGACCTGCGCGGGCGCGATATCGCCTTTGCCGACCCGATCTCTGAATCAGGTTATCTTTATCCTCTTTCCGAATTCGTTAAGGCCGGGCTAATTGAGGGTCCTGGCGCAGCGGAGAAATTCTTCGGCCGCGTGTTCTTTGCGGGAGGCTACCAGCAAGCCATGCAGGCTATGGCCGAAGGTCTGGTCGATGCCGCCGGTGCCAGTCAGTATGCGGATTTGTTGTTGACCCCACAACAGCAGGCCGAGGTGACTTGGCTCGTAGAAAGCGCGCCGATTCCAAGTCACCTTGTGATCGCACGCCCAGAACTCGATGCCGCCCTGCAAGCCCGTTTTGTTGACGTCATGCTGAAGCTCAACGAACCGAAGCACCGCGACAAATTGAGCTATCTTTACGGACCAGATGGCTACGTCAGGGCAGACGGCACCGCGTATGAAGGCGTACGCGATATGGCAAAGAAATACGGGCTGTTACGATGAGCATGGCTATCGAAATAGACGATCTGAGTTATGTCCATAAGGGCGCACAGCTACCAGCGTTGGAACGAGTCTCATTTCGGATCCCGGCGGGCGAGTGTGTCGCTTTACTGGGCCCATCCGGGGCGGGCAAAACGACGTTGCTGGCGCTGCTCGACGGTAGGATTCAGGGATGGCGCGGGCGCGTTTCTGTCTTGGGTGCGCCGCTCAATCCCGACCGCCCACCACCCCGAGCTCGCCGTCCTGATACCGGTTTCGTGTTTCAGGAATTCGCCCTCGTAGAACGCTCCACGGCACTACGCAACGTGCTCAACGGCCGCCTGGGGCGGATGTCACCTTTCCAAGCAGTACTGGGATCGCCAATGGCTCACGATCTCGATATTGCCCGCACAGCACTCGCCGATTGCGGCATCGCAGAACTCGCGGAACGCCGTGTCGACAGTCTCAGCGGAGGACAGCGACAGCGCGTGGCTATTGCGCGATGTCTGGCGCAGGAACCACGGCTGATCCTCGCCGACGAGCCAGTGAGCAACCTCGACCCCGCCCGCGCTGGAGAGGTTCTGGGGTTGATGACCAAGGCGGCGCGAGCGCGTGATGCAACAGCGCTATTCTCCTCGCACCAACCCGATCTGGCGCGGCGTTTTGCAGGGCGCATCATCGGCATACGAGAGGGGCGGATCGCGTTTAACGTGCCAACGTCCGAGTTGAAAGACGATGCGACTGCCGAACTCTATCGGGGGTCAGGACCGACGCCGGAACTCGGTCCCCGGGCGGTGTTATGATGGCCCCCCGCGACTTCGGCGGCTTCGTCACCAGTTCGCTGATCGCTATTGCCATCCTATGGTCCCTCGTCACAACCGATGTCGAGTTGTCGCGTCTTGCTTCGGCCGGTCCACGGATTACCGACTTTATCGGCCGGATGTTCCCGCCCGATCCGACAGTGATGACCGAGATCAAAAAAGGCAGCGCAGAGACACTAAGAATAGCAATCCTCGGCTCCCTCGGCGCAGTGCTGCTGTCGACCCCTCTGGCTATTCTCGCGTCCGAAACCATGGTTTCGCGTGCGGTGTTCGGGCCGGTCCGCGCGCTGCTGGCCTTTATCCGGGCGGTACCGCTGATCCTCGTGGCCATGCTCATGGTGGGCGCGGTCGGGCTCGGGCCGCTGCCCGGCATCATCGCAGTTGCCTTTCATGCCACTGGGATGCTCGCTAAATTCTATGCCGAGGCGATCGACGGCGTATCTCGCGCCCCCATCGCAGCACTTGAAAGTGCAGGGGCTGGACCGCTCGTGCGGCTCAGACATGCGATTTGGCCACAGATGGCCCCAGTCATCGCCCGCGACACGATTTTCCGGTTCGAACTGAACCTGCGTGAGTCGTTGGTCCTCGGCATCGTCGGCGCGGGCGGGATCGGCTTTTACATCCAGACCTACATCCGCTCTTTTCAGTATGACAAGGCGGCCAGCGTCACGATTGCCGTCGTCGGCCTAGTCATCGTCATCGAGGCGATCAACATCACGCTGCGTCGTCGATTTACCTAACCATCAAGCATAAATGTCGATCGGTGTTCCATTTTTCACCATTGCGTAGATTTCCTCGATCTGACGGTCCGTTACGGCGATGCATCCTGCGGTCCAGTCACGCTTGTTCATCGGGTCGATCCCCTTGCGTGGCCCACCGTGAATAAAAATATCGCCACCCGGCGACTTTCCTTGGGACTCAGCAAAGGCAATATCCGCCGCGTTGGGATATGAGATGCCGATGGAGAGGTGGAAGAGGCTGTCCGGGTTGCGTCGGTCAATCACGTAGGTGCCTTCTGGCGTACGGCCGTCTCCCTCGAACTGTTTGTGACCCTGGGGCGCGAAGCCCAATCCGATGGGAAATGTACGCAAAACGCCAGCCTTCCCGTCAAGGACGAGCAACCGCTGTGCCTTGTACATGCGAAGACGGGTTACTTTGGGTCCGTTGTAGGTCCGGAACTTATCTGCACAGCCTGACAGGAAGGCAGCCAACCCACTTAGAATAAAGACCCGTCGTGGAAAATTGGTAGTCATTACTGCTTGATGCCCCTTTCGTGAGGTCTGATGTGTTTTAGGCGTTACTTAACCGCAAATGCCGGATCAATGACCGTGCGCCAGTGCTCCCTTTGCCATATTCTCGCCCACCGGTTCACCGCCCGAAGGCCCGCCCTTGATCTGATAGCCGTTCAAAAGCCGCAGTGCATTGGCGACCACCAACAGGGATACGCCCACATCCGCAGCGATGGCGCCCCACATAGAGGCCATGCCGAACGCGGTCAGCCCGACGAACAGCGCTTTGGTCGCCAACGATATACCAATATTCTGGTGGATGATCGACATGGTCCGGCGTGAATGACCAATAAGCCAGGGCACCTTGCCGATATCGTCAGTCATCAGCGCAATGTCGGCCGTCTCGATGGCCGCATCAGATCCGACAGCCCCCATGGCAATGGCATAATGCGCCCGCGCCATGGCCGGTGCGTCGTTCACGCCGTCACCAATCATCGCCACCATGTCGTGGATTTCCACCAGTTCTTCGATTGCCGTCACCTTATCTTCTGGCAAAAGTTCGGCGCGCACTTCGTCGATCCCAACTTCGGCCGCGACGGCACGCGCGGTGCGTTCGTTGTCGCCCGTCAACATCACGATCGTCTCCACACCCTGCGCATACAACTTTTCAACGACCCCCTTAGCATCAGGGCGGATGCGGTCGCGCAGCTCTAGTATGCCGACCACGGCAGTCTCGTCACCCACTACAACTAAGGTGCTCCCTGCTCCTTCTATTCGATCTCTCAAATCTGTCGGAATGTGATTGCCAAACCCCTTCTCCTCAGCGAACCGATCCGAGCCGAGCCAGATTACACGCCCGTCGGCGCGCCCTTCCAGCCCGCGTCCAGGCACGGTGCGTGTATCCTCTGCAGCAGTTATGGAAACACCATCAGTTTGCGCGCGCGCGAGAATGGCCCGTGCCAGCGGGTGCGAAGACCGTGCCTCCAAACTCGCTGCCAGCGTTATGAGATCGCCCGCGGAGGCTTCGCCCAATGCGTGAACTGCTGCAACCTCGGGTTCGCCCATAGTGATCGTTCCCGTCTTATCCATCGCCAGCGCAGTGGTGCGACCTGGCGCCTCAACATAAGCGCCCCCCTTGATAAGCACCCCTGCTCGCGCCGACGCGGTCAGCGCTGCCACGATCGAAACTGGTGTTGAGATGACAAGGGCACAGGGGCAGGCGATTACCAGCAGCACCAACGCATTGTAGAACCAATAGTCCCAGGCACCGCCCAGGAGGAGCGGCGGCACCAGCGCAAGGGCGACCGCCAGCGCCATCACTATGGGGGTGTAGATGCGTGCAAACTTCGCGACCCATTGCTCGACCGGGGCGCGACGGGCATGGGCATCGCCGACCATGCGAATGATTTTCGCGAGCACCGTGTCCGAGGCGGCCTTCGTAGCGCGCACCGTCAGTGTGCCCTCACCATTGATTGTGCCGGCATAAACCTCGTCGCCGAGTTCCTTCGGAACCAGTGCGCTTTCGCCAGTGATCGGGGCCTGGTCAACAGCCCCGGCCCCCTCTACGACCTCGCCATCAAGTGGGATGCGATCGCCGCCGCGCACGATGAAACGATCATCCACGGCAACTTCTGCCGCTGGAACATTCGCCTCGCTACCATCCGGCCGAATGATCCTGGCTGTCGGCGGTGCTAAATCCAGAAGGGCCGACACCGCATTGCGCGCCCGCCCCACACTCCAGCTCTCAAGGTAGAGCGACAGTGAAAAGAAAAACGCAACTGTCGCTGCCTCGAAGAATTCGCCCAGCCCGATAGCACCCGCCACGGCCACCACCATCAATAGATTCATGTCAGGGCTAATTCTGCGTGCTGAAGACCAGGCCTTTGGTGCAACGAGCCAGACGCCAAAAAGGATTGCGACGGCAAACAGCCCGGCTTCCGCGATGGGCATCGGCGCCGTGCCATGCCCTGCAAACAGACCAAGCGCACCACCCATGCCCGTTTCGACGATATGGTAGAGAAATCCTGCCGCCCAAAACCCGCCGCTCAGCGTGGTAAAACGCTTTTGACGTGCCAAATGCGCTGCCTGATTTTCGGCCGCGTTGTCGGCATCCCACGGTTTCGCGCTCATCCCCGTGCTCGCGACCAACTCAGCGACCTCATCATCTGAAATCTTATCCGCAGTATCCAGAATCGTCATTCGTCCATTAATGACATCAAACGCCAGATGCTCTGTCCCGCCAACTGTTGGACCGACAGCCCTATTCAGGATCGCCACCTCTTCGGCACAATCCAGACCAGAGACCTGGAAACTTCGTCCGGTCGCGGGGATGGGTTGTGCTGGTTCCGTGTCGGCTCCAGCACCGCAGCACGTACCACCTTCTCCATGAGAGTGGGAAACTCCTTTCGGATGCTCTTGATAATCACTGTGCTCGCGATCGCGGTCAGATTTGTGTTTGTGGTCGCGGCGGTGGTCATGGATAGACATAGATTGACCCTAGGATTAGATTGATTCAACTCTGACATAGCCCCTACAGTTACTAGAGGTTCAATAGAAAAATTGCGTTTCTTTTTATGAACTCTTTTGAAGATGCCGCGCTCCGACCGCCCCAGGGTGGTTCTTGTGGACCTGTGCCCGGTATGCAAGATTGTTGGTGAAAACCAAAGTAGGACAGGTCAGAGGACTGAATGCAAACACGACATATGATGATTGGAGCGGCCCTGCTGCTCGCAAGCGGATGTGCCGCACCAATGGCTAACTCCCGCGCGCCGGTAGACGCGGTTGGAAACCTTCCCGAACAAATCGTTAACCTAGCTGCACCTGGTCAGGACCTCACAACAGCTCGGCTTCGTTCCGAGGATGGGTGCTACTGGTATGAGCACAGCGGTCCAGTAGAAACGACACTGGTGCCGCTCCGCTCAATAGGTGGCAACCCGATCTGCACCACGCGCTCGGCGTGACTAATTGACCAGTGCAGACGGGTTGGGCGTAGATCACGTTCGCGGGGTCACGCTTTCTTCTGCCGAATACAGGAACGCCGTCGAACCAGTTTTGACGTTCGGGTATAGATGGTTGATATGTGCCATGACCATGCGGACACACCCCGAACTCGCGCGCCCGCCGATGCTTCTTGGTTCGGGCGTCCCGTGAATGCGAAGATAGGTGTCTCGGTTGCCTTCAAAAAGGTAAAGCGCCCGCGAGCCAAGAGGGTTTTCTGGGCCAGGGTCAACACCGTCGGCAACCGGGCCATAGAGCTCGGGATCGCGTGCGATCATGTTTTGGGTCGGCGTCCAGTTTGGCCATTCCACTTTTCGCTGGATCGTATACGTGCCGGGCTCGTACAGGTTACCACGGGCGATCGCCACACCGTAACGCATCGCAGTTCCCCCTTCTTCGATGTGATAGATGTAGCGCGCTACGGCATCAACGTGGACGTCTCCCGGAACAAGCCCGTCCTTAGCGTCCACCCGCTGGGGCAAAAAGCGCGGGTGCAGGCCCCACGGGTTTGACGTAGTTGGATCAAAAGCGGGAGGTGTGACCTGCGCGTCCCAGGCGGCCTTCTCCTCCTTGGTGGGCCGGGTGGCTGCCAGTAGCGGGCCAGCGATTGGAGTAGAAAACAGCGCACCGCTGGTTTGGAGAAAATGTCGTCTTGTCAGCATCATTCTTATTCCTTCAACGTTAGGTAGGCAAACTAAGCTCAAACAAAACCGCTCTGCCGTTCATTAAGGAAAGCCTGAAGCAGTATGGCCTGTTTGAATCGAATGCCGTTCTTCGCCTGCGGTCCTAACTCCTAAAGCTACTATAGGTTCAAGAAAAATATTGAGGTCGAACCGGGGCTTTCGTGTTCTTACTTAGACAAGAACAGACCAGTCCGCCAGCAATTCGGTCGTGGCCCGTCACCGCAGGACTATCCGATATTCTGGGTGCGGGGCCGATGTTCGCCATTGGTTGAAAAAACCTTCGCGGTAACATCTCGACTGTGTCTCACGTCGAAAGAACTACATCTAAAGAACGACCAAACCGGAGCGATGTAACGACCTGGCCGAAGGCCGCGACATCTTGAATCACGTCTCGCGATAGTTGTCACAAGCCTCAACCCCTTCTGCGACGACATCAAGAAGAGCATCTACATCGCTCAATAGCGTTATGATACGTGAATTGCTGATACGGTAGCGAACAAACCGTCCATCTCGATCGCTGGCGACAAGCCCGCACTCCAGCAGGCATCGCAAATGATTGGAGATATTGGGCTGAGTTAGTCCCGTGTGCGCGACGAGCTCCTGAACGACGAACGGACTTTTTGCCAAGGCGTCCAAAATCGTCAAACGACTGGTATCTGCGAAGCCGCGAAGCAATTTCGCGCGCTGTTCAATAGTGGTGGTCTTGTTGTCCATAACGATTTGCGCCATATCATTTCTCGCTGATATATGGAATCTTCTATCCACTTTAGCAGGAAAGCCGCGATCATGGCCAACACAGACAACGAGATAGCAGATGCGCCATTGTTTCGATACCGGGTTTCCGGCATGGATTGCGCGAAGGATGCTGCACAGATCGAGCGGGCGGCACAGTCGGCCGGGGTAGCGCCCGGCGATGTGAAAGTGTCGGCCGCAACCCACATCATGACACTGGCTGCACCCGAAGGGCGCCTGCCGGACATCGAAAAGGCCGTTGCGGTGACTGGTTACAGCTTCGACCGGATCGAGGACAATGCAGACATTCCGCCAAATCCGGCCCATCAGGACCCGGCCTACCGCCGTGCCCTCTGGATCGTCGTGATCCTGAACGTGGGATACGGGGTCCTCGAAATGATCGGCGGTTTCATTTCCGGA
>Ga0207991_1000170_pt1 | contig 44391 bp, 40 predicted proteins | sample ETN07SmetaG_FD_185786 | JGI IMG/M metagenome (GOLD analysis project Ga0207991, IMG submission 185786) | Marine microbial and viral communities from oxygen minimum zone, Eastern Pacific Ocean - ETNP2014F14-07SV275 (SPAdes) (version 2) | ecosystem: Environmental > Aquatic > Marine > Oceanic ...
TTTTGAAACTTTGGGTAGATTTGAATATGAATAGATATATCACATTACTACTATTTATTGGGTTGGCTTTTTGGAGTTGTGCAACTGTGCATCACCCGGTTGGTATGTATTTAAGTAAGACAAATAAGTTTAGTATTGGGGAGTTGAATAAATATAGAACAGATGATTCAAAAACTAAGTTCTATTTTCAGTTATCACTTGAACAAGCATTTGATGTCATTACATCAACCTGTTTTGATTTAGATATTCCGTTATATTATCCTCTAAAAGACGATTCTCAACAAATATTAAAAATAAAATCGGGTAAATTCGTTGCGAAATTGGGGCTTGATTGCGGTAAGGATGGTACAGCTGGCGCCTTTGGGCAGGGTTCTGATTTAGCAAGTGGATTATTGGAAATCTATTTGGAAAAGATAGATAATGAAAATATAAGTGTAGAAATAAAAACTATTTTTTCAAGAACTCAATCTACTGGAGGAGAAGGTGGTCATACAACAAATCTATATTTTGATTCAACTGGTAGAAATGAAATTATTGTTCTTGACAATTTATTAAAATATGAAAAGTCAAAATAGAAAGCCCCGCCAAGTAGCGGGGTTTATTGTTTGTAAAATTGCGGTTTGATTTAGGATATAAAAATTAACGTTCGGTTAAAAATGAATTGGTTTCAACATTGAGCAAATCTTCAGAAAGTTTCCTGAGCTATGTCCCGCCAATGGGAATTTACGAGATCCTTTATGCTTTTCAAGACGCTTTTGGTGCAGCCATGGGAGAGAAGGGGACACATCCCTGGAGCCAGGGATTCCCGCTGACTTCCCAGTTACCCGGCGGGCCAGAGATGCCAACAAATGTCCATCTGGATGCTGAAGACCTGAAGTATCCAAAGGCCTGGGGTCTGCCGGCGTTGCGCAAGGCCATTGCTGGCTATTATAACCATTATTACAACGCCGGCATTGATTACGAAAATGTCATGGTCTTTGCCGGAGGGCGTCCTGGCTTGGTGGCGCTGTTGATGTTCCTGCAACCGGATATAAATATTCGCATAGCCGCCACTGAATACACCCCCTACTACGATATGCTGCGCCTGCTCCAGCGCAAATACTCATTGGTGGACAGTCATGTTGAGAATCATTTTTTTCCATCTGTCCAGGATTATGTTAAAACGGATGATTCTGTCCGTAATCTGGTAATGCTGAGCAATCCTTGTAATCCTACCGGTGTCACCAGAAGCGGAAACGAACTCAAAGCCCTGGTTGAGAAAGCATCATATGGTTCATTTGGCCTGCTTATAGATGAAGCGTATGAACTGTTTCACGAACCTCCAGCAACCGCCTTGGGATATATCGAGGATATAAACCGTTCCAATTTGTTTATTTCAGGCGCGGCAACCAAGGGACTGCAGGCACCAGGTATTCGGATTGGATGGGTAGTGGCCGCAAAGCACTACATAGAAATTCTTGGTAACTTTTCCTCATTTGGCATGGGCGGTGTTTCCCGACCATCCCAACTCTATGCTCTGGAATTACTGCAACAAGAGCGTACTGACCTTGCCCATAAAGCTATACCAGAGTTCTATGCTAGTCAGCGTCAGCGCTATGGCGACGCATTTGCCGATCTCGGATTAGACCTTTTTTCCGGTGACGGTGGATTTTATCACTGGTGTCGACTTCCGGGAGAATTAACTGCCGCCGAACTTAACAGTCGCCTCTTTAAATACGGTGCTGCGATTCTAAAAGGAACTGACTGCGATATGGCGCGTCAAGAAGACAACTCTCCGCTCAGGCAATTTTTCCGGTTCTCTTTTGGCCCGCTCCTCCCGGAATCCTTTGAATCAGATATTGAGTTTCTGCGGATGGCGTTGAGTTAGGATTTAAACAAGAGCCCCGCCCTTTAGCGAGGTTTTTTGTTTATTGGTTTAGTCGTTAAATTCCCCTCATGGATAATACCCTCATTCTCTATCCGATAATGCCCGTTGTTTTCCTAAACTTTTTTGTTGTTTTCCATATGCGCTACGTGATCGAAAAGGCAATAAAGAAACGGGAAGTGCGCTATAGATGGTTTCGAGTGTACGAAGGTTCGGCCCCCGAGTATATGCTGGCGGCCCGACACCATTATAAGAACTTTTTCGAGATGCCCATCCTATTCTATCTCTTATGTATCATACTTTACATTATTGATGACGTTCGTTCTCTGGATCTCTGGATCGCCTGGCTGTTCGTGGTCTTCAAGTTTATCCATAGTTACATCCGGCTCACCTCAAATTACGTTCCCAACAGAGCCTACGCCTTTTATATCTGTGTGTTGTTGTTGCTGGGAGGCTGGATCTATCTGGCTATCCGGATATTATAAGTTGGTAAAATACCTGCCGAGTAGGTCTTGTAGTCAGTTCTGCGATTGACTTTAACTCGCTAGGGGAGTACATTCAACTTACGCAAATTTGGAGTAAGCTATGAAGGACCAGGAAATTGGGTATGTATCCAAATATTTTGGCCAAATATCGGTCGCTGCCATTGAAATTACCGCAGGAAAATTGAATGTTGGTGATACGATACATATCAAGGGACATACCACTGATTTAAAAGAAGAAGTTAAATCCATGCAGATCGAACATGAAGCTATGGAAAGCGCCAAGAAAGGCGACAGCATTGGTATCAAGGTAACGGATAAGGTGCGCCGCAAAGACAAAATATTCAAAATTGGCTGACTGAACCGGATCCTGGTACGGGTTGCCGCAGGGTGCGACTTCAATATCAGGTATATGTACCACTGTAATTAATTGACATAAGACCAATTTCTAATATACTAACGAATGCTCGATTTCGATGGCCGGTGGCAGTGCAGCGCCCTATTGCCGCTTCGTCAGACATAGTATGGCAGGCAATAGCCGCCCAGGGGAACCTGGAAACGTGCCACCCATTCTGCAAAAAGAACCCGGTAACTGCCTGGCCCGGTGACCAGTCCCGTTATGAGATCCATTATCTCAGCGGCTGGGTGTTTGAACGCCAATTCATCCAATGGACCGATGGGGTGGGTTACGATCTGGAAACCGGCAGAAAAGGGAGACGAAAATCCTCTGTGCCCTGGAGAATTGAACCGGTCGATGATAACAACAGTACCTTATCCATAAGCATTCGTCCTCACGCGATTTCCCACATTCCTGTACTTTTTTGGTGGGTGCCCCATCTCATTTACTTCAAACCATTATTGGAAAAATATCTCTTAGCGGTTACCGGTGGTTTTGAATATTTTATCATGGGTGGCAAAGCAGTGCCACGCAACTACTTTGGCAGCCACCCCTGGTTCTCTGATGTGCATGATTAGCTACCAGTTCTAAGATCTGCGGGACATCCTGTACAGGGTTTTATTGTTTAAAAATCAAGCACATTGAAGTGTACAATCTGTTTTCCGTAACATTGAACATGAAGAATAGCGCAGCCATATTATTCTTACTGGGCAGTGCATGCCAACTGCAGGCTCAGACTGCGCTGGACGCCTTAATGGCTATACACTGGTTCAGCGGTAGTAATAGCGCATTCCGGTGACGGCCAGTAATTCATCAAATAATTTTTTATTTTCTTTGGTGATCTTGTCAAAATCGCTGGTCAGCAGCTGATTGACCGAATAATCCAGCCCTGTAGTATGTTCTTCGATGAATTCGATCCCAACCTCTTCCTGTATGGCACATTTCCGCAGGACCACCAGGATCAGCATCAGGTCGTCTAAAAAACCAAGGGGACCGAGTTCTTCTTCGGGGTATATATCGTCAGGATAGTATAAGTAACCCAATGTCAAATAGACATCAACCCGCAGCGACTGTGGTAAGTTTGTGAATCGTAGAAGGCTGCAGAGGACATCGTATAAGACCGGGATCATTAGAATATACTGGGCATATTTTCCGTCATAGCCGTCAATATTCTTAGTCAGGTATTCCCTGAAATTAAATTCCTGTTTTAAACCCATGGGATGAACTTATGAAAATAATAATAAAATATTATAACAATAGTATCAAAACAGGTAATAATGTGTCTAGACATTTAGGACGGACGGGGTGTAAAATTGATATCCATGAAGTGCTTCCTGCCAATATTCTTCTCCGTAATATTGCTGATTATTTCCTGCACCAGTACAGAGAAAACGCTCATAGCTGAGCCGGAATGTGCGGAGGATAACAATACCGAACTTGCCGATGTTAATATGGACAGCGTTATTAATGAAGATGAGCAGTGGCTCTGTGACTGTAACGCAAGCGAACCAGAATTCCACATGGTTGACGTGGGGGCGATCAACATGCATGTGGCCTGCCAGGGTGCCGGACCGACTATTATTCTGCTCCATGGGTTTCCTGAATTCTGGTATAGCTGGCAAAAGGTCATGAATGAACTGGCAGCGGACTTTCGGCTCATCGTCCCGGATCAGCGGGGTTACAACCTTTCCGATAAGCCCGGTGCTGTTTCCGATTATGTTATTGACAGCCTGTTGACGGATATTGGGGCCCTGATCGACCGAGTCAGTACGGAACCGGTGGTGATCGTTGGCCATGACTGGGGTGGTCCCGTAGCCTGGGAAACGGCCCATGCTTTTAGGGAAAAGGTGCGGTTGATGATCAGCGCCAACGGCCCGCACCCGAATGTTTTTGGCAATCTGTTGGCCGGGGATAGTGAACAGCAGGAGGCCTCGTCTTATATGAGCTGGTTCGCTGCAACGGGTACGGAGAATTTGTTGATGGCCAATGATTTTGCCATACTGGCCTCGTTTTTTGACGGTATCCTTACCGCAAATGAGCTTGAGGTATATAAGGAAGCCTGGGGCCAGGAAAACGCCATCTGGGGCGGATTGAACTGGTATCGGGCTGCTTCCTTTGATTCAGCCGCTACCCAGGTGACCATTGATGTACCCACGCTGGTGCTCTGGGGTCTGGACGATACGGCCTTGCTGCCCCAGAACCTGGATGGCCTGGATGAATACGTACCGGACCTGGAAATTATCACCTATGAAGAGGTCAGCCACTGGATCGAACACGAGATACCGCTGGAGATATCCCAGGAGATCCGGCGCTTCGTGCAGGAAAATTAAGTGGTGTTTTTATCACCAGCACCTGTTGGCACACAATATTATAATTAGTAGCCGCTGCCTCGGCTTGGTATTGCTTACTGTAGGGTTGATGAAGGCCCAGGATCAACTGGCTGACCCTGGATTAGAATACCCCGCCTACACGCCCAATACCACCGACCTGGTCCTGTCTCGCTCAAAATATATGGATCAACTGCAGGGTTTCTGGCTGACCCAGTGCATCGCCAACTGGACGGGACTGATCACGGAAATGGACAAGATTGAGCCACCCTTTTATACGGATGAGAACTGGGACGGGCCTGATGAGCGCAATATCTGGGGTAATTTTGTACCCTCATCAAATAATATCATTGAATATTATTTTGTCCATGCTGGGGAGGCCTGGTCCGCGGACGATGACACGGATATCGAATATATGTACCAGCACCTGCTGGACGTCCACAATGTAAGTATATTGACCCCGGAACAGATCCGGGATGGCTGGCTCCATCATATCTATTCAAATGAGGATGCGCCCAACAATGAGAATTTCCTATGGGTCTCAAATGAGACTGCGTATTACCTGATGCAAGAGGGTCTGTTACCGCCGGCCACCAGTGCACCGGATAAAAATTCCCATTATGAAATGATCGACGCCCAGTTGACAACAGAGATATTCGGTCTTTTCGCCCCGGCCCGGCCGGACATTGCCTTACGCATGGCTCATCTGCCCATCCGTACAACAGCTAGGGATAATGCCGAATGGGCCGCGGAATTTTATGTGGTTATGTACGCCCTTGCTTCTTATGTGGATAATAAGTTGAGTATGAAGGATAAAGTGTTTTGGCTAGCCGAACAGGCCCGCAGACGCCTTCCGGATGGGACCCCGGTTGCCGGAATGTATGATTATATTAAGGCAGCCTATGACGCCAATCCTGATAAGAATGACTGGGAGAGTACCCGGGATGCAGTCTATGAACGCTACCAGGTCGGCGGGGGAGACGGCTATATCTATAACCAGTCATTTGATGCTGGTATCAACTTTGCCGCCAGTCTGGTCAGTTTGTTCTATGGAGAAGGCGACCTGCCGCGGACGATCAGAATTGGATCACTTACCGGTTGGGACTCGGATAATCCAACGGCAACCTGGGGCGGATTACTGGGTTTCATGCTCGGCCGCAAGAATGTGGAGTGGGCATTTGAGCATGATGACCTATCGGAAACATATTGGATCAGCAGAACGCGTCGGAACTTTCCAGATCGAACGCCGGAAAAGATCGGTGAGGACACCTTCCCGCTTATGGCGAAACGGGGTATCTATATCATCGATCGGGTAGTCATTGAAGAAATGGGCGGCGGAGTGGATCTGGAAAAAGATGTTTGGTATATCCCGGATCATGGCGGCGATTTTTCAACGGCAATATCGCTGCAATAACAACACCTAACGGGCAAACACAATTGCTTTGGCTGCTGACCGCTTTGCTTTCATCTGGCAGAATATGGGCCTGGAACCATATGGATGTAATCAATATTTTAAAACCAATAAGAATTAAGTTTCGTCCTGATTATTCTACGCCAGTGTCGAACTAGATTAAAGATAATAATCCATAAAACAAAAACCCCGCATTCTGTGGGGTTTTTGTTTCTATAAGTCAAAAGCCAGGTCACCTTCTCCTTTGACAGATCTAGTAACCTGGCTCTTTTCCTGACTTCTTTCCACTCTTTCGAGCTTCAAGTTAACATCCACTTTCGTTTCGGTCTTGCCAGGCTGTGAAAGTCCCAGATTTTGATACTATCTCATTCCGTTCTCATCTCACACTAGACGTTAATTGTATTCAATCCGCAAGTCAAGATTTTTTTTAAATATTTTGTTTTTCCTTACTACATTTTGCCGGTTCAGTTTAGAAATTTATCATCAAAAACCATGGTCAAATGTAGCACAATTGCCATTCTATTATTCTCGCTTAAGGTAATTCATGCCCAGAACACTATCTGTTTTGATATTGAAGCAAATCCCAATGCCAACTCAACCGCTTTCAGCGACTTTACTAAATACGTTCGCGTGTTGGACTGTTTCAGCGTATATGCGGAATCTTCCATTCCGGATGCAAAGGTGTTACACGCCGCCGCCGTGGCCGCAGAACTGCTGGATAACGATGAAGACGGGGAAGTGGATGATCCCGTATTGAAAGCAGAACTGGGTGCCAATGGCGCCCTTATTCCGATCTTTGCCTATGACGGTTCACCAGCCATGGATAATTTTTTTGACCATTACAATGGTGATGGTGCCGCTGCTGTATTATGGCAGAATGAGATTGATCCGATTAATCCTGGCTATTGGGGGGCCGATGCCACTGTGGAAGAGGTGGTCCACGTGATCAATGCAATCGGCCACACTAACATCTACCCGGATGCTTTTGCAGTGGAACCTAATTCATCCCTGCTCACCGCCGCCATGGATGTAGCGCGGGGTGGGCAGTTCATACAGCACCCCGGCAATTATCCGCCGGAAGCATGGTATCACTACGATGACTATACCTGTGAGTACGAATGTATGGCCATTGAATATCTTTACTGGTGTATTGTAACCAACATGGGTATTCTCGCCGACGTGGCCACCTGTGCTGGTATCGCAAATGAATGGGAACCCTGCACACCGGCGCTTTTTGAACAGTCGGACACCCTAATGTATGCGCTGATCACGGATGATGCCTATCTACTGCCTCAATTAGCCCCAGACGGGAATTATTGTCCGACCAGTATAAATATTTCCAATGGGATGAATCCCTATAAATTTCAACTCGCCGCCGCTTATCCCAATCCCTTCAATCCTACGACTTTTATTAGCTATGAGGTTCCAGTTGGAATGCAGTTCACAATAGGAATATTTGATATAACAGGAAAATTGGTCAAAACACTTATTTCCGGAAAGCAGTCAGTGGGTCAAGGAATTGTACGGTGGGATGGTCAAAATGATGACCAGATTATTCTACCTTCGGGTGTATATTTTTATCGATTGTCTTCTGCCGATTTCACCGTAACTAGAAAAATTGTCCTCCTGAAATAACTATAGCGGAACAGACTTCAGCAACCATAGTCAAATTCTAGCCGATTCACATATCTTTCAACTATGAAACAGTTTTTGATGATCATTTGCGGTATGTATTTGTTTCTTTACACCCTGGGATTCATCATACATCAGAAAACGACCCATCCCGTCTTAAAACATTTATCTAAACCGGTCACCATTGCCCATCAGGGTGGCAATAAGGTATACCCGGATGAATCATTGCTGGCTTTTACCAATGCAATAAATATGGGTATTCAAGTGATAGAATTGGATGTCCACCGTACCAAAGATGGTATCATTGTGATTAACCATGATCAGACTATCGACCGTCTTACAGATAGCAGCGGCTTGATTCGGGAAATGTCTTGGTCAGGATTGCAGCAGGTGGATGGTGCCTATAACTGGTCACCGGATGGTTTGACTTACCCCTATCGTGGTAAAGGGGTCAAGATCCTGTCCTTGACGGCTATTATGGATGCCTTTCCCCAGCAGGTGTACGATATTGAGATCAAACAGCATGATCCGCCCCTGGAAAGTGATCTCTGCGACCTGCTGCGGCAATATGGTGTTGCTGCTGATCAGGTGATCGTGGCCTCCTTCAGCGATGAGACGCTCACTCGCTTCCAGAATGTTTGTCCGGAAGTGGCCACGTCCCTGCCTGTAAACCAGGGCACTATTCTATACATATTGAGCAGGATTGGTCTCGAGCGGCTGCTTCCATTGGATGCGGTAGTGGCACAATTACCTCGTTCATTTTCTACAAAACTAGGGCAATTGGAACTGGATCGACGTTATATCAATGCTTTTGCCAAAGGGGATCGACAGGTCTGGGTCTGGACAGTGAATGATTCTATTGAAATGAGGCGGATGGTGAACATGGGTGTCCATGGTATTATCACCGATCGCCCGGGTATTTTAATGGATTTTGTCCAGTAAAAACTCGCGGCTGATCCACTGACTAATCCAGCAGAAAGCCGTGATAAAGGCCCATGTAATAGGGTAGAAGGAACACAGTTCCGCTTGATAGAACCCGGCCATCTGCGCCAGTGTCCAATCGCCAGGGATCTCGATTCCAGTGATTGAAATGTGATTCATCCACCTGGATGACCTTGCCGTTTTTACGATAACCGCTGGTGCTCATATCATTATCATCAAATGTCCTCGTAACGGGGTGGAACCTGGTAATGTCGATCCGGTGACTGTTGGTATGCCGCCAGTTGAAGCGATCCAGGGGGAAACGGATCAACGTTTCAACGGATTCATCTAGCCATTCGCCATGGGGTTCTAGCTCATAGACTCCCCACGGATCTTCAAAACTGAGGCCCTGACAGGCGGCCATGAAGGCAAAGTTGAAAAATGGATTTAATTCAGGCGCTTCCTGTTGCCAGGCCAGCCAGAATGAAAACGCATACCGGGAACGCAATTCTGGATCCTTTTCGTAATTCACCAGATTATAGTAACACATGAAAGCCATTTCATCATCGGACTGGTTTCCTGTACCAAAACCGCGCTGGAACTTCATATCGATCATATTCTGTGCGTAACCATGTTGATCCACGAGTGTACTTGCTATGTCCTGGTATTTGTCATCGCCGGTGATATGGGCCGTTGTGATCAAGTAGGATAGAATACTCAATGAATTCAGTCCCCGTTCCACAAACCAGTTTTTATCAAAATTCATTTCCTTGGGACTGTACCGGGCCCAGCGAGTGGGCCGGCCATCGTGATCCATCAGTTGAAAATCATGATCAATAATATGATCCGTCAAGCGCCGTACATGTTCCCGCACCCGTTCCTTTTCTGACTCCGTATCCGCGACCAGATCATAATACAATGCATACAGGAAATAATGACCATCCAGTTCATCTGAACTGGTATCCGTTTTATAATACCATTTGCCATCTGCACTTTTAGGCCAGCGTGGTTCATAGATCTTCCACATTGCATCATCTGTTTCTTTTTTATGCAGGTCCCGTTTAATCCGGCCAATATTGGGGTCGGGACCGCTGGTAGGCAAGACCGTGCGAGCCACAAAACCTTGCGGTGGTGAATGCTGGTTTCCCTGGGTAACATCCCCCAGGAATTTCAACGCGTCAAATGCCTTCTTAGCCCGTCTTTTTGCTTGGAGATCACCGTTGGCCGCGTAGGCAAAACACTCACCCGCACCATACATGCTGGTCCAGAGACCATCATTATCGCTATCATGCTGTTTCCAGTTGCGTTTTGTACCCGGTTCTTCCATATGTACTTCCAGAACAAATTCATAGGGTGTTCGGCGATGATAACGATCAATCTCATCTTCATACCATTGCGCCTTTTCTGCCAGGGATAGAGGGCGGTGCTGGATGATACCTACACCATTGGCGGTAGCAAACCAGGCGTCACCATTTGGCGTAACCGTAATACTGCGTACATGATCGTCCGGCAGCCAACGTTTCCCCTGACGGTATTCCCAATTTTCGCCGTCAAAGTGCACGGCGCCTTTTCGTGTCCCAAACCACATATCACCAGCGTTGCCTGGTGCCATCATAGTAAAATCATTGTAGGGCAGTCCATCATGACCAGTAAACAAATGCCAGCCCTCATCATAATAGCCTACACCCTGTGTACTGGCAAACCACAGCCGTCCAAACGCATCTACAGTCACACCGCGGGAATCATGCAGCCCCCAGCTGTGCTGTCCATTACGGGGCAGTACCGGGGACCAGCCTTCCTTCAGGGATGAAAAGGATAACAGGGCGGAGTCGGTGGCGACGTACGTTTTGCCCGCACCAGTGACAGTGATTTGTCGAATTTCCGTTGCGGGAATATGCAGCGCCACAGGACGAGTATTGGAGGTAAATCTTGATCCTTTGGATGATCTTTTATAAATATTCCCATATCTTCTTTCCAGCAGTAGGATATCATCTGTGGTACCCAGCATAATATTATTGCGAAAACTGAGATCATTTCCTGAAACGGGCACCTTGACCCGCCTTGGCAGAGTAATAGTCTGATCCAGCCAGCCCTTGTTGAGCAGATAGATATTGCCCCCGGCCACGATCTGATCCTTTTCAGTGCCGCCAAAGACAGCCAGTTCTTTACCTTTAGCGGCAAGCATCCACACATCCACATGATCCATTTGTTCTACTACGGACCATTCATCGTCAATGAACATCACCAGTCCTTTGGCTGTAGCCGCAAATACTGTACCATCATCGGTGGCAGCAATATCACGGATATCATTACTGGGTAAGCCATTATCCACACGATAAAATGTGCACTGTTCCTGCTGAAAAATACCGACTGAAACATACGTTGGACTGTTGGCCAGCAGCATACCTGCGAATAATAAGTAAACTACTATTATGGATCTCTTGAATGACTTCATTGGGATATAATCCATATTGAATTTAAATGTTTGCCAATTAAATGGCAGGCATATAGATATCGTTTCAGGATTCAAACCGATGATGGTAATTTATTCTACAACACTGCTAATGATTGAACCAATAATAATAACCGCAACTATTTATTAATATGATTCAAGGCCTGTTGCTGGACCCGTCATTTTTGCCTGTTACCATTGTATTTGCTGTGCTGGTATTATTTTCCTTTTGGAAAAAATTGGCACGGTACGTTCCCCATTTAGCCGTTGTTTATCTTGCTTTTTTACTATTTACCGCAACTTCGTATCGGGACACACCAGGAGTTCCCCAGGAAGAACAGAAAAATATCGTCGATGATTCCATGGAATCACAAGCAATGGCCCAGCCAATGGCAGTAAAAGATGATAACGCTGTTCAAAGCGCAGAGGAAAATTCCCAAGCTTCTTCAGGACTGGAAGTAAAACAATATGTACCGCCCCAGCAGCCGCAGGATGACAAACCAAAGGCTATATCTGTTCAACGCCTGGTGGTTTGCGAAAATATTGACCTCAAGCAGCGCAAACCTGTGCGCATCAGAGACGTATTTATTGATACAACATCACGGATATACTGCTTTGCCGGTTTACGAAACCCGGAACGATCCGAGGATATAATCCACGTATGGAAATTTAACGGAGAGCCTTACGCTAAAGTTCATATGAATGTAAGTGTATCCAATTATTTTCGCTGCTGGTCCTATATCACTCCCCGCGAGGATGCTGTAGGCCAGTGGAGCATTGCTGTTATAGACGATGAAAGCAACGTGTTGAAAGAAGCTGACTTCACTATTGTACCGTTCAATGAACCATGAACTGCGCTAATGCCTTGAGAAAATTTTTGTTCCTTATTCTTATTATGGTCATCTTTTTATCATCATGTACGCGCAATGGAGAGTCTTTTTCAAAAATTACCATGCGCTGGCGACCTGTTGAACATACCACTCCTGAATTACCAACAGGTATCAAGATTATGGTGGGGAGAAATGATGAATTACCGATCAATGCCTGGGCAGCAATAATCGACCCGGCGGATCCTGACGTTGATTTGGATATTATTGTATCAGAAGACCTGGACCGTCGGGAAACGTTGACTCAATTTTCTGAGAACAATAAAGCCAGAGTGGTGGTTAATGGCGGTTATTTTTTAATGGACAAAAACCCCACAGAACACGTTGGTCTGCTTTATGTAAACAAACATACCGTTGCACCGGCCACAAAGTCCGTACTGCGCAACAACAAGCGTTATTACACCGCCCGCGGCGCCTTGGGCTTTCTGGATGATGGTGGTATTGATATTGCTTGGGTAACCAGCCGCAATGATTCATTATTTAACTTTTCTGAACCATTGGAAAACCATCCCGAAAAGCCAATGGATTCTTTTGATTTTTCAACAGCAGAGACCTGGGAAGTAGATGATGCCCTCCATGCTGGACCGGTGTTGATGCACGAGGGTAGGATCAGGGTTACATCTGATGAAGAAGTGTTTTTTGGTTCCACAATTCCAGACATACATCCTAGGACGGCCGCAGGATACCGCAATAGCGGAGAACTGGTTTTACTGGTTGTGGATGGACGGCAGATAGACAGCCGCGGTGTTGATCTACAGGAATTGGCCATACTGATGCGTGATCTAGGTTGTGTGGAAGCGATCAACCTGGACGGCGGTGGTTCCAGTGCTATGGTGGTGGATGGTAAACTATTGAACCGACCTGCGGGGACCACCAGCCAACGTGAGGTTATGTCCGCTATCGCTGTATCAGTAAATTATTAAGGAGGGATGACATACATGAGTGAAGCACATCGCATTGCCATGCTGGGCACAGGATTTATTGCTGATTTTTATACCGGCACACTCCACAGCCAACGTACGATGGACCGGGTACATACAGTGTATTCACGTACCGCAGAAAGTGGACAGGAATTTCAGGATAAATGGGCTGTACCCAGCCATTCGACTGATTTGAAAGAAGCAGTACAAAATGATGATATTGATACGGTTATTATCGGACTACCAAACCATCGACATGAGGAAGCGGTTCTTGCTGCAGCGGACGCGGGTAAGGCTATTCTATGCACGAAACCACTAGGCCGGACTGCCCAGGAAGCGTTGGTGATGCTTGAAGCGGTGGAAAAAGCAGGCGTATTCAATGGGTATCTGGAGGATCTTGTATATCCGCCAAAGACACTGAAAGCTATCCAATCTGCTGTTGATGGGGCGATTGGCAAGGTAATGTGGGTTCGTTCTCGAGAGACCCACCCTGGACCCCATAGCGACTGGTTCTGGGACAATGAACTGGCTGGTGGCGGCGCGATCATCGATATGGGCTGCCATTGTGTCGAGATCATCCGAAATTTCATCGGGAAAGGTATCCGTCCCGTGGAAGCCATGTGCTGGGCAGACACATTAGTACATCCTATTGAGGGGGAAGACCATGGCATTGGCCTGATCCGCTTTGAGAATGGCGCCATAGGGCAATTTGAAGTCAGCTGGGCGTTTCGTGGCGGGATGGATCTTCGCGATGAGGTCTCTGGCTCAGAAGGGACGATCTGGCTGAATCACTGGCTGCGCACTGGGTATGAGATGTTTACTACTAGAGGACAGGGTGGTTACGTAGCTGAAAAAGCGGAAGGGGACAGTGGTTGGATCTTTCCCGTTGGCGATGAGGCCGCGGAACTGGGCTACACCGAGATGTTCAAGGATATGTTCAATTGCATGGACAGTAAGCAAACACCCATGGAAACATTCTATGATGGTTATGTGGTTAATGCCATGATTGACACCTGTTATCTTTCCACCAAAAGTAAACAATGGGAACCGGTACAACTGGATGTCTGGCAGGGTGATGAACAGGTACCGCATATTCGTACCATGCAGGAAATAGACGGTATGATCCTGATCAAGAAAGAAGTAATGCCTGACGGGAAAACAAAACAGATCTTGAAAGATCCGGAGTCGGGAACCATTTCTGAAAAGATCGTATAAACTATTTACCTTGAACCAATGAATTACCTGCGCAGACTATACGACTGGATCCTGCATTGGGCCGAAACCAAGTATGGTGTACCGGCCCTGTTCTTACTGGCCTTGGCAGAATCATCTTTTTTCCCCATTCCACCTGATGTGCTTTTGATACCCCTGGCCTTAGGTGCCCGTTCAAAAGCGATCCGTTTTGCCCTGGTTTGCAGTGTGGCCAGTATCGTAGGGGGTATGGCTGGGTATGGTATTGGGTATTTTGCCTGGTGGAGTGGGGCCGAGGCATACTCAGCAGTTGCCATGTTCTTTTTTAATCATATCCCAGGTTTTTCTGAGCAGGTGTTCCTCAATATCCAGGAAAAATATGAGATCTATAATTTCCTGATCGTTTTCACAGCCGGTTTTACGCCCATACCCTTCAAGATTATTACCATTTCCGCTGGTGCATTTAGCATCAATTTCCCCATGTTTCTGCTGGCTTCAATGGTAAGCCGCTCGGCTCGTTTCTTCCTGGTGGCTCTGTTGATTCGCCAATTTGGTGAACCGATCACCGTCTTTATTGATAAGTATTTCAATATTTTATCGATCATATTCACCATTTTTCTGATCGGCGGATTTCTGGTGCTGAAAGCACTGATTTAGCTATTTCAGTTTGAATACCAAATAAAGTAGATTGCTCACCGTTACATGGTTCCAGGATTAATTATTTCGGGGTGTAGCGCAGCCCGGTTAGCGCGCGTCGTTCGGGACGACGAGGTCGAAGGTTCAAATCCTTTCACCCCGACAGAACAGCCATGAGTAGGAAATACGATCATTTAGCCATAGAGCCGAAGTGGCAACAGTACTGGGATGAAAATAAGACCTTTAAGGTCGAGCTGGATCCTAAAAAGCCCAAGTATTATATCCTGGATATGTTTCCCTATCCATCGGGAGATGGACTTCACGTAGGACACCCTCTGGGCTATACAGCCACGGACATCCTGGCCCGGTATAAACGGATGCAGGGATTCAATGTACTCCATCCCATGGGCTGGGATGCATTTGGACTGCCGGCAGAGCAATATGCCGTCGAAACTGGTACGCATCCGACAGATACAACCAAAAAGAACGTCAAACGGTTCAAATCTCAAATCAAGAGCCTGGGTTTTTCCTACGACTGGGATCGGGAGATCAACACCACCGACCCCAAATATTACAAGTGGACGCAGTGGATCTTCCTGCAACTCTATAAACGCGGTCTGGCCTATCAGGGTGAAGTACCAGTGAACTGGTGTCCGGAACTGGGCACTGTACTGGCCAATGAAGAAGTTATTGATGGAAAATCGGAGCGGGGAGGACATCCGGTTATCCGCAAACCCATGCTCCAGTGGGTGTTTCGCATTACCGAATACGCAGAATCACTCCTAGCCGGTCTGGACGATGTCGATTGGCCGGAAAGCGTCAAGAACCTGCAGCGCAACTGGATCGGTCGCTCGGATGGTGCCAATGTAGATTTTAAAATACCGTCTATAAACAAAACAATACGTGTATTTACAACAAGACCAGATACGCTTTTTGGAGCAACATACATGGTGTTGGCTCCGGAGCATCCGCTGGTGAAAAAACTGACCGATGATAAAGTACAAGAAACCATTGCTAACTATGTTAAATCTGCGGCAGGCAAGTCCGATCTTGACCGCGGAGAACTGAATAAAAAAAAAACCGGTGTTTTTATTGGTGCCCACGCAATAAACCCGCTGAATAACGAGGAAATCCCGATCTGGATCTCAGATTATGTGCTCATGTCCTATGGTACCGGAGCAATTATGGCCGTACCGGGCCACGACCAGCGTGATTTCGAATTTGCCCAGAAATTTGATCTGCCCATTGTGCAGGTTGTTGCCGGCAGTGATATTAGTTCGGCTGCATTTACTGATATAGAAACAGGAACCATGATGAATTCCGCTACGCCCGATGGTTCTTTTTCTATCAATGATCTACCTGTCAAAGAGGCTATCGAAAAGACCATTGTATATCTGGAAAAAATAGATAGAGGTGAAAGGGCAGTGGAGTATAAACTGCGGGACTGGTTGTTTTCCCGGCAGCGCTATTGGGGTGAACCGTTCCCCATTATCCATGTCGACGGCGAACATAAAGCTATTCCTGAGGACGAATTACCCTTATTGTTACCGAAAATTGAGCAATATGTGCCCACCGGTACTCACGAATCCCCCTTGTCCGCTATTGGAGAGTGGGTAAATACCACAGATCCCGAAACCGGTTCGCCGGCGCGACGGGAGACGAATACAATGCCACAATGGGCTGGATCCTGCTGGTATTATCTGCGTTTTCTTGACCCGAACAACGAGGATCGGCCCTGGGATGCAGATGTGGAAAAATACTGGATGCCCGTGGATCTGTATGTTGGCGGGGTAGAGCACGCTGTTCTGCATTTGCTTTATTCCCGATTCTGGCATCATGTATTGCATGATCTGGGTCTTGTATCCACGAGAGAACCGTACAAAAAACTCTTTAATCAAGGAATGATTCAGGGCAAAGATGGACAGAAAATGAGTAAATCCCGGGGCAATGTCATCAATCCTGACGATGTTATTGAAGAATATGGTGCTGATTCTATGCGTTTATATGAAATGTTTATGGGACCGCTGGATAAGTCTAAACCCTGGTCGACAAAGGGATTACAGGGTTGTGCCCGGTTTGCCGAAAAGATCTGGCGAATATTTAATGATACTGACAAACACAGCGAGCAGCCAGATTCTGATGAAACTATAAGATTATTGCACCAAACTATCGCCAAGGTCACCAATGATCTGGATAATATGCGTTTTAATACAGCAATTTCCCAAATGATGATATTTTCCAATCATTTACAAGGCTTAGCAAGTATCAACAAGGAAACGCTTAAAACATTTATTTTGCTCTTGAATCCGTTTATACCGCATATGACTGAGGAATTAAATGAACAAATGAATGCATTTGAATCATTATCCTATTCAAAATGGCCAGTTTTCAACTCGGAACTGGCTAAAGAAAACTTGATTACTATAGCAATTCAGGTAAATGGCAAGTTACGGGGCGATTTACAATTACCGGCAGAAACGGATGATAAAACACTCAAAACTGAGGCTGCGAAGGTTGACGGGGTAAAAAAACACCTAAAGGGTAAAGATATAGTAAAAAAGGTAATCGTACCAGGAAGGCTAGTGAACTTCGTCGTTAAATGATTTATATGTAAATATACAATTATACATAATATATATTATACGACATTTATGTGTGCGAAGGAAACTTGTCCTTAAATTGTTGTAACTGCTCCTTTTGCCCCATTATCATGACGGTATGATCTGCGCTAAGCTGTAATTCTGGATCAGGATTAATTTCGTAACTGCCATCCCCATTTACTAATCCAACGATTATCAGGTTAAATTCTTCCCGAATTTTTGAATCCTTGATCTTCACCCCATGAAATGAATTCAAATTAGCCAGATTTACTTCATCAATCGCCAAATCAACAATATCCTGACTAAGGCTTAAGGATACGGTATCTTCCAATTCAGGAGAAATCAGCAGTTCAGCCATGCGATGACCTCCAGCTGTATAAGGATTGACGACTTTATCTGCCCCAGCCTGCTTTAGTTTTGGTTTATTATTTATCTGACTGCAGCGACTCACCAGAAAAGCATCATGGTTCAAGGATCTAGCGGTTAGGGTAACGAACAGATTATCTGGATCGTTGTTCAAGCATACTACAATACCGGCCGCCTCGTGGATACCTGCTTCTTCCAGTGTTTTTTCAATTGTAGCGTCGCCTAGAATGGACTGGTAACCAAGTGCAGATATTTTATCTACCTTATCCTGATCTAATTCCACTACTACAAAAGGATAACCCTTATCATGTAATTCTTTGGCGATTACCGCACCCATACGACCGTAGCCACATATGATATAGTGATTTTTCATCTTTCTAATCTTTCTTTTCTTTTGATTTTCTTTATAAACTCTAAATTCTACAAGTTCAGCGCCAATTTCTGATAACATATACAGGAAACCACTAACGCCAAAAACGATAACGAAACTGGTCCATAATCGACCTAAATCACTGAGGGGATGTACTTCACCAAATCCGACAGTTGTCATAGTAATAATAGTCATATAAAAACTGTCAATTAATGACCATTGATTGCCCCCAATAAAGTAAAAGCCCAGGGTTCCGACTGAAATAAGGATAGCGAAGTAGGCAAAGAATTTTGATGATTTACGGCTAACCACCCCTATCCCCTATTGTTTGCGTACTGCGGTGGTCATCCAGTCGAGGTACGTTTCAGAACCGTTCGTTATTGGCAAGGTGATCAATTCAGGTGTGTCGTAGGAATGCACTGCCTGCACCTCTCGGTAAACTTCGGCTTCCAGATCCTTGGTAGTCTTGATAAGCAATAAAACCTCCGTTTCGGATTGAATTTTCCCTTCCCACCGGTATACAGAAGAAATTTTGGGAATGATATTGACGCAGGCTGCAAGCTGCTTTTCCACCAGTGTATTGGCTATTGACCGTCCCTCTTCTGCCGCTGACGCGGTTGTCAGTATAATCGCGAAATCCACAATAAAAAATAATTCAATATCGTTTTACAATTACCTCCGGGTAAAGCTTTTCATAGGTTTCCACTACCAGGGCCGGACCATTTTTTAAATAATGATCAAAAAATTCTCTAATAACTGAATTGGTAATTTTGCGAATTCTTGGTGGTGCTATCTCGCCGGAACCAAAGCGTTTTGTTAACCGGTTGAACTGGGAAAAATCAGTGAAATCATAATGGGTTGCACCCTGTACATCCAGCCGTAGCGACCAGGCGCTATTATTCCCCACCAGGGTGTCCAGTTTCAAGTAATTGTCTTCTTCTTTCCAGCGCACCTGTCCCAAATGAATAAACGGTTTATTGAGATCACTGTTGAGCACGGTGGAAGGAACCGGTAAAAACCAGGTGTCCAAACCAAAACAGGCATCGATCCGCTCATCTGTTGATGCCACCACAACACTCGTACCGCCGCCGAATGAATGACCAAATACACCGATATGATCCAGGTCCAAACTATTTTTTAACGCTACACTGAGAAAATTATCCCGGGTCATTTCATCCAGCATAAATTGTATATCTGCAACGCGATAGTCTAATTGTACACGGCGCAAATCCCACTTTTCCTCTTCAGTGAAACCTTCCGGTATATCTGTTTTACTAAAAATTATCCGTTCACCTGGGAAAATGGACACACCGGCATCATAAGCATGATCACAAGCGAAAACCACATAGCCGTGACTGGCCATTTCTTCCATCTGGGTTGTGTTCTGGATTTTTAGGCCGCCATGGCCATGGGAAAAAATTAATACAGGGAATTTCTCATTTACCGGTTGGGCCACCGACCAGGAGTTCCCATTGATATTGCTTATATTCCGCATAATATATTTGGGAATTCCAAAATCTTCAGCAACTACATCTCCAATCAATTTTTCATTATAAATATACGGTGCCTTTTGATCACCTTCCTGGGGCTGGGCCGGATACCAGACTCGAACCATTATCTCCCGCGGCCCATTGCTTTCTTCCCCATACCAGGCTGACCGCTTTTCATCGACCATATGGATAACCTGGGTACCTACATGATATGGTCCGGTAGGTTTGGCCACATCTTCCAAGGGGATTAAAACAGAGACAAGTGAAGCACACCCAGATAACCAGAAAACGGCAAAAAGAAAAAATATCTGTCTAATTAACTGCATTACATGCTGTTTAAGTGCTCATAGATAATAATTAATCTAGCGGTTGATTAACAATGCAATTCAGTACGAATTGCGGAAAGTTTTAAAAGGAATCATTATAGATACATAACGAGTGTTGATTTTCAAATAATTCCTTTTATACTATTCAGTACGCCCGACAGGATTTGAACCTGTGACCTCCTGCTCCGGAGGCAGGCGCTCTATCCAACTGAGCTACGGGCGCATACAAGTAAGAATCTCAACGAGAAATGCCATTTTTACAATGGCTTATTTGATTACAAATTTTTACACACCCATTTGATAGACAAGTTATGTCCCAACCTCAGTTCACCCCAATTTTCTGGAAGTTGCTGTATGGTTCCCCGGTCTATTGTTGTGATCTGCGGGTCTACTTCCATCCTTCTGAATGCGCCGTCCTGGGCATGGACCGTGCGCCATTGGGTGAAATGGACGTTATTGGCGATGACATAACCACATTGCTTGGAAAATCCGCATAATTTTTCTGATCGGCTACTTCCGGTCATAGCAGCAGCAATAGCATGAATCGCGAGCGGTAACTCTTGATCCCATTTTTCGGCCAGCAGGGCCACAATTAAGCCACCATAGCTGTGTCCAATAACCCATAAGGAATCAAGCTGCGGATTTTCGATTTCCAAGTTGACCATGGCAATATGGAATTCTTTCACTGCCTGTTCAGGACATTGATTCCAGTTATACCGGTAGAGCCAGACAGGTACCTGAAATCTGGTTAATTCGCGCAGTGGTTCCGCCCATTCAAATCCTTTCTTGGTCCAGCCCCTGGGATAGAATCCAGGTACTACAACAATACCGAAACTTGAATCGGATACATCGTAACCCGTAAGCTGATGATACCCATCACTTCTAGCAATGATATATTCATCATAATCCGTTTTATTGTATTGGAATTTTTCCAGTGTAAAGTCCGTATGCTTTGTGTCACTGCAGGTTAATAAAACCACAACGCATAGCATCAAACCGGTTAGCTTATTTGAAAACATTTCCGCCAGATCAATTTATAAATAATAGCAACGTCTGAGAATCTTAACCAAGTGAATTTTCTGCAGCTTCCACTGTATTTTCAACGAGCATGGCGATCGTCATGGGTCCTACGCCGCCGGGAACAGGTGTAATGCTACCGGCAATGTCCTGCACTGCTTCAAAAGCAACATCTCCGACCAGTTTGTATCCCTTTTCTGAACCATCATCTACCCTATTTATTCCTACATCAATTATGGTAACACCCTCTTTAATGAATGATTGATCTACAAATTCGGGTACTCCTAAAGCGGCAATTAATATATCTGCCTGCTTTGCCAAGGCTCTTAAATCTGCCGTCCTCGAATGACAAATTGTTGTGGTCGCATTCGAGAATTTCTGTTTTTGGCTCAGCAATATCGACATGGGCCGGCCCACAATATTGCTTCTACCCAGTACGACCGCGTGTTTTCCGGAAGGATCAATATCATAATGCTGCAGAATACGCATAATTCCCTTTGGTGTACAGGGTACGTACCGTGGCCTTCCAGCGGTTAACCGGCCTAGATTTTCCGGATGGAAACCATCGACATCCTTGTGCACCGCAATGGAATCGATGATCAGTGCTCTATTAATATGATCTGGCAACGGTAATTGCACCAAAATACCATGGTAAAGAGGATCATTATTTAGCGCCACTATTCGATCGAGAAGAACCGCCTGCGTTGTTTCATGAGGTAGTTTAATCGTTTCAGAATGGAGCTGCAGTTCGGAAAATTTACGGGTCTTATTACGTACATATACCTGTGATGCTGGATTTTCTCCAACAATAACGGCGGCAAGACCAGGGACAACGCTGGATTCTTTGAGAGATTGAATACGGATTTCGATGGCAGTGTAGACTGCATCTGAAACCACTTTGCCCGATAGAACCCTGGTTTCAGCCATAGGATAGGGTAGGTTAATTCAGTTCTTCGTCAATACCTTCAATGATTGACTGTACTTTACCTTCAATCTCAGAAGTGAACTTATCTTTATTATTGCGCGAAGAAAAATATTCGTCGGCAATATTCATGGCCGCCAGCATGGCAATTCTCGTGGTTGACTGTGGATCAGTAAGTCCTTGCTGAACTTCCCGCATTTTTTCATCAACATATTTAGCTATGGATTTAATGTACGTGGAATCCGCTGGTGCCTTTACTGTATAATCTTGGCCAAAAATTGTTACGCGAACAAAACTTTCATTGTCATCCATAAATATCCTCCTCAATTCCTTGAATTCATGAACGTAATTTAGCGTTAAACTCTGACGAAACAAGACGCTTAATTTTATCTATTACGGAAGTTACATCCTTATCTTCAAGAGTTTTATTTGGTTTCTGAAACTTGAAATGAAAGGTGACGCTTTTTGCCCCGACACCCAGGCTATCGTGCCTAAATATATCCAGCGGAAAGACCGCAATAAGATTGGGAAAAAATTTTCCTTTTATCAATCCGGAAACTGCTCCCGTCTCCACTTCTTCACCCAGTACAAAATCAACATCCCTTTCCACGATCGGATAGGGATTGATCGGCGCGAATTTCCTTTGCTGATCCAGCAATTCTATAAATGGATCAAGGTCAATATGAAAACTATACACAGGATCATCAATTTCAAGGTCCAGTTCTATCGCAAATTTCCTGTCAACGGTCCCCAGTAAACCAAAACATTGTTTACCCTGGTTAATTTTGAATGCATTGGCAAATCCACTGCTATTAGTCGGCTCAAAATCGGGTTCACTGGAACCCGCCGCTGCAAACAGGCTAATAATATGTCCCATGGCGGTAAAAAGACTCGTCGCTTTCGCCTGCCCGTGCACCGTTAGGGATGTACTATGCCCGTGCAGAGCAGCGCACATTATAGGTGTTTCCTTAATACCTTTGAAACCTCGTTTTTGCTGTTGGAAGACATTCCCTATTTCAAACAGGTACATATCGGGGGAACCATTTTTGATATTAAAATCGATAGTTTCCAGCAAACCGGGCAGTAGATCGGTACGCATATGGCTCATGGTCTCGCTTAGTGGGTTCATTACCGGTACCGGGTCCCCCCCCCTGGCCTTGGCCCACCCTGAACTCTGCAGCGAATTGGATTGACATTCGTGATAGCCAAACCCGCTTAATAGCTGTCGTAGTTGGTCAAGATTTTCCTCTGGATCAGGGTCATCGGGCGAGAATGAGGATGAAAAATGGGTCGCTGAAGGAATATTATCATACCCATATACTCTGATGATCTCCTCGATTAGGTCAACTTCCCGCTCCAGATCTGGACGATATGTTGGCGGTTTGCAAACCCAATGGTCCTTTTTCTTAGTATTTGTCACCCCAAGACCATTAAGTATTCCGGTGACTTTTTGATCACTGATATCGCAACCGGCATAAAGATCCAGTTCGGAACGTCGCATTGAAATACTCGGCACCTTTACAACGCCTGGATACTCATCAATGATACCGGGCACCATCGTTCCATCTGCCATTTCCACAAGTAGATTGATAACCCGCCACAACGCAGTTTCAGCTGCCTGGATATCCGCTCCCCGTTCAAATCGCCGCGAAGCATCCGTCAGCAAACCCAGTTCCTTGGAACCCTTGCGGATGGTAACTGGATTAAAATATGCGCTTTCGACAAAAACAGTCGTAGTGGTTTTCGTTACAGCTGCTTCCAGGCCACCCATGATACCGGCCAAGGCAATTGGCTTTTTTCCATCTGTGATTAAGAGTTGCTGTGGCGACAATTTTCGTTTTTCCTCATCCAGAGTGGTGATTTGTTTATCATTTTTTACCCGTCGAATACCAATAATATTTGAGGGGATCTTATCGTAATCGAATATATGGGTTGGGTGCCCCATTTCCAGGAGAACATAATTGGATATATCCACAATATTATTGATACTGCGCTGGCCAGCGGCCTTCAAGCGCGCTACCATCCAGTCCGGCGATGATCCCACAGACACATTTTTTAGTACAGCACCCATGTATCTGGGGCAGTCATCCTTGTTAGCTATTTTCACAGTAGCGTTGTCGTGAATGTCGTCCGCCTTCTGTATTGCTTTCTTTATGGATAATTCTTTGAGTTTTCTACCGGTTTTCAGGGCGATCTCCCGGGCCACGCCATAATGGGAAAAACCATCCGGTCTGTTTGGTGTGATATCGAGGTCCAGAGCATTATAAACCTCACCCAGGTAGTCGTTAATCGCAGTACCGGCCTTCAATTTATCGGGCAGTACCATGATTCCTTCATGTTCATCGGATATACCGAGTTCACGCTCCGAGCAAATCATACCCCTACTCTCTTCTCCCCGGATTTTTGCTTTTGAGATTATAAACCCGCCAGGTAATTCCGCGCCTACTTGGGCAAAGGCGACCGTTTGTCCAGCGTCTACATTGTGTGCGCCGCACACCACATTCACTGTATCGATTCCATCATTGACCGTGCATAATTTTAACCGATCAGCATTGGGGTGCTTTTTAGCTGTTGCCACTTTCCCGATAACAACACCGGATAATGCTGAAAAGTCATGTACCGGTTCTGCTTCCAGGCCCAGCATGGATAACATATCCGACAGATCTGCTGGATCCTCTTTTATATCAACAAATTCTTTGAGCCAGTCAATGGAAATTCGCATTAAAATTGTTCCAGGAATCGTTTATCACCTTGAAAGAAAAGGCGAATGTCTGTTATGCCGTATTTCAGCATGGCGATCCGTTCAATTCCAAGTCCAAAGGCGTACCCGTGCCAGATATTGGGATCGTAACCAACATTTTCGAATACAGCTGGGTCCACCATGCCGCAACCCAAGATCTCCAGCCATTGCTGCCGTTTATCATCCCAGATATCAACTTCTGCGCTTGGTTCAGTGAAAGGAAAGAAACTGGGGCGAAAACGCATCCGCACATCATTGCCAAAGATGCGTTTTACAAAATATTCCAACGTTCCCTTCAGATCGGCAAAGGAAATATATTTATCCACCACCAGCCCTTCGACCTGATGGAACAAACAATAACTCTTAAAACTGATGGCCTCGTTTCTATATACCCGCCCCGGCACAATATAGCGCAGTGGCGGATTCGTATTTTCCATTAGATGGATCTGGACATTTGATGTATGGGTACGCAGGACGACATTCTCTTGAATAAAAAAAGTATCCTGCATATCCCGGGCCGGATGATGTTGAGGAAAATTAAGAGCCGTAAAATTATGGTAATCGTCATCGATCTCGGGGCCATAGGCTACCATGAAACCGATTGACTTGAAAATATCTTTTATCTCCTTGAGCGTTTTTGTGACGGGATGGATCGTACCAATTCTCTGCGTTTCACCAGGCAGCGTATAATCAACGTTTTCCGTCGTGCTCTCAGCATTATAAAAGAGTTCCGCGGATTTTGCGTCAAATATTTCGGTGAGTTCCTTCTTCAGATCATTGATCAATTTCCCAGCGCCGGGTCGTTCCTCTGGCGCGATTTTCCCCATCTGGGAAAATAGTTTTGCTAAGGCCCCATTGCGTCCGAAATATTTACTTTTTAGTGAATCTACTTCACGGCGATCAGTAGGAAACGAATCGAGGTCGGCCTGAAATGCTTTCCAGACCGCCTCGATAGTTTCTTGCATAGTGGTGGTCACTCCTGTACAGCGGTAACCAACTCAGCAAAGGTTTCTGGATTACGCACTGCCAGGTCGGCCAGTACTTTTCGATCCAGTTCAATACCCTTGCGTTTAAGGCCTGCTATAAATGCAGAATACGACATCCCATTCAACCTGGCCGCAGCATTGATTCGCGCGATCCACAAGCGACGGAAAATGCGCTTTCTCTGCCGCCTATCGCGGTAGGCATAGGTCCCGGCCTTCCATACAGCTTCTTTTGCTGATTTGAAAGTGCGGCTCCGGGCACCATAGTAGCCCTTGGCCTGCTTGATGATCTTTCGATGCCGTCTGTGCCGTGGTACAGAACTATTTGCTCTTGGCATTTTTCGCCTCCTTTATAAGCCCAGCATCCGGCGTACTCTTTTCTCTTCAGTGCTATCCACAAGAGTCGATTTACGCATTTTTCGCTTGGCACTGTTTGAACGCCTGATGAGCATATGGCTATGGTTTGCTTTGTTCCGTTTGATACGTCCGCGACCGGTAAGTTTGAAACGCTTGGCAGCGGCACGTCTTGTTTTCATTTTTGGCATTAGATTTTCTCCTACAATGCTGTGAAATAAACTGAGATGCGTCTTCCTTCCAGATCAGTTTTTCCTTCCGGTTCAGCAATATCTTCCAGTGCATCGGCAACACGGTTTAATAGATCTTCTCCCAGGTCAATGCGGCTCATTTCCCGGCCTCGAAACATAATGGTCACCTTTAGCTTGAACCCTTCCTGGATAAACTTTCTGCCCATATTATTGACCTTTGTCTCAAAATCATGATCTCCAATTTTTGGGCGCAGTCGTATTTCTTTAACCTTAATAACATGCTGTTTCTTTTTACTGATCTGTATCTTTTTTTTCTTCTCGTATTTCAGTTTACCAAAGTTAACAATTCTGCAAACAGGTGGATCCGAATTTGGCGATACTTCCATAAGGTCCAAACCCACATCTTCGGCCTGTCTCATGGCATCTTCCAACGCCACAATACCCAACTGTTCTCCATCCTCGGATATTAGCCGGACTTCTTCTGCTTCTATTCTTTCGTTAACTTTTGCTTTATCAATTAGTGCGATACGTATTCCTCCTGGTTTCTATTTCTGTTTTTAATTCTGTTACGACATCATCCAGTGACTGGGTACCCAGGTCTCCTTTAAAACGTCGCCGTAATGCTACCTGATTGTCCTGAGCTTCTTTTTCTCCGACAACGAGCATCACATTTACGCGTTGTAATTCTGCTTGACGTATTTTTGCACCGACTTTATTAGGCTGCCCATTTAGTTGGACCCTGATTCCCGCCTCCTTCAATGCGGTCTCCACATTTTTGGCATAATCTATCACCTTATCGGATACGGGTAATACGGCAACCTGGATTGGAGCCAGCCACAATGGAAAATCCCCACCATAATGCTCAATCAGAAAGCCGACGAACCGTTCGTGGGTACTCAAAGGCGCACGATGGATGCAAATGGGTGTTTGTTCCCGGCCTCCTTCATCGGTAAACGTCAGACCAAATCGTTTTGGGATAGCAAAATCTACCTGATTAGTGGCCAATGTGAATTCTTTCCCAATGGCACTCCAAACCTGCACATCGATCTTCGGCCCGTAGAATGCTGCTTCGCCAGATATCTCCTCATGGTCAATATTACCCTCTATCAATGCCTGTCGAACTTCCGCTTCCGTCTGTTTCCATAGTTCTGGTTCATCAATATATTTCCCACCAAGACCTTCGGGGTTATGAAGGCCGAGCCGGAGCTGATATTTATCGATACCAAATATATCAAAATAGTACAGGTACATTTTGCAGACTGCCAGAAATTCATCTTTGAACTGCTGCGGAGTACAGTAGATATGGGCATCATTCATCTGCATACTTCGGACCCGCATCAGTCCAAATAATTGTCCCGATTTCTCATAGCGATAACAGGTTCCGTATTCCGATAATCGCACGGGCAGGTCACGATAACTTTTTGGATGGGCTGCATAAATTTTATGGTGATGGGGACAATTCATTGGTTTAACATAATATTCTATTCCATCGACATCCATGCTGGGGTACATGGTCTCCTGGTAATGCTCCAAGTGGCCTGATTTTTCGTACAAGGATCCTTTCGTCAGGTGGGGTGTTCTCACCCGCTGATATTCGGCTTTATCCTCCGTTTCCTTGGCCAAGGCTTCTAATTCATCAATGATAACAGTACCATTTGGCAGCCATAGCGGAAGACCGGGCCCCACTTCCTCATCAAACGTGAACAAAGCAAGTTCTTTACCCAGTTTACGATGATCGCGCTTTTTTGCTTCTTCAAGGAAGTTCAAGTATTTGTTTAACGATTTCTTTGAACTAAAAGCAGTGCCATATATGCGCTGCAGCATCTTATTGTTTTCATTGCCACGCCAGTAGGCACCGGAAGTATTCAGCAGTTTAAAGTATTTGATCTTCCCAGTTAGCGGTATATGAGGACCACGGCAGAGGTCTGTAAAATCGCCTTGAGTATAAGCGGAAATGCAATCATCTCCCTCTATTTGTTCAATTATTTCGACTTTATAGGATTCATTCATTTCGTTAAATAACTCCACTGCTTCATCCCGGCGTAGTTCCAATCTGGTTACAGCGTGATCATTTTCCGCTAATTCGCGCATTTTTTCCTCGATTTTCACCAAGTCTTCATAAGAGAATGTGCCATCTATATCAAAATCATAATAAAAACGGTTTTCAATCGCTGGACCAATGGTTACTTTTGCATCGGGGAAAAGCTCTTTTACAGCGTGGGCCATTAGGTGCGCAGTACTGTGTAGCAATACTTCATGTCCCTCCGGCGAATCACCAGTGAGAATAGCTACTTCTGCATCAGCTTCAATGGGAACATTCAGATCAACGGATTGACCATTCACCTGTGCCGCTAAGGCATCTTGTGCCAGGCGTGAACCAATGCTTTCTGCTATTTCCTGGGGAGTAACACCACTATCGAAGGAACGGGTACTATTATCCGGAAGCGTAACGGTAATTTGACTCATAATGTCATTAAGTCCAGGTACAAATTAAAATGTGATTTCCGCTACAAGGACAGAAACGTTATCGGCGGCCATCACTGGATGACGCTTTTCATGTTGGCCGAAGTCAGTCTTCATTATTTTTACTATAATATGTTTTCCTACAATTAATTGTGGGCGATACTGGACTTGAACCAGTGACCTCTTGCATGTCAAGCAAGCACTCTAACCACCTGAGCTAATCGCCCCAAGTGGGTACGAAATTCGTCGTGCAAATGGATTTTTGCAATGTATTTTTCAGGATTACTTTAATCGCTTTTTATAAGAATAAATTAAAAACTTTTGTCGTTATTTTTTGGTTGGAATAGACCGCTATATGCTACTGGATCCTGAAGAATTTCTTTTGCTTTGATTACGACAGGGTCATCTTTGATTGATTCTGCGACCCGGAATTCTGTTCCTTGCATGATCCCCACCAGTTCTAGCAGGAGCCTGCGCCGTAGATCATCTTTTTCCGCTTCAAACAACGTTGCTTCCCTATCAATAATAAAGGTTTCTACAAAATCAAAGGCCAGGATAAGATCCATATTTGTGCTGTCCAATGCAGTTATTTTCGTCCGCGCTTCCTGAAATTGTTTCTCTCCCTCAGTGGTCACATCCACCTCATGCGCATCAATAAATACCTTGAAATCTGCCATCAGGTCCAAATCTATCAATGCATCCTCATAACTATCATATTTATGCTGCCACTCTTGGGCAAAACTGAAAAATAAACCTTTCCTCCAGCATTCTAGCAGCAGCGGAGTACTTTTGGGCATTACCACTTCATAATCAGGTGTGATACCTCCCTCACCTTTAACATTTCTGCCACCTACAGTAACAAAGACACTGTCCTCTTTTTCATCACGTATCACCAGCTTATCATCGATATAGCCAGGTTTTTGAATTAATCGTCCACTGGGTACGTAATATTTAGCAGTGGTTACTTTCAGGCTGCGCTTACCGCTACTATCCAGGCCATAGACGGACTGCACCAACCCTTTACCGAATGAAGGTGTACCAACAATTACTCCTCGATCCAGATCCTGTATGGTACCAGAAATGATTTCACTGGCTGAGGCGCTACCTTCATTAATGAGAATAGCAATCTTGACATCATCTTCGATAATAGGTGTTTTTCTAGCAATATATCGTTTATTCGCTTCTGGCATACGCCCTTTGGTGGAAAGCAGTAGTTCACCTTTTGGTATAAGCATATCTAGTATTTCAATCGCGGATTGCAACAAACCTCCAGGATTATCACGAAGATCAATGATAAATCGGCTGGCATTATCATGCTGCAGGTTCAGGATGGCAGAACGCATTTCTGGACCGGAATTTTTGGAAAATCTTGTTAGGCGAATATATCCGGTTTCATTATCCAGCATTCCGGCATAGGCCACATCCTTCACCGTAATATCATCCCGGGTTAATACGAACTCAATTAATTGTTCATCGCCAAATCGTTTGATGAACAACGTTACATCAGTACCCTTGGGTCCCCGAATATGACTTGCGGCATCATCCAGCGACATTTCTTCTGTAAGCAATCCATCGATCTTGACAATAATATCTCCAGCGATGATGCCCTTACGCTTGGCTGGTGAATCATCCATTGGAGATATTACGGTAAGTTTCTTATCCCGTTCGCCAAGGTTTATGCCTACACCACCATATTTTCCTCGAGTAAGAAGGTCCAGGCCTTCTTTTTCATCCTCTTCCATGTAAACGGTATAAGGATCAAGGTCATCAAGAATATTATTGATAACTACTTTGGTGAATTTTTCTGTATCCAGGCGATCAGCATAACGCGTAATAAGAGATTTATATACCTCATTGATTAAGCGCTGTGAACGAGCTAGTTCACGGTATACATCTGATTTTGTTGATGCCAGCGAGAATAAACTGATCGCAATGACTGTTATTGATAAGAAGCTGATTCTGATTAATTTTTTGCTGTACTGGTTCATGATACAAACTTTCTTCTTCTCATTTCATTCAATACCTTTTGGTGAATATCACCTTTTTCACCATACCCATCCAGAATAACATAGCGATCATTGAATCTTTCCGCCAATTCGTGATAGGTTTTCCTGACGCGGGTTTGAAATTCAATTCCTATACCCTCAATGCGATCCTTATTGTTATCCAGCCTTCTTAAGGCCTCCTCTGGTTGTATGTCTACGAAAAATGTAATATCTGGAAGCAATGTAAAGGTAGCATAATTATTCAGTTCATTTAGCCATTCAATATCCAGGTTTCGCCCTCCGCCCTGGTAGGCCAATGTCGAATCACTATAGCGATCAGCGATTACAAATTTTCCCTGCTCCATATTGGGAATTATAACCTCCTGCGTCAATTGGGCCCTGCTGGCTGTCATCAATAGTGATTCGGTCCGATCACCCATTTGACCAGAACTGCTGTGCAGTAATATTTCACGTATCGACTCCGAAATATTTGTGCCGCCTGGTTCACGAACTAAAATAGTTTCCACACCAGATTTGTTCATGTACTCCAGCAATAACTTGGCCTGGGTAGATTTACCACAACCATCGATTCCTTCAAAGGTGATGAATTTCGCGTTATTTGAAGAAGACATTTGGATCTGGCTTTCCGATGATTAACACTATTTCTCCTCGAGGTTCATGCTTAGAAACATACGATAATAACTCTGAAACTGTTCCACGAATAATTTCTTCGTTCATTTTTGTCAATTCCCGGGTTACAACTGCAGGGCGGTCTCCGATAATTTCACCAATGTCCTGTAATGTTCGCTTCAACCGGCGGGGGCTTTCATAGAATATGATTGTTGCCTGTTCATCTTTCAGGGCATTCAACCGTTTTTTACGACCTTTTTTAGGTGGTAAAAACCCTTCAAAAAGAAACCGATCTGAGGGCAGACCAGAGGCAATAAGACCCGCCAGCACAGCAGAGGGACCTGGAATAGTTTCTACCTTAATGTCTGCGGTGATTGCCGCCCGGGTTAACTTATATGCAGGATCACTAATCCCTGGGGTACCGGCATCGCTGATCACAGCCACATCTTTACCATCATTGAGATGGGCGATGATTTGGGGTATGCGTGTGAACCGATTATATTCGTAATAGCTGATAAGTGGTTTTTTTATCCCGTAGTGATTCAATAATTTCTTTGAATGACGTGTGTCTTCAGCGGCGATCAAGGATACAGCGGAAAGAGTTTCCACGGCTCGATAGGTGATATCTTGCAAGTTCCCAATGGGGGTAGAAACAATGTACAGCGTACCGGAAAGTTTGGTCACAATCGAGCGATAGCTCTCCTGATGATCTCATCAGCAAGATCTATCTCTTCCCTGGTAATATTCAGATGGGGTCGGAAACGAATGGATTTTCCCCCTGAACCAAGGATCAAGGCACCCTCAGCAATGATCAAGTCGGCCAAAGTATCCCGCGCGGAACCATCAGGCAAATCGAATGCTGCAAACAAACCACGTCCGCGAGCATTACATACCATGCCATCATAATCAGCTTGTATACCATAGAGTTTTTTCAATAAATACTCTCCATTAGTAGCAGCCTGATTAACCAGATCATCTTCCGCAATTATTTCCAGGTATACAGTTATCCGTACCATATCCACAACGTTGCCACCCCAGGTTGAATTGAGGCGGCTGGATTCATGAAATACATTATTTTCCACTTCGTCAACCCGTTCTCCGGCAAAGATACCACATATTTGCATTTTCTTACCAAAACTAATGATATCAGGCCGCGTAGATGAATTGAAAAGTTGGTGGGCCCACATTTTCCCTGTAACACCTACGCCTGTCTGAACCTCATCGTAAATAAGCATAAACTCATGTTCGTCAGCCAGGGCACGAAGTTCTTGAAAAAATTCACCTCGAAAATGATTATCGCCCCCTTCTCCCTGGATCGGCTCGATAATCAATGAAGCGATCTCATCAGGATTTTCAGCAACCGCGGACTTGATCTGGTTTATGGCAGTTGCTTCCGCTTTAAGCACATTTTCCAGGCCTTCATCAGTTAGGGGAAAGTGCAGCTTCGGGTTATCAATTCTGGGCCAATCAAATTGCGGAAAATACAATGTTTTGCGGGGATCGGGCGAATCAGTTAAACTCATGGTATAACCTGTTCGGCCATGGAAACACTCTGTAAAATGGATGACTTTGGATCCTTTCTCCCCTTTCCCAGCGGCCAGGTTTTTGCGCACCTTCCAATCGAAAGCTGTCTTCAATGCATTTTCTACACCCAATGCACCACCTTCAACGTAAAACGAATACGGTAAATAATCCGGTTGAGCGATACGGCCAACAGTATCCACGAATTCTGCCATTTGCGTCGAATAAATATCTGAATTTGTAGGTTTATTGAGCGCAGCATCGGCAATTCGTTCCCGGTTTTCCAGTAAGGTCGGATGATTGTAGCCCACCGGCATAGAGGAAAACATGGAAAAAAGATCTAGATACTCCTTCCCATCTCGTGCGTCTACCAGCCAGGATCCATGGCTCTTTTTTAGGTCTATTACTTGATCCATGCCATCAGCAAGCATATGTTTGCCAATTATAGCATGTACATTCCGCGCATCAATCATCTATAATATCCCTTCCCTATAATTACTAAATATCAAACGTGATGCCTTGCGCCAAAGGCAAATCATCACTCCAATTGATAGTGTTGGTTTGCCGACGCATATACTGTTTCCATGAATCAGAACCGGATTCACGGCCGCCGCCAGTTTCTTTCTCACCTCCAAAAGCACCGCCGATCTCGGCCCCGGATGTTCCAATATTGATATTGGCAATTCCACAATCACTGCCCGCAGTGGATAAAAACATTTCCGCATGTTGTAGGTTTGTGGTAAACATGGATGATGACAGTCCTTGTGGAACCGCATTATGCAGTTCTAGTGCTTCACCCAGCTCTTCAAATTCAATGATGTAAAGTATAGGGGCAAATGTTTCATTCTGAACGATATCCCAATCATTATTAACGCGTGCAATTGTGGGTTCAACATAAAATCCAGTACCTGCGATCGGTTTACCACCGTAAACTATTTCACCGCCAGCAACGGTGATAGCATTTATCGCTTCCATATATGCATCAACAGCCCCTTGATTAAGTAAAGGGCCCATCAGTGTACCTTTTTGCAGTGGATCGCCGATATTTACCTGTTTATAAGCATTTATCAGACGTTGAATAAGCGTATCCGTGACACCTGTGTGGGTTATTACCCTCCTGGTGGATGTACAGCGCTGTCCAGCTGTACCGACAGCACCAAAAGCAATAGCAGGTATAGCCAGGTCAAGATCGGCAGTATCATCGACGATAATGGCATTATTACCGCCCAATTCCAAAATTGTTTTACCAAAACGCTGGGCAACAACTTCAGCTACACGGCGCCCCATGGCAGTTGACCCAGTAAATGAAATTAAAGGCAGCCGTTTATCCTTGAGCATGAGTTCACCGATTGTGGATCCTTTACCGATGATTAAATTGAAAATACCGGGATAACCATTGCGTTTTAGAACAGCATTACAAATATGCTGTACAGCCACAGCGGTAAGTGGTGTGCTACTAGAAGGTTTCCAGATGACAACATCACCTGCGATAGCGGCAATGAACGCATTCCAGGCCCATACGGCCACTGGAAAATTAAACGCGGTAATGACTCCGATTGGTCCCAGGGGGTGCCATTGTTCATACATCCGATGATTGGGGCGTTCCGAGTGCATTGTCTTACCATAAAGCATGCGCGACTGACCCACAGCAAAATCAGCAATATCGATCATTTCCTGAACCTCGCCAGTACCTTCTTCCTTAATTTTTCCCATTTCCAGGGATACAAGACTGCCCAACGCATCCTTCTCCTCTCGCAGCGCATTGCCCATTTCACGTACCAGATTACCCCGAACAGGAGCTGGCACCTTGCGCCACTCTGTAAAAGCAGATTGCGCTTTCTTGACTACCTTCTCATAGTCGCCTTTATTTGCTTCAAAAACAGTGGCAATTACTTCTTCATTACTTGGATTTATCGATGTATTTATGCCTGTATCCTTTGTTGTAAACCAATCACTTCCGCCAACACAACTGCCCAAATTCGAATCGCTAATACCGCATTTTTTAAGTAAGTCCAACATATGCTATCCTAAAAGAGTTTGATGATACTATTCGGCGAAAATTTTGCGGTTTAAATTACAGCCACAATGCCCGCCTGCCAAGGGCTACAGCTTCAACATAAAGAGTTGAATTTATCAGGAAGGACGATCATTTCACCGGTGGTTCAATAGGCGCACTTTTATCCATAAAAGCAGAATAACCCAGCAAAACTACCATGATGAGTAAAATCCACAATGTAGCATGGTTATAGGCGGAGCTGGAGTAATGTATCAAGTCTACAAAACGTCCGATTAGAAGCGAAATCCGCCCCATAACGGCAAAACCAAATGAGGCGCCAAAACTGATCATCAGAAAATAAATACCTACTTTGGTCAATCGTCCAAAATTCCCCGTGTGCTCACGACTGAAGTAAAAATACATTAGGCCAGTAATTGTCCCTATAAGTATAACAAAATTATTAAATATACTTTCGCCAACTAGAGCAAAATACGGCAGGTTGGAATTGACCAATTGGAAAGCGGACCCTTTGATCTGTCCTATCACGTTTGAGTTCAGAAAACCATACGCACGTAATCCGGCGGCCATGCCTACGGTGTAGGCAATCCCCCACCGCGCCATCCAACTGAGTTTTGATGAAACGCTTAACAACATCATGATACCCAATGCAAATGGCACCAGGTAAATCAAATGCATATCATGACCTTTAGCAATACCACCTTCAGGAAACACAGAACTGAACACACCAAATACATTGTAAAACTTATACCACAATGAACTGGCGTCATATTCAGTAGCTGGCCACAATCTACCGAAAAGATTCGGCTGAATCTGCGTCCAGAAAAACATGGACGTCCAATACCCGGTGGAGATGCCTACAAATACGTGTTCAGCAACCTTGTAGAACAGATTATCCTTATAAAGATAAGACAGTATCGCTAGGGTCAGAAAAACGGATATCCAGGCACCTATTATCATGATCTTAGCATCTTCCTATTAATACTTCTTTGCCCTCTGCGTTTCAATAAAATAGGTAATATTACCAAAAACAATGAAAAGGACAATCACCAGGTGGGCGATAGATTGAGCATCCATGCCGCTGGTACCAATTCCTGGCGATCCAATCAGCGCCTCATACTCAGCAGCGCCGGGCATGCCAGCTAAAATACCTTTAACCTGTCCGCTTTGCACATAAGGCATCACATCATTTACCTGAATGGATGTTGTACCTGTGCTCATGGGTACACCGGTTGGATCAGCTGCATATTGGACCCATTCTATGGTCCCGGGATAACCTGCAGATGCAGAGAAAATAAAATCAAAGTCTTTTACCTTATTGACATTCGCCATCATTGGAATTTGATCTACTAACGTACCCCGTGCGTCAGTTGTATATAGTTTGCGGATATTACTTACTAACCCTTTTACCACTGCTTCATTACCCGGACGAAAACCAAGCAGCACGTAATCTTCTCCATAGGTAAGTCCATATTCCTCTTCAGCTATTTCGGTTAAGGCATCTTCGGCCATAAACTGACCATCGGGCCATAAACAGGTGACATAAACCTTCTGACTATTGGTAAATAGATGCCTTAGAATAGCTATAGCCATCGGATGAATTTCCGGTTTGGTACTGGGACCATATTCAAAAGAAACCAGTACTTTGGAATTGGGCTCTAACTCTTCCACTGCATCGTAAACCCGCTGGGTAGCATTTGTCGCGCGAATTGGTAATCCCAATGGAAAGAACAATGGTAGAAGGACCGCCAAGCCTATAACGAGAAAGATCCAGCGCCGGTCTACTTTGCCAATACTCAGTATTAATTCAATTATATACTTCATCATTCACCAATATATGACTTCTCTACTCCCAGAATATAGCGGATGGATGTAGCAAAGATTCCCAGCCCTATGCCAATCATTATCGCCCGTGCGCCGGCTACATTGGGATTATTGTATATCCAATCTTGCAGCATAGGCAGATAAAATATGCTGGGCTGATCAACCGGCCAGCCAGCCAAAGATCCCCAAATTGTTACGATCACAACACCGCCTAAAAGAACACCAAACGTAATTATCTTATCTTGCAATTTGATATTTGCTGCAATACTGCCTACCAATACGAGCAGATACATAATAAACCAGCTCGAAATACTACTACCCAAAGGTACGCGGCCTACCATGATAATAATTCCTGACACAAGTAATAGTGTCGCCTCCAAATTTCTCACTCGAAAGGCACGGTAGGATGCGGAGGCCACAAAAAAAGCCAAAAGGGCAAACATAGTAGCGGAAAGTGGGGTGAAAATGAAATCAAACATCCACTTGAATAATGTTCCTTTACTCGTTACATGGAATCCCCAGGAAACAGCATCATTACCTTTGTATATAAAACCAGCAACTATAGCGAAAATAAACCCGCCAATTGCAAAAAGGCTGTATTGCCAGCCACTGTGTTGTTTGAGAACTTTTTTACCTTGGAGTTTCATCAAATTCAAGGCACCTAGAAATATGGCAAAACTAGCTAATATATCAAACCATTGTGTGGCGTCATCATTAACAAATGATTCAATGCCCGGATTATCGATGAACCAACCGAATAATGTTAGCAGACCAATAACCGTTGCGATCAAAATTGGTATTTGTCGTTTCCAGAGCATTCGTTTATTTTATTGAACCGTTAAAAAGTCAATAACATTCCAGCCAATCCAACCCAAATCATTGAACACACGCAGGGATAGTGCTAAAAGAATAACTGCGGTTACAAAAGCCTTAAGCATATCCTGCCCTTTCAATCCACCTAATAATTCTGGTTTTTGCGATAAATAAGCACTAGCAGCAAAAAATTCTTCCCCGATGAGTGTATAATCACAGGCCGTAACAAAAAATGGAATCTGTGCTTGGGAAGCTGTTCCAGCAATCTGGATCGCGCCAATGGAATTCCCTGTTTCAGCAAGGATTAACGATTCTGCATAAAATTTACCCATATAAAGACAGGCCGCAGGTTTTTCCCTTACCATAATCCCATTTACGCCAGCGGCATAAGCAAACTGATCATCGGTCAGATAATGCACCATATCATCCTGAAAGAGATCAGGCCTGCCTTCCATAGTATAAGATTCCCGTACTATTTCCCGGCCAGCTTTCATTACGATCGAACGTGAAACGGGCACATTTAAACTCGTTTCATAACGGGCCGTCATTTTGGCTACATGACCCAGTATAATAACGCCAGCGACTGTTTCCACCTGGTCCATATCCATAATCCCAGGAACATATAACACCGGTTTCCCCATTTCAGTTGATCTGCCCACTGCTTCTTCTACCGCTTTTAAACCAGGTATGGTACGCAGGTAAAAATCTTCACCGCGTTGAGCAAGACGTATATAATATACCAGCGTGCCAGCCATAATGTTTATAGCAAGAAACATTACTACACGCTCTTCTCTAAACCCGGGATGACCTGCCAACAAAAATACAAGGAATGCCAGCGAGAGACCGCAGGCAACCATCCAGAATTGTCTATCCTTAAGCATGTGTTAGATCATCTTCAAGTTTTTCAATTTCCCGGATCAGCAATTCCACATTTGCCGGCTCTTCGAATAATTCAGCTGCTTTATAATATCCCTCCGTATTGATAAATGCATTAATTATAGGCCCAAAAAATATCATACCATGGCTTCCTATCAAAGCTAATGGTTTGGTTAGTTCCAAAAAAAATATAGCCGGCGTTACCAGTCCCGAGCGATGAATTCGAGCCGCAACTCGACGGATAAAAATAATGTCCCACTCTGATAGATTATTATATACGTTGGAGTCCAAAGTGGTATTCAATGTAAGTTAGGTTGTTTCCACCATTTCCAGGTTGGCTCTGGGAATTACCAGTGATTCCCCCCCGATTTCCACCTCGGCAACGCGGACCATGGTCTCCGACTCCATTTGCTGGAGTTCAGACGGTAAAGACACGACAGTACCTATATCGCCGAAATAAGGTGCCCTGATCACACGCACCAGACTGCCTGCGCTGATTCCTGAAACTGTATCCTTATCTGATCCTGAGCCCATGGAATCATTTGCCGTTAAAGGGATCACTATTTCTGGTCTGATCACACCGGCGCGGATCTGCGTTGCTCCATTTACTGATGTAAATTTTCCATTGTGTTGCTGCAGTAATTTAAAAGATCGATTACCCATAGGAATTCGTCCATATCCTTCGGTGAGAATCAATGATGTACCCAGATCTTCTGATCCTGTTATTGCGACACCCAATGTATAACCAAGAACGTCTTCCAGATCATGGTAATTGAATCCCCCGGCAACTACAGCCGCAGCACCCACACTAATCGCTTTTTTGTAGGCTTCCAGACTGATAAATGAACCGCCCACAATTACTGCGCCTTTTACATCGACTGTTATCATTTCCGGTGTAAGCTCATCATCCCTATTATCAACCAACACCCGCAGTTCACCTCGATTTTCGCCGCCTATACCAAAAATTCCCTGAATAAAAACTGCATTTGCTGTAACAACAACCCCCTCTTCTTCCAAAACAGAGGCTACTTTGCCATTCATGTAGGCATCAATTTCTACGGGTATCGGCGCTTCTCGTAACACTACCTGCCCAGTAACATCAGAAATCGATTCCAGTACACTGTCCACTGGTGAAGCGGCACTGGATTTAAAAAAACCGAATAACCCCTTTGTTTCTGCCAGTAATTCGCCTTCTTTAATTTTGGAACCAATCTTAACCAGCATCACTTCAGCTATGTCCTGAGCATCAATATTTAATAGATTCGCAATGTTCACCATCTGAACATTGCCAGGTAAATGTGTCCTGGCCACAATATCATCTGGCGCTACTGTTTTTCCAGCTTCAACGAGAACCTCCCCCTTAAGGGGCAAACGCCGCTCTTTATCTACGGTTGTTCTTTGTAATACTTTTAATCCCGGCGTATAGGCATGAGCCATGATCAGGCAGCGCTTTCCAGTGGATATTCGTTCATGGCATTACTCCAAGTAGTAAGATCTTCGATCCGCTTATCTTTTTCAACGGGTAGATTAAATGGACGGCCGCGACCGTCAAATACCAGCCCCACAACACCGCCATATATTTTGGTGTTTATCTCTTCACTTTTACCAGCTCCAATATCAAGCCCCTTGGCCGGCCGTAACGCAGCTTTAATCACCTCATGATCAGCTGGTATGGATAATAGTTGACCCTGGTGAAGTTCTACTTGTTGGTTAGATCCATCAGGCATTATTAATTCCGCAGTTAACATTAATGCACCGGGTTTTGCATTTCCAACCGGTGCTATGCAAGTACCCAAACGAATGAGGCAATCTTTATTGAAAACCTCCAGCGCAGCTTTACGGGCACTCTCAGCAAGTTCTTTCTGATCAATATTTGCCAAAACACCGAGCTGTGGCATCATAAAGATCGAGTCAACAGCTAATTGTGTGATCCCTTCCGGCTGGAATGCATCAATTAACATTCGGGTAGATTGTTCTCTGCGTGGCGCGTGCGATAATACGCCACCTGATCCAACGAGTAAATCAAGGTCCATCATATCTACGAGGGATAAACCAGAAGCAGATTGTTCAAATGCGTCTGAGATTGTACGCTCTTTCTGCACACCCTTAAGGTTTACGGCAAAGGACTTATGCTGAATGAAAGATAACCGTAATGCTTCTCTGGCTATGGCTTGTTCAATTTTTAATTCTTCCATCGATTGCGGCACGGTGGTGGGTCGAATCATTTTATTACCAATACGGTTGGTTAATTCTTTTTCATCGATTTCAAAAGGCACCCAGCGTAACACATTTTCCAGGGTAGCTTCTGCGAGTACATTGCAAATAGAATAGCTCATGCCCAGATTCGCACTAACTGTCCGGTTGAATTGACCTTGAAATACGGAGAAGATATCGGTAGTTGCACCACCAATATCCACGCCTACAACAGTAATATCTTCCTTTGCGGCGATCATTTCAATCAATGATCCTACTGCACCCGGTGTAGGCATAATAGGCGCATCGGTCCAGGTCATTAATTTCTTGTACCCGGGAGCCTGTTGCATGACGTGGTCCATAAACAGATCGTGGATCTTATCACGACTGGGATTGAGATTCTCCCTTTCTAGAACTGGACGAATATTTTCTACAAGTGTGAGATCCATCTGCTTACCGAGTGTTTTATTTATCTCGTCGCTGGCTTTATTATTCCCAGCATAAATAACGGGTAATTTATAATCACTTCCTAACCGTGGTTGAGGATTGGCAGCTTTTAGTATTTCCGCCAGTTCAACGACATGTTTTATCGTACCTCCATCAATACCACCAGAAAGCAATATCATGTCCGGACGAAGTTGACGTATTCGTGTAATTTTTTCGTGAGGTTTGCGTCCATCATTGGAGGCCAGTACATCCATAACAATCGATCCGGCACCAAGCGCTGCCCGTTCAGCGCTTTCTCCGCTCATTGATTTGACAACACCGGCAACCATCATCTGCAATCCGCCACCGGCTGAACTGGTCGAAACATAAATATCCACACCTTTATCGCCCTGTTGGGGAGTGATGATCTGATCACCATCAAGAAGCGTACGATTGGAAAGCTCTTCCACTTCCATCACAGCATTCAATACGCCTCTGGTAACATCCTCAAATGGGGCTTCAACTGTAGTAGGCGCTTCCCCGCGGAAGCGTAATCGATATTCACCGTTTACCAGTTCGATCAAAATCGCTTTGGTCGTAGTACTGCCGCAATCAGTTGCTAAGATCGATTGTAACGTCATTGTTAGAACAATCTTGGGTAATAGATTATAGAAAGATAGGCGTAGGTCAGGGGGCTGGCAAATATGATCGAATCGAATCGATCAAGGACGCCGCCATGCCCCAACAATAATTTTCCGGAATCCTTCACTCCGGCATCCCGTTTAAGCAATGATTCTGCAAAGTCACCGGCCTGGCCAAAAAATCCGGTAATTATGCTGAAGACAGCCACATCTAATAGTGTTAGATCCGGCAATATGCCCTGCACATGCAGGCCATAGTAAACTACGAAGGTAGATACGAGTCCCGCAAGGGAACCAACCCAAGATTTATTGGGGCTAACCCGTGGAAAAATCTTTTTTTGACCCCATTTCATACCAAAAATAAATGCTACCGAATCACAACTCCATATTGCGACAACCATGCTAACTGTAAAATACGTACTGTAAACCGTATCCAGATTTCGTAAGGCAATTACCGAACCCAACAAGACAGGAACGTACATTATACCCAAAATTGTGATCCCCATATTTCTGGTCGGATTTAGTTTATCCCGACCCATTTCTATAAATAAAGTAATAACGATGAAACAGGTCAAAAGTGATAATCCCTGCAATAACGTGATGGCCGGAAGCCAGAAATAATAGGCCGCCATAAGCCCAGTGAATATGTAGCCAGTTAGCTTTACCGGGGTTTGACGTCCAGTGGTATTCATGCGATAAAATTCATCAAGTCCGATCATCATCACGAGAAAAATAAACGAGGCAAATGCCGGTCCTCCCTGCCAAAGCAAGTAAAGAATAGCGGGTATACCAATGACGTTGATCAGTGTACGATTAGTTGAAAGCTGATTCATGAAAAGAATAAAATATCGACATAAAAATACACCCAATTAGACCTTATAACAATAATGATTGGCCGAGGACAAATCTAGTATTTCAGGATCAGGATTTATGTTTCATATATTTGTCATCACCGACCTCTATGATCTCAATCCTGACTTTTGTTGTGCCCTGCGAAAGAAAGTCAAGTTTCTTGGCCGCGCCATAGGAACAATCCAATATCCTACCCTTGACGTAAGGCCCCCGATCATTGATACGTAAGATTAGGGATTTATTATTAGCGAGATTGGTCACACGCACGATTGTATTAAGAGGCAATGTTTTATGTGCAGCCGTAAGACCGTACATATCAAACACTTCACCATTTGCTGTAAGTTTTCCATGAAAATCATTACCATAGAATGAGCTGACTCCAGTAATTACCTTGGGCACACGTTTTGCTGTCTTAAGACTCCTTGGATTTGATTTTTTCCTCGGGCCACTAGCATTGCCATAGCGCGGCGAATTCGTACAATCAGCAAATAATATACACACAGCCAAAAGCAAGTACCTGCTCATGAGCCCAACTGCACTTTTCCAATAAGGTTAAGAATAGAACCCATATTATTTTTATCAAGTAATGTATCCAGTTCTATAATAATGCTGTTTCCTACATCCGGATCCCGGTAATTCGCTGTGCCAACCTGTACAGCGGCTGCACCAGCCAATACATATTCAAGCACATCGTTTGCGCAAGTGATACCGCCAATACCAATCAACGGAATATCTACCGCTTGATATACCTTGTGTACACAAGCCAATCCGACCGGTTTAATAGCTGGACCGGATAAACCACCGAAACCAAAATGAATATTACTTTCCTTATTGGTCGTATCAATACTCATGCCCACCAACGTATTTATTGCTGAAAGCGCATCGGCTCCACCCCTTTCCGCAGCAATACCGATAGCAGCGATATCCGTAACATTGGGACTTAATTTCATGATCAATAGGCGCTCTGTGAGTTTTCGTAGTCGCGATGTAAGCTGCTCCGTCAGATCACAATCCACACCAAATTCCATCCCGCCTGCCTTTACATTAGGACAAGATATATTTATTTCATATCCAGCAATATTTGAGGATGCGGATTCCGACATTTCTAATATTTCACAATATTCAGCCTCCGTACTCCCCGCAATATTCATGATGATAGGAGTTTTTAGTTCTTCATATAAGGGGATCATTGTTTCGATGTATGCCTCCACACCAATATTTGCCAGTCCGATCGAGTTCAGCATACCGGACGGAGTTTCAACAATCCGTGGGGGTGGATTTCCTTCCCGTGGATAGCGGGTGATGGATTTTGTTACAATCGCACCTAGATCGTTAATATCCGCCAGTTCAGATACTTCCGTACCATAACCATACGTACCCGATGCCACAAATACGGGATTTTCAAAATCTACTGCACCTATCTTGGTCCGTAAATCAGCCAATGATTACCTCCTCTGATTTATATACTGGACCATCAATACATACTAATGAATATTTCTCGTGATAACTGTGCTCACTGACATTTCCGTTAACCCTTTCCACAACGCAGCCCTGGCAGATACCTATACCGCAACCCATGTAGCTTTCTACGCTGAGTTGGGATGGTATTTCATGGGCAGCGGCAAACTCCTGCACCGCTTTTAGCATCGGTTCTGGACCGCAGGCAAGTATTTC
>Ga0207991_1000176_pt1 | contig 43913 bp, 38 predicted proteins | sample ETN07SmetaG_FD_185786 | JGI IMG/M metagenome (GOLD analysis project Ga0207991, IMG submission 185786) | Marine microbial and viral communities from oxygen minimum zone, Eastern Pacific Ocean - ETNP2014F14-07SV275 (SPAdes) (version 2) | ecosystem: Environmental > Aquatic > Marine > Oceanic ...
CGGATCAAACTTTTCCACGGCGTGTATCAAGCCGAGATTACCCTCCTCAATCAGATCCAGCAGAGCCATGCCGCGATTGATATAGCGACGGGAAATTTTCACAACCAACCTGAGATTGCCCTCGACCATTCGCCGCTTACTGCGTGCATCTCCCTGCAGGGCGCACCTCGCGTAATAGACTTCTTCCGCAGCCGTGAGCAGAGGTGTCTGGCCAATCTCCCTCGGATAAATCTGGGTGACATCAAACGCCTGCCCGGACTTTTCGGATGTGGCTTGCTTACGATTGCCGGATTCTTGGAAGTTTGCCAGGGAGCACGATGGTGCCCGGGATGGAGGAGCTTTTGGCTGCGACGGGTAGGAGGGGCAGGAAGCCGTGCTGGACAGACTCGGTAATTCATCCTGAAATTCTAATTTGAATTCCGAATTTTGGCTCTCGCTACCTTGCACACTGCCGTCAAACATCGCGTTCACTCCTCCCTGGATTGTCGTCCCCACCTATCCTAGCCTTAGTTAGGGAAACGTACCACGATATGGCGTCCTTGCCATTGGGCGACACAAACTATATCAGCCAAGTTCAGTATAGATCTTTGCTTGAATATTGCGAGTTTCTTTGCGCCAGCCAGGACTGAATTCACGCATAGCACGGGGGGTTCGGGAGAGTAGGGAAAACGCCCTGCCAGGGACCACTTGGAAGTAATTATAATATTATTTATCAATGGGTTACGTACTATTTCGAATCATACCACCTCGCCACTCCCAATCCCTGGAATCGCCGTGCCGGCGGCACTGGCGACAAGCGACGTATGAAGCAGTAGCAGAAAATGCTAACATTTTCGGTTCAACTGGCGTCACTAAGCACTGCCTGTCACCACGGTACGGCCAGTTCTCGTTGATGAATCAGGATCTTGAAACCATGGCGAAGCGATCCGGAAACTCTATTCTGGAAGTGGTCACGAATGACAGCTCGGATAATTTCGAACTCCCTACTGCCCACGTTCCAGGCGCGGCTGTTGGCGGCGAAATCGACCTGAGCGATAGCGCATATTTTGAAAATCGGGAACTGAGTTATCTGGAGTTTAATTTACGGGTCTTAAGTCAGGCAAAAAACCCCAAGCACCCTCTGCTCGAGCGCCTCAACTTTTTATCGATTTTTAGCTCCAATCTGGATGAGTATTTTGAAATTCGTGTCTCCGGCCTGAAGAAGCAACTAAATTTTGGCCGCCAGCGTCCCGGCGCAGACGGCAAATATCCCGAACAAATTCTGAAAATTATCCATGAACGGGTACGGGAGTCACTTGACGAACAGTACCGAATCCTGAACGAGGATCTACTGCCAGCGTTGGCGGCGGAAAATATTCATTTCCTACAACGCCATGCCTGGAATAATGATCTGGTTCGGTGGAGTCAAATCTACTTCCACGAAGAAGTATTACCCATTATCAGCCCACTGGGATTGGATCCAGCGCATCCATTTCCACGTCTGGTTAACAAGAGTCTGAATTTCATTTTATCCCTCGAAGGTAAAGACGCCTTCGGTCGTGACAGCGGACTGGCCATAGTTCCTGCACCGCGGTCGTTGCCGCGCCTCATAAAAGTACCGAAAGATATCATGCCAGATGGCGATAATTTCATCTTCCTGTCCTCCATTATCCATGCCCATGTAGATGAATTTTTCCCCGGTATGGAAGTTATCGAGTGCCATCAGTTCCGGGTTACCAGAAATACCGACCTGGAAATGTCGAATGTCGAAGTGGAAGACGTTGCTATTGCACTACGGGGAGAATTGCACAGTCGTCGATTTGGTGCCGCCAGCAAACTTGAGGTAAGCAAGGAATGTCCGCCAAAACTTTCAGACTTTCTGCTGGCTCGCTTTAATTTAAGCAATGAAGAATTGTTTGCTCTCGACGGTCCGGTTAATTTGCAACGACTAATAGCAGCAACCGAAATGGTGGATCGACCCGAGCTGCGATTTGCAAAATTCTCACCGGGTACACCCAGGGGCCTCGAAGAAAGCAGCGACATCTTCTCGATTATTAATAAAGAAGATCAATTACTCCTGCACCCGTTCCAATCTTTCATGCCTATCATCGACTGGGTGAGACAGGCAGCGAATGACCCGACTGTTCTTTCAATCAAGCAGACTCTGTATAGAACCAACGAATCTTCGGAATTGGTCGAAGCCTTAGCGGAGGCGGCCAGAAATGGCAAGGAAGTTACCGTGGTGATCGAGTTGCGGGCGCGCTTCGATGAAGAAGAGAATATTAATTTCGCCAGTATATTGCAGGAAGCCGGCGCTGTAGTTGTCTACGGCGTACTGGGTTACAAGACCCATGCCAAGATGCTGTTGTTTGTGCGACGTGTTGGCAATGAACTGAAGCGCTATGCACACCTTGGAACCGGCAACTATCACCTCAAAAATTCGCTCCTCTACACCGACTATAGTCTGCTTACTGCGGACGATACGCTCTGCGCCGACGTGCACAAGGTGTTTCAGCAAATAACCGGGATGGGGAAAAAAATTCATCCGAAATTAATAATCCACGCCCCTTTTTATCTGCGCAAGAACCTGCTAAAAATGATCGAAGTGGAAAGGAAAATGGCGCTCAACGGCGATCCCGCGCGCATCGTTGCAAAGCTCAACGCCCTCACCGACCCCGCTATGATAAAAGCCTTGTATGCAGCCTCTCAGGCTGGCGTGAAGATTGATTTGGTTGTCCGCGGTATCTGCTGTCTTAAACCTGGCATCGCCGGCGTCAGCGAGAACATTCGTGTGGTGTCCATAGTAGGGCGCTTTCTGGAACATTCCCGGGCCTACTACTTTCTCAATAACCGACACCAGGTTTACTGTTCCAGCGCGGACTGGATGGAGCGAAACCTCTCCAACCGCATCGAAGTTTGTTTCCCAATTCTCAAGAAAAAGCTGGCAAACAGAATTCTGGAAGAAATGGAAAGCTACCTGAATGACAGCAACCAGGCCTGGGAATTACAGACTAATGGTGGCTATAAGCCCCTGGATTCCAGCGCAAATGGTGTGCAGAACCTGCTTTTGAAGAAGCTGGCGAGCGCCTGAACGAGTCTGTTGCATTCACCGGCCATGGCCAGGCTTGCGCTATCTACTGGCGTGGTTTACCACTGGCAAATCACTCTGTTCCATCGCCTCCAGCGTTTTCTCATTCTTCACCATAAAATCCAGCATGCCCTCCCGCAATGCCGTGGCACTGAAGTTAATCTTCTCAATACCGTAGCTTTGCATAAGACCAACCAACACACTCCAGCCCGGCAGCAGTAAATCACGACGACGCTCTTTTATCGCGGGTACATCAGTTCCCCTGGCTATGCAGGTGGACAGTTGGGTTTTAAGCCCACGCAGTGCATGCAGACTAATTTGCCCGGCAGCTCGACCTTCAGACTCACAGATTGCGGCGAGCATCTTTATGGTCCCGGAAGACGCGTAAGACTCGGACCAGCCGAGTTTCTTGATCGCTGGAGAAAATCCATCGAAGACCTGTTGCGCCGCGGTCACTGCCGCTCCCATCTGCTGTTCGAGTTCAGTCGCGGAAGCAGGTCCATCATTGAAGAATCGATCGCGCCACGCGACGCTGCCTATCGCCAGGCTTTCTGTCAACAGGCGCGCATGTTTCCTGCCGACTATGACTTCGGTACTGCCGCCGCCGATGTCTATCACCAGTCGATGTGAGTCCGATAGAGGCAGCGCGGTAATTACACCGGCATAGATCAACACCGCTTCCTGCACGCCGCTGATTATTGAAATATTCAGACCAATTTTGCGGGCCGATTCAAGAAATTCATGCGCATTCGCGGTGACGCGGAAGGTATTGGTCCCGAGGGCCCAGTATTGCTGCAAGGGATATTGATCCATCAGGGTTTTGAAGTGCTGCAGACAGAACAAGCCACGCTCGAAAGCCGGAGCGGAAATAACACCGGCGGCCGCCACCCCCTCACCGAGTTGAACTTTCTCACTACAGCGCTCGATAATCCGGATAAGACCAGCTTCCCGTTCAGCTATCAGTAAATGGAAGCTATTCGATCCCAGGTCGATACATGCATACATAAAATGCTACCGGAGCGACAGGATAAATCCTCACGCCATAGATGATCGATAACTCTACGGAATGTCTACTTAACTATCGACAAGTGAGCTTTGATGATGAATTCACAGAGCGCAACTCAGACGGCTGAAATCATCGATTGCTGGTAATTCTCCAGCCCCACTTTAGCAATCAGCGAGAGTTGGGTTTCCAACCAGTCGATATGTTCTTCTTCGCTGTCGAGTATTGCACTCAACAGATCACGGCTGACGAAATCGCTAACCGACTCACAGGCAGCAATCCCCGCTTTCAGGTCCGGGCAGGCCATCATTTCCAGTTTAAGATCGCACTCCAGCATTTCCTGGGTGTTTTCACCGATTAGCAGACTGCCCAATTTCTGCAGATTGGGCAAGCCCTCCAGAAATAGAATTCTCTCAATCAGGCGGTCGGCATGCTTCATCTCATCAATGGATTCTTCGTGTTCCTTCGCAGCCAGGCGATCGAGCCCCCAATCTTTATACATACGGGAATGGAGAAAATACTGATTAATTGCGATTAATTCGTTGGCCAATGCCTGATTCAGGTGCTTTAGTATGCCGACGTCTGATTTCATGGGTTTATCTCGCTTGGTCTCAAGTTTGGGATTGCGTAAGCATCGACTGCGGAGGACAATTTGTCAAGTTTTACCCCTGTAAGTTATTGATATTTATCGAAATACGAAATGATAAGCAATCCCATTTTCATTTGCGCAGAGCCCACGAGGCCAAGTCCGGTTATGCCCTCGAACACATTAATTTGATGGGATTTGAAGAATCTAGGCGGCGTTTTCGTAGGCAGCAGACTTGTTGCACTCGTTAACGATGCTCTGGGCCAGCTTGCTGCATTTGCCACATTCACTGGCTACGCCGAGTTTGGCACGCAGGTGGGTCAAATTGCTGGCACCACCAAGGCACAGATCGCGGATCTGATGCTCGGTAATTTGCCTGCAAATGCATACGTACATAGGGACTCCGGCGCCAATGTGCTAATATAAATGTAAATGAGAATGATTGTCAACAAGATTTAGATCTGCTACTTTAATAAGCCTTGAATTACTTCTTGTAATAGCAGATATCATTGATTTTCAGACACCTATTCGACCTATGACACAGACAGCTCTATCCAACGCCAGTCGTGGCGATAGTTGTGTGGTTGTCGAAATCGCCGCAGAGCCTGCGGAGCTGAGAAGCCGACTATATTCTCTCGGCATCATTCCCGGTTGCGCCATGCAGATTCTTCACTTTGCACCGCTGGGGGACCCCATGCAGGTAAAGGTGGGAGGCAGTTTTATCAGCATCCGCAGATCAGAAGCAGATGCCATCACAGTGGAGTTACAGTAGTGCCATGAAGTCGGCAGCCCGCACAAAAAAAATTGCCCTGATTGGCAATCCCAACTGTGGCAAGACAACACTTTTCAACATCTTAACCGGCGCGCGCCAGAAAGTTGGTAACTGGCCGGGGGTTACCGTGGAGAAGAAGTTCGGCTATTTCGACCTGGAACCAAACAGCGTCGAGTTAGTAGATCTACCGGGAATTTATTCTTTGGAACAGGATTTTCAGGGTATAGATGAAAAGATTGCCCAGGATTATATCGATCACAGTGAATCAGACCTCCTCATCAACCTGCTAGATGCCAGCAATCTCGAACGCAACCTGGTCCTCACCCAGCAATTGCTGGAGAAAGATATTCCCGTCGTGATTGTAATCAACATGCTTGACGTGGCGCAGCAGCAAGGCATTACAATCACGCCCCAGGTCCTGGCCGATCAATTGCATGTCCCCGTCGTCGCCATCGTCGCCTCCCGTAAACAAGGCATAGAAGCATTGTTAGACGAACTACAGGCAGGCCTTGCCAATCCTGTGATGCCGGGCGCCAGCGAGGCGCCGAAAATTCCGGCCACCGTCGATGAGAAGCTACTGCAACGTTACTATCGTTCAGGGCAATTGATAAACGGAGTCGTGGAGGTATCGCCCACCCACCACGGCCTTTCCGAACGCATAGATTTGGTGCTCTTGAATCGGTGGCTGGGCATTCCGGCCTTCCTCTTCATGATTTACATGATGTTCACGATTGCCGTAAATCTCGGCGCCGTTTTTATCGATTTCTTCGACATCCTGTTCACCGCGATCCTGGTGGACGGTACCGCCTGGCTGCTGCAACAGATTTACATGCCAGACCTCATCATCACCCTATTGGCAAAGGGAGTGGGTGGCGGCATCACCCTGGTAGCCACATTTATCCCGGTGATTGGGTTTCTGTATCTGTGCCTGTCGGCGCTGGAAGATTCCGGATATATGTCCCGTGCGGCCTTCGTCGTCGATCGAGTGATGAGCGGCATTGGCTTGCCCGGCAATGCCTTCGTGCCATTAATCGTAGGCTTCGGCTGCAATGTACCGGCGGTGATGGCGGCGCGCAGCCTGCGGCGCGATAGTGATCGGCTGATGACTATTGCTATGGCACCATTTATGAGCTGTGGTGCGCGCCTGACGGTGTATGCCCTATTTGCCGCCGCGTTTTTTCAGGAAAACGGCCAAAATATTGTCTTTGCCCTGTATCTTTTGGGCATAGCCCTGGCCGTATTTACCGGCTGGATCTTCCGTAAACAACTCTTCACCGACGAGATCACGCCGTCATTCCAAGAGATGCCGGCGTACCATGTACCCATCGTCCGTAATATATTGTTGACGACCTGGTTTCGTCTGAAGGGATTCATACTTCGCGCCGGCAAGACCATTGTCGGTGTCGTCATCGTTCTGAGTCTCCTGAATTCGATCGGCACCGATTTCTCATTTAATAATGAAAATTCGGCAGAGTCGGTGCTGAGCGTGATTGGTAAATCCATAACGCCTGCTTTTAAGCCGCTGGGTATCGAAGCAGACAACTGGCCGGCCACCGTGGGTTTGTTTACCGGCATGTTTGCGAAAGAAGCGATCGTGGGGACTCTCGACGCTCTATATAGCGAACCCGAGACTGGCGGCGGTGATGGCCCACCAGATCTGGCGGCCGCTGTGAGAGCGGCATTTGCCTCGATCGGCAGCGAACTCAGTGCGCTGAGTGGGTCCCTGACCGATCCTCTGGGAATTTCGATTGGCGACGTCAGTGATATAGAAGCAGTGGCCGAGGATCAAGACGTAGAGACCAGCACACTGACGAATATGGCTTCCCTGTTTTCCGGTCCCTTCGCCGCCTTCTGTTATCTGGTCTTTGTCTTACTCTATGCACCCTGCGTTGCCGTGCTTGGCGCCGTTAACAAGGAAGCCGGATGGCGTTGGACCCTGCTGGTATTTGGCTGGTGCACCGGGCTCGCCTATATTACTGCGACGGTGATCTATCAGATTGGCACTTTCTCCCTAAACCCCCTATTCTCTTCTATCTGGATTGTGGCCATGTTATCCATATTGCTTGGTTTTATTCTGAATCTGAAGAAACTATCCGGCAAGATGGTGCCGAAGAACCTGATTCCTGCAGTGCAGATCTAACGACATGCTCAATTAACCGGGAATAGACCCGGGGATGAAAGCGGGAAAAAACTCTTGCAGCAGATAAATCCGCAGGCTGACAATTCGGCTGTTATCAAACTGTTTGCGATCGGTTTTTGCATCGTACTCCTGATCAAGGTTTACCTCGCGCTGGTGCTGGATCTATACAGCGACGAAGTCTTCTACTGGCAAGCTTCTGCTCGACCTGCCTTGGCTTACAGCGACCTCCCCTTCATGACGGCATTGCTAATCGGGGTGGGATCATCTTTAAATCCAGGCAGTGCCATCGCCGCGCGCCTGGTATTTATCCTGCTCGGTGCTTGCTTGCCATTGTTGATGTATTGGATAGCAAGACCACTTAGTAACCAACGACAGGCAATAGAAACTGCCGTACTGACTCTGTGTTTGCCGCTGGGTGGTGTTCTTGGACTGCTTGCAGTGCCAGACGTCCCTTTATTATTTTTTGGTTTATTATCCATCGGCTGTTTCGAGAGAGCCCTGCGGACCGAGCGCTTAATATACTGGATGGCCACGGGCATTTTCGTTGCCTGCGGACTCAGCACCCATTATCGGTTTTTCCTCTATCCCGCCGCAGTCATTGTCTTCCTGGTCTGGTTTGCACCACAGCGGCGGCAGTGGCGAAATCCCGGGCTGTGGCTGGCCATGGCTATTGCCAGCATCGGCCTGCTGCCTATTATCTGGTTTAACCTGGAGAACCAGCTAAGCAGCGCCAGTTTCTATCTAATCGACCGTCATCCCTGGGAAATTCAGGCCAGTGGCCTGTTGCACCTGTTTAAACAGGCGGGTGTGGTAACTCCCCCGCTTTATGCCGCCTTGGTCTTTAGCCTTTGGCAATTACATCTGCGAGCCAGAAACGGCGATGCCAGCGCAGCGTTATTCATGACGCTGGCACTGGTGAACATTTTCGTCTATTCAATCCTGGCGCCCTGGACCGATGCCACCAGCACGTCGATCCACTGGCCCCTGTCCGGCTATTTCCCCCTGCTGGTTTTCGTACCCGCGACACTGAGACAAATACATGACTGGTGCAGGATCCAATGGAATTCGAGAGTCGCTGGCATTGTAATCGCCAGCGTTCCTGTAATCGGCTTCACTGGCACCCTCATTGCCTTGCTAGGCGTCGGCTCACAGGCCTATCAACTCCCGTTACAGGCCTTGCTTGGGACTGGCGTCCTGTCGAATAAGATGGCTGGCTGGAAACAGTTTACCGACTATACGGGGGCTGTTATCGACGCGGAATTTGAGGGAGGCTCTCCGGTAATAATCACCGATAACTATTACACCGCCGCGCAGACTGAATTCTCGGGACTAACCACAGCTGGATTTACCCTCGATCAGGACAAGGCCGTTAGAGATGGCCGCCTTAGCCAATATCGATTGTGGCGCCTGGACGCATCAGGCCTGGCGGGCGAGATTGGTAAATCCGCCTTATTCATCACCGAAGACAGCACCCTGACCATACCCGGCAAACACGACGTGCTTGACCGCGTTTGCCAGCTCAGCAATGAGCTGAAATATCTCGGCGAATTGTCACTCTTCAGTGGCGATAAGAGGTTTAGTTATTACAAAGTCGATCGCCTGCTGGACATTCGCAACCGAGCGGACTATCGCGCCTATCCCTGTCCGTTTCCAGCCACAGCCTGGATCGATTTTCCGCCCGCCAAAGCAGAAATCAGCGGTCTGATCAGCATTTCCGGATGGGCCTATAATGAAGATATCGGCGTCGACGAGGTTCACCTGATACTGGATGACCAGACCCTTGCGACAGCGCGCTATGGTGTTAGTCGGCCGGATGTTGTCGAGGCGATGGTAGTGATGACCGATCCTAACGCACCGAACCTGGGTTTCGAGCTCGAGTTGGATTCACGCAGTTGGACGAATGGCAGCCACCAGTTTGCAATCGAGATTCTGAACAAACAGGGAATCACGCTACGCTACGGGGATCGAATCCTAACCGTATCAAATTAGTTGCCGGAGTAGCTTCACCGGGGAAGTTTAGTTCGAATAAGGACTCAACACTTCTACCGCTATTTTCCACTCATTGCTTTCACTGAAACGCCAGAGGCGAAGATAATTAGCCTGAAATCTGTCATTCTCACTCTCGTTGTTCTCAATTTCAGTATCGACGTTCGTCGCCATGGTGCCATAGGTGTATCCCACTTCCTTGGAAGTAGATAAATAACCGCCGACATGGGTCAAGCTAACAGGATTGGTCGTCGATAATTGATTATCCAAGAACGCACCATAGACTGAACTCGCGGCCTCTCTGCCGACTGCTGGCCCCATATCTGGCAGATAAACCCGGGTATTGGTCAAACCCCAGCGCAATAGCGCTCGCTGGCCGCCTCGAATATTGATGGAGCGGCCAAATCGATTATCGGACTCAATCAAGGATTGCAAGGTATTGTCTTCGGTCATGACCATGACCGGATGCGCGGTTTCTTCCAATACTGGACGGGTATCATCGAAGTTGGGCTCTACACCCAGGCTGAGGAAACCTGGAATACCTACCACGATATCCGCCATTAAAACCCAGCGGCCTGCATTTTTCTTCCAGATGGAGACGAGGTGGCCGAAACTGTCCAGATCCGGATCTCCTCCCCCGCCGATGATGGTCAGGGGTCCAGCGGATAGGCCCAGATCCCCGTCTCGGGAAACGTCGATGTAATGCGCCTCCCAGGCAATTTCGTTGGCACCCCTTTGAAATTCTGGGTTTGAATATTCGGTACGGGCGTCGACCGAATTCCTGCTACCGCGAAACACCACCGAATCCTCGCCCAGAAATTCGAGGAATGCGCGGGTTCTGCCAATTTCATCGGAGCGATCAGCAAAGTTTTGGTCTGCAGCCGAGAGTTCCAACCAATGCTGATATTGGCTGCGTTCCTGGGCCCGAGAAAAACTGCTGAACAATACCGATACCGATAGCATAATGACAGCGACTCGCTTTAGGTTCTGGACTCGAAACCCCATCAATAACCCCGTTGGAAATGACTATCTCTAAACTGAAGTTTAATCACAATCTGCCGTCATAACTAGCGTTAAATCCATCAGAATTATTTGATATTTGACAAGAGCTGTCCCCCTTAACTTACTATTATATAAGTGTTTTATGAACTTTCACTATAAATATCCCCGCTAAGCGCTGGAATGGCGTATTACCAATACGAAGCCAACGGATACTTGAATCATCCAGGCTTGTAAGCTGCTGCGATTTGTCTCAACCACTAGCCAGTCGATTGTGCCTAGCTTTCAATTCATAAAATCGATTCTCACACCCACATGCCTTGGCTGACCCTCGGGTTTCTGTCGAGTGCATTCGCCCAGGATATCGTGGTCAATGTGAACTCGCCCTGCTCATCGACCCGTGTTTCAACAGCCATTTCTTGCTCCGTATCACCGCTGCAAGGCCCCTGCGTCTACCCACCACCTTGTGGAAGGTAGAGGACTTTAGATAGGCGGACCAAAATGCCGACATCCTGTTCGGAATTCAATACTGTATATTTCTGGCCATGGTTTGCTTTAAGCTGTTCCTGTTTTTTCCCATCAAGGAACCCGGTTATCCTTTCTATGTCGCTGCATTGCAAGCAACTGCGGCACGGCGGTGGCATTCCCGGCCGCTCCAAGTTAGATTAACTAATAGCTATTGAATCAGTTTTCGGAGCCCTTATAATCGGTCCTGGTCCATCGTTAGTGGAATTTTGAGATGATTGACGGTCTATGGCAACAGCTGAAAGATGAAGCCGAACAGGTAATCCTGGAAGAACCCTTGCTGGCAAGCTATGTTTACGCTTGCGTGCTCAATCACAAGGATCTGGCATCGGCACTAAGTTTTATTCTTGCCAACAAATTGTCCGACGATGTGATGCCGGTGGTGACCGTGAGAGAGTTATTCGACCACGCATTCGCTGCTGCACCAGAAATCATTGGGCACGCCAGCTGCGATATCAAGGCAGTGTTTGAGCGCGATGCCGCTATCAATGCATACCTGCCGGTCATCCTGTATCTAAAGGGTTTTCAGTCCATACAGGTGCACCGCCTCGCCCACTATCTATGGACAACCAAACGTCGTGAACTGGCACTATTTATTCAAAGTAGAAACTCCGAATTCTTCGGTGTCGACATTCATCCTGCTTGTGTAATAGGCCGGGGAATCATGTTCGATCATGCGACCGGGATTGTTATCGGAGAAACATCTGTGATCGAAGATAATGTCTCTATCCTGCAACAGGTTACGCTCGGTGGCACCGGCAACGATCAAGGTGATCGCCACCCCAAGATCAGATCCGGGGTGCTGATCTCTGCAGGAGCCAAGGTGCTGGGAAATATCGAGATTGGAGAGGGCGCGAAAATAGGCGCGGGCAGTGTGGTTTTAAGCGATGTCGCCGCTCACACCACTGTAGTGGGCGTGCCTGCCCAGGTAGTGGGTAAGCCGCGCTCCGAAACGCCTTCAAAGACTATGGATCAAAGTATCTTTAACGACGAAGCATAGAAGACCAGCAATATCGATATTGTTGAATCTGGGATGTGAGGCACCTGTGTATAACGGCATATGGTCTCCGGGCTAGAGGGCAAGGTGGCGGACACCAAGGATTATGCCGACGGTGTCTATTCCCTGCCACCAACACTTCGCGGGTCACTCTTGAATCGTCGATTTCGCGCCTGCGTACGTGAAATTGGCGAGAGCGACCGCATGACCTTGAAATTCATGAAGCCGCATTGAGTCTGTAATCCGTAATCCGAAGCCAAGGAACATCTGATTAAAGATGCTCCTCGGCAAATTCGGCCAGCGCCGACCGCGGCACCCCTCGCAGCAAGATATTGCCGCCCTGCTTGAAGTTCTTGAATCGTTCATTAAGATACGTCAATCCGGAACTGGTGGCAGTGAGATAGGGTGTGTCAATCTGGGAAAGATTGCCCAGGCAGATCACTTTTGATCCGTTCCCGGCGCGGGTGACAATCGTCTTGATTTGATGAGGGGTAAGATTCTGGGACTCATCGATGATGATGAGACTGCTCTGAAATGATCTGCCGCGAATGTAGTTTAGTGATTTAAAATTCAGCGGGACCTTATTCATTACGTACTCGACGCTGCTACTGCAATTTTCATCATCCCAATGCAAAGCCTCAAGATTGTCGGTGATGGCACCAAGCCATGGCTCCATCTTCTCCTCTTCGGTCCCCGGTAAAAACCCAATATCTTCGTCCAACCCCTGCGTACTACGGGTGACGATGATGCGTCGGTAAATTTTGTTCGGGACAGTCTGTTCGATAGCTGCAGCCAATGCCAATATAGTCTTTCCGGAGCCGGCGGCTCCGGTGAGGTTGACCAGATGTATATCGGGGTCCATCAATAAATTCATCGCCATCGCCTGATAGCTGTCTTGTGGTTTCAGACCCCAGGTCTCAGTCTCCATCATCCGCGGCAGATCGAGGTGAAGCAGTGTCAGTTGTTCCGCGTCCACTGCAATGATGCGGGCTAGAAATCCGGAGGAGTCACAGACAAATTGATTGGGGTAAACTTCATGATCGAAGAGTGTTCGCGATATCCGATGCAATGTACGGGCATCTTGCTGAACGGTTTCCACCTTATCCACTCGATCCCAGAAGGAGTCTTCGAATTCGATGTAGCCCTTGTTTAATAGCTCAATATCGCTAAGCAGCTGACCGCTGTGATAATCCTGTGATTCGATTCCGCAACCCCGGGCTTTCAGTCTCACGTTAATATCTTTCGTGACCAACACCACTCGGTGACCAGGGTTTTCCTGTTTGAGGTAGCCAACGTCATTCAAAATCTTATTGTCATTCAAATGTGTGGGGAGCATGATCAAGTTGTCTGGCATTGCAGCCATCAATACCGAAAGCTTGCCGACCCTTTCGTTATTTTCACCTCGCCGAATTAGCACTCCTGACTCGACATCATCGCAATTGGCCCGGCCAAGCAGTTTGTCGAGTTCCCGAATTGCCTGGCGACAATCGGCAGCAACTTCATGCCTGCCGGTTTTCAGGGCATCGAGCTCCTCGAGAACTGTGATGGGAATTACAACGTGGTGTTCGTCAAAATTGAGAATGGAGGTGGGATCGTGAATCAGGACATTGGTGTCGAGAACATAGAAAATCGAGTTTGGGGAGGTATTGCTATCGATAGAGTGGCTGACAAGTTTCACTTCGCTCATAGTCTACGGAACCTCTTATGAATCGAATGATTTGAGCTCTTTATTTTTTCATCGTTTGGCCGAAGCCGATTTCAACCTCCCTTTTAGCTGGTGAGTGAAAATACCTACGCTTATCTAATAGCGTCGGCCACAATCTAACAAACCTTAGCTACAGACAAATCTAAGGCGCTCTTGATTCTGCGAAATTTATCCGCTCGGTGATAAATCGCGAGCCGCGTAGGCTCGGAATTAAGTACAGAACGGCAGGCAATTAGCCAACCAATTGTATGAGGACACCGGCAGCGACAGCCGAGCCAATGACGCCGGCGACGTTTGGCCCCATGGCATGCATCAACAGAAAATTGTGCGGATTTGCTTCCATACCCACTTTATTGGCGACCCTGGCGGCCATTGGTACAGCCGACACACCTGCGGCACCGATCAAGGGATTGATTTTTTCCCTGGAGAATACATTCATCAACTTCGCCATTAACACTCCCGCAGCGGTACCGATAGAGAATGCCACCATTCCCAACATCAGAATACCCAGCGTGCTCATCACCAAAAATTGATCGGCGCTCAGCTTAGAGCCAACCGCCAAGCCCAACAGAATGGTGACAATATTGATCAAGGCATTTTGAGCGGTGTCCGACAACCGTGTTACCACCCCGGATTCCTTCATCAGGTTGCCAAAACAGAACATACCCAATAACGGTGCCGCACTGGGTACCACCAGCGCAACCAGAATCAGCAACACCATAGGAAACAAGATTTTCTCAGCTCGGGAGACATCACGAAGTTGAACCATGGTGATCTCGCGTTCAGCTTGAGTGGTAAGCGCCCGCATGATGGGAGGCTGAATCAGTGGTACCAGCGCCATGTAAGAATAGGCCGCTACCGCGATCGCACCGAGAAGTTCCGGTGCCAGGATGCCCGCAACGTAAATGGCCGTGGGTCCATCGGCGCCGCCGATGATGCCGATCGCGGCGGCCTGCTGAATGCTGTAATTGAATATTCCCAGATCCGTAAGCACCAGGGCCCCCAGTAAGGTACTGAAGATTCCGACCTGGGCCGCCGCCCCCAATAGCAAGGTCTTGGGGTTTGCCAGTAATGGACCAAAATCGGTCATGGCACCCACACCCATGAAAATCAGCAGCGGGAACACTCCGGTCTCCAGACCCATGGTATAGAACTGATGCAGGATGCCGTCACCCACCGCGATGTCGACGCCAGGTATGTTGGCGAGAATGCCTCCAAACCCGATCGGGATCAGTAGTAAGGGCTCGAATCCTTTTTTGATGGCGAGATACAACAGCAAGAATCCGACCACGATCATCGCGAATTGAGGAAAGGTAATTTGATAGATGCCTGTGGTTTGCCACAGCTCCAGGAGTCGGCTCATCGCTTTAACGCTTCCCTGTTACGCCAGAGCCATCAGGCTGTCACCAACTTTCACGGCATCGCCAACGCCAACATTCACTGCCACTACCTGACCGGAGGTCTGGGAACGGATTTCCGTTTCCATCTTCATCGCTTCGAGTATCAAGATGACATCTCCCGCCGCCACCGTGTCTCCCACATTGACCAACAGCTTAATGACATTGCCTGCCAGTGGTGCCGGAATCGCGGTGCCGGCACCACTGGATGCAGTTGCCGGGGCTGGCATAGCAGTGGGTGCGGGCGTCGCAGGGGCGCCACTAGCAGCCAATTGGGTCACATCACCGCCGCTGGTAACTCTCACCACATACGCTTGGCCAGCTACCTCGACGGTGTAAATATCCGGGTCTATGGTCGCTGCGGCGACTGGCGGGGCCACCTCAGTTTCGAGTACAGGCACGGGCTCAAACGCATCCGGATTGTCACGATTTTTAAGAAACTTCAATCCAGCTTGAGGGAACAACGCGTAAGTCAGGGTATCGTCCTCTTCGTTCGCAATTCTTATGTCCTCTTCCTTAGCGATGCGCACTAATTCTCGCTTTTGTTTTTCAAATTCAGGCTCCAGCAGATCTGCCGGTCGACAAGTTATCGCCTCGGTGCCGTCGAGCACTCTGGCCTGGAGATCGGCGTTTACCGGCGCCGGTGTCGATCCGTACTCTCCCTTCAACACGCCGGCTGTTTCCTTGGTGATGGTTTGATAACGCTCACCACTCAATATATTTAATACCGACTGCGAGCCCACGATTTGTGACGTCGGCGTCACCAGGGCAATAAATCCTAGCTCTTCCCGCACCTTCGGTATTTCCTCCAGCACCGCATCGAACTTATCGCTCGCATTCTGCTCCCGTAGCTGGTTTTCAAGGTTGGTGAGCATGCCACCGGGAACTTGTGCCACCAATATTCGAGAATCGATACCTTTCAAGGAACCCTCGAATTTCGCGTACTTCTTCCTGACCTTGCGAAAATAGCTGGCGATCTCTTCCAGTAACTCGATATCAAGACCGGTGCTGCGGCCGGTGGCATCCAACATCGCGACCAGCGACTCCGTCGGTGAATGGCCATAGGTCATGCTCATGGACGAAATAGCGGTATCGACATTGTCGACGCCGGCCTCCACCGCCTTCAAATAAGTAGCGGTGGAGAGCCCGGTAGTGGCATGGCACTGCATATGGATGGGGATTTTGACGGTTTGCTTGAGCTTGGTGATCAGTTCGTAGGCCACATAGGGCTTCAGCAATCCCGCCATGTCTTTGATACAGAGGGAATCGGCGCCCATGCTCTCTATCTGCCGCGCCATATCCAGCCAACTGTCGATGTTATGCACGGGGCTGAGAGTATAGGACATCGCCCCCTGGGCATGTTTCTCCTGCTTGCGCACAGCCTTGATCGCCCGCTCGAGATTGCGCGGATCGTTCATGGCATCGAAGACCCGAAATATATCGACACCGTTGACTGCGGCTCGCTCTACGAATTTGTCAACCACATCATCGGCATAATGACGATAGCCCAGGATATTCTGACCTCGGAACAGCATCTGCTGGGGGGTATTGGGCATGGCTTCCTTGAATTTTCGGATGCGCTCCCACGGGTCTTCTCCCAGGAATCGAATACAGGCATCGAAGGTCGCTCCACCCCAGGATTCCAAAGACCAGAAGCCAACCTGATCAAGTTTCTCGGCGATTGGGAGCATGTCATCGATGCGCATTCGGGTGGCTAAAATTGACTGGTGGGCATCCCGCAAAACTAACTCGGTAATGCCGAGAGACTTCTTGTCTTCGCTCATTGATACAAACTCATAAAGTCAGATTAGTTAAATACCGAGGGTCGGCAGCTTCCGTGGTGTTTATTGATTTTTATTTCGATGCCGCATAATCGCTGCGCTTATGACAGCAACCAATTGCCCATCTTCGGGTATCAGATTAGATTGTGTCGCTGCAGCGGCAACCGTGTCCGCCAGCGCCGGCTGAAATTTCAGAACCAGTGCAGACATGGTTTTGGTAGCGGCAATCAGCAAAGCCAGGAATACAAACACCGTCCCCATACCAAACATGGCGAGTTCGAGTCCCTGATTGAGCAAATTGTCCATGGCCTGATTTCACACTAAAAACGGTTGGCGAGAGCGAGATCATACTAGATGAAGCCCACAGAATCTAACCCGATTCTCGACATCGAGTCGTTAAGAACCGGAACCAAGGAGAAGTCTTATTGTTCGCTGCGGGAGGCCAACATGTATTTCAAGGTGCCATTGGGAGGCTGCGGCAACCATATCGCAATTTGACACGCCGTTGACTATACTCGGAGCAGGATAAAGCAATAAACCCGACTCTCAGGAGGAAAATGTGAATAAGTTACTCAAAATGGTGGGAATATCCCTGTTTTCGCTGAGCATCGGCCTCGGTGCCGGCATCCTTGTGTCGACTTCGGCACAGGACATGGACAAGGTCTTCGAATTACGCATTTATACGGCTACACCGGGTAATCTAGATAATCTGCACGCACGCTTTCGTGACCATACCACGCGCATATTCGGCAATCACGGCATGAAAGTAGTTGGTTACTGGACACCTACCAGCGAAGAAGAATCAGAAAATACACTGGTCTATATGCTGGAACATGCCAGCCAGGATGCCGCCGACGCCTCGTGGCGGGCATTCGGACAAGACCCCGAGTGGGATCGGGTTGCCGAGGCGTCCAATGCTAACGGACAAATCCTGGGAGGAATTGAGCGCAGGTATATGAAGGCAACCGATTATTCACCGATGAAGTAATCAGCTCTGACAGAGACAAAAAAGGGTCACCAGGATTTCCCGGCGACCCTTTCGCTACTGCCCTTCGCAGAAAAGTGCTAGGGCAACTCTGAACGATGCGGTTATGTCTCAGCGCTGCCCTAAAATACTAATGGGTTATTAAACAGTTTTACCGAACCATAGGCCAGTTCCAATAATTCTAATGTAGATTCCATTTGTAACAGCCAGTATAAAATCAGCCCACCCAGTATAATGACCGCAGTACCCGTGGCGGCAATTTCCTTGTCATCCCATTTATTGCTCTTATTCATCATATTCTCCGAAGAGCGCTGCGACGCGCTAGCTTGAGACACCTCTATATCAACTAAACCCAATCCAACGACCGGTTGCCGCCACGGTGAACCAAATTAATAGAGATGTCACCGCCAGCAGGCGCAAGGTCCATGGATTAATTTCATCGTGAGGACGACTGTTCAAGAGCGGTTGCTTAAAGAAAAACACGAAGCATGAGCCAGAAATAAGCACCAGCATCTTAATCCAGAAAACTTCCATGTAGTAAACTTTGTCAGCTACTCCGGCGGCACAAAATATGCCCGTCGCGACGGAGACGGTCAAGCTGATGCGGAAACACTTATGGGTGCCTTGGGTCAAGGTTTCCGATGGTATATCCCTGAATATGATTCCTAGCAATCGCAGATCGGCTGCCAAAACAGTTCCGCCAATGACTGCCATCGATAAAAGATGCACCGCTTCTATGGTTGCGTACAGAGAACCGTAAGTAGTTCCGATAACTCCTAGCCAGAAGGATTGTCTCATCCACTCAAAAAATGGCAGGGCATTGCCGTAAATAGAAGTCCTGACTTCAAACAGCTCCAGAACTATGACCAGTAGCAATACCAGGACAAGACTCAAGGTTCTGGTGTATCGACTCAATAATGAATTGAGCATGCATAACTCCCACTTTGTTATTTTATAGCTGACGCCAGGCCAGTTTCTTAAATCAGTTTTTTTATGAATTTTTGCTACAAGGCTCTTAGCTGTTCAACACAACCGGCTGCCCACAAAATGGTAGGATTATCGGTATTCGCGCAGTCAACCCAGTCATAAGGTATATAGCGACCCATTGTTACCACGCCACACCAGAGAACCAGCGAAATAATTGCACCTACACGCAGAGGTTTAGGAGCTACGGGGTCCATGTCCCAGCTGCCATCCGCGGCTTGCATGCGGGTGTTGAATACCCATGCATTAATAAATGCCAGGACTAACAGGAGCATCTTGATCCTGAACCAAAGACTCTGAATAGTTTCTACCGGTTTGGCGTAAACCAACAGGACTCCCGTGAAAAACATGATGACAAAGCCGATTATCATCGGTTTGTGCAATCGAGCCGCTATCGTAGTCGCTGGTACGTTAGGCATGACCAGCCCCAGCATACGGAAATCAATAATAAACAAGGACCCTATGCACAGCATTAATGACAGAACATGAGTTGCTTCTAGCCAACTATAGCTATAGTAACCTGCCACCAACATCTGGCTATATTGCTGTGCCTCCATCCATTGACCAAACTGTAGCAACAACTCGTTTATCACGCCTGCAGACCTCCGCTAATTACGATTGGTGAAAAATCGATTCCGTGAGTGTGGCAAGGATAAACAGCCTGCCTGCGGGAGTCCACTTCTATCTATTGAATCCCGGGATTAGGAATGGCGTGAATCGCAATGCACTCAGTCTTGAGGCTGGGCCCAGCGCTTGCGAAACTCCGATGGCGTAACGCCTTTTAACTCTCTAAAGGCATTATTAAATGGGGTAATCGATTGATAACCTACAGACAATGCGATAGTGAGCACTGGCAAATTTTGACTTTCTTTAGCGGACAGGACCGCGCCGGCGTCTTCGATCCGGTACTGGTGCAACATGGCGTTAAAATTACGGTACCCAAGCTGTTTGTGGATAAATGTGCGTAATCGATATTCTGGCAGTTTTAACTTCTTGGCCAGCATAGATATTGTCAAGCCAGCCTCTCGATACAATTGCCCCTCACGGAAGGCTAGATCGAAACTGTCGATATCGAACGCCTTGGCATTCTCTGGCGCGGGCTCTTCTCGCAATTCTGCTACCTTGCGAATCACCGAACCCAGAGACACATAATCGAATCGCATCGCCACTAATACCATTCCCAGTGCCAAGGCAGCAATCGCGTAGATGATAATCGCTTGCTCCAGGGGGTATGCGGTAGAACCTACATCCAGCAGGAAATTTTCCACGAATACCACAGCGAAAATAAGCGCTCCCTGTACCGTGATAATAAACCAGCGGAATACGCGCCGATCCTCGACAAGATCGGCTCGCCAACCCTTGAGGGTCCAGTAAATGGCAAATCCCACAAATATCAACATTAGAATGTCCATACTGGTGCCCAGTAATTCAAAGGCGGGCGAGCCAGCCGCTGCACCTTCGGCCAGATTCAGGGTGATAAGCACAAGATCCAGCAACACCTGGAAGGCAAAAGCCGCGGCAAGGGTAATGGGGAATTTTTGCTGTTCCTGAAAAATCAGAAAGCAATAAATCATGAACAAGCCGGAAATCGCGCTCATCCCTATCTGAATCATCAATTCCCAGCGGCTCAAATCCAGGCGAAACTGTGGATCGATCTGATCTCCAGCCATTCCATTGAGTAAATAAAAGACGATAAAGATCGCGAGCACCGCGAATACTCGGGCACTTTTGGCTTTAGGTTCAGTCTTGAGAAAGCCTACCGCCAACAGCAACACGGATAGTATCGCGACCACCTGGGCACTAAATAACAGCAGCGGATTGGGCAAAATTATATCCTGATGTTGATCGCACTATGTAGCCTGACAATACCCGATCAAAATTCATAATTCAAAAAAGTAAAGGGGAAAATCAGGGAAAAGTATCGCCAGCTCATCAACTGGCATCGGCAAGATGAAAGTGTTGATAGCAGCGAACAATAAACAGCAGTCAATGTCCACTTACTTCTTCCTGCTACGAATTTTATCTTCCATTTTCCGCAGGACTTTGTCGACACTTTGTGGCCCCTGATCTTCAGCCCCGTATTGGTTAAACAGGTTGATTGCCCGTCCGGTACCGTATCCAAACTTCAGGACTTGTTCGAAATAGCTATCGGCGCCGGTGTTCATCTGGATCAGATCGATGATGAATGCTCCGAAGGAGAGGAAGCTCAGGAAAATATCTCTAAAAACATCGATAGAAAGTTTAATTTGGAATACTAAAAATTTACGTAGCTGTGGCCATCGTCTATCCATGGTTTCTCCAGTCGCGGTGTGATTCTCCATGATTATATTCTCCTAGTTAACACGACTTGAGCAAACCCTGCCATACAGACTTGGTTTATTTTCAGATTAAATCCGGTTTAGCTGTAATACCACGACGGAAAGCGGGTCGAAGAGAGGCTAAGCCTGTAAAAGGGTTCAGTTGCGACTCGGAATAAAGAGCCGCAAACTGAACCAAGCACAAAAACCGCAGCCGGCAGATATCCAGCCTTTACAGAATTAATGATTTAGATGCCACAGCAAGCTTGAGCTTGCAGTTCTCATCGATAAACTCGCACTAATTCGCATTACAGCATTTGCCTCACACAATCCGTGCCATATCTTTAACTTACTGTTTATTAGGGTTATTTATTCAGGGTAGAGCGGAGAGATTGCGCATTTTCACCAGTTAGTGTAGAAATTGGCTCGGTGAGCATCGGGCTGTCAGGCAGAGGAAAGTGAGACCGATAACAGCTTGGGAAACTTCGAGGAAATTATTGCCTTAGAACTAATCGTCCAGTAACTCGAATTTCATGCCGGCATGGAATTGTAGCCGCTGGATCAATCTGTCATTGAACACGGTGGCAGGAGTCCAGAATCCTCCCGCCAAAGAATCTTTATCAACATCGCGCCGCAGGCTGATCGCCGCCTGTGCCAGCATTTTTGCAGTGGATCCATAGCCGGGATCTCTATCGCCGGTGACCCTGACGCGGATTACTTCACCACGCTCGGTTCTGCCAACGAAGCGTAAATCGTAATGCCCATTTTCCCGCTGCTGCGGGCTCGGTCCCTCACCGGGTTTGGGGAGAAATAATCGCGCCGCCAGCCAGCGAATCAGGCCTAGCGTCAGCGCCCGGGCCATTATCCTGGTAGCCAGTGACAGACGTCTTGCTCGCTTCTCACCTTTGCGGCCGGCACCCGTCAACATACCTTCGTCGTAATAAAATTCTTTACTATAAGGATGAGCAGCGATCGCATTGCTGCGCAGCACCACCCGGGTATTGATGGCGGCCATCACGAAAGGTCCCGCCCAGGCGTTGAAATCTTCATCGTATTCGACGCTCACATCGTGCTGAGAGAGTCTGTGGTCATAGTCCTCATCACACAGCGAATAGAGATCCTTTAATTCTGCTTGCAGTGCCGTATCGCCGGCCGCCTCCTTGTACATGTTAATACCGCTGGCGATAGTGCCGCCGGAGGCGCCCCCCTTCATTGCCAGCACTCGCATCTTCACTCGATCGCAATAACGGCCAAATCGTTGCTGTGCCTGTTCCTGCAAAAATTTAACACCAAGATCGGAAGGTATGGAATCGAATCCACAGCAGTTAACAATGCGCGCGCCACTTGCCTGCGCGGAAGCCTCATGTAGATCCAGCATGCGTTTGATCCACTGCGGCTCTCCGGTCAAATCACAGTAATCGGTGCCGCTGCTGATGCAAGCCTTCAGTAACAAATCGCCATAGAGGGCGTAAGGACCGACCGTAGATATGAGCACCGCCGTGCGTTCACTCATCGCCAACAGTGAGTTCTCATCCATGGAGTCGGCAACGATCAACGGGATGGGGCTGGCAACCTCACCCAGTGCCTGTTTCAGCTCTAGAAGTTTGGATTCGGACCTGGCAGCCATCGCCCAGGTCAAATTCGGTTCCGTATACTCCTTAGCCAGATAGGCACAAACTAACTTGCCAACAAAACTGGTTGCTCCGAAAACTACCAGTTCGAATTCTCTGTTTTTCATCGTAGCCAACTCACCAGGCAATTAATTAGACAGGATATTTAAAAGGACCCTCGCAGTGTAAAACAAATCGGGGCCCATTCCTTCTCGGGAACCTTTCTATCTCGCTTAGAATCTCGTCCCGGAGATAGCCCTGATAGCGACGTCGTTCCCGTTTGTTCCCACGATCCAGGCCATTGATAAGTTCGAAGCGCTAAGGCAGTCCTGCCAACATTTTTCCTATGAAGGCCGTCAGATTGCTACCGGAACCAAGGTACAGCACATTGTTGATATCGAACCGGGAAGTTTGCTAAGCAGAAGTTGCTGCCAAGGTGACGACAAGCACTAGAAACAGCACGGCACGAGCTAATATATTTATCATTATAATCTCTATTTAACTAATTATTAAATAACATGATTTAATAAATAATTAGAGTAGATTCTCGGATTGCTTATGCGCAACACAGGGTTAGCGCATGCCAACACTATAGCCGCGGATGGGACCTCTCCTGGCCTGCGCTCGGGAGGGAGCTATCACGGCAGTGGCGATAGCTCATCCAGATTAGAAATTGCAGGCCAAACAGCAGCGATGCTGCCAGCAGGTGAGTCGGCTGAATCAGGCGTGGCATGCCCAGATGTCCCAACGTGGCTCCCGAGATTACGGATAGGCAAATCACCGCTATCATGATCAGCGTGAGCCGGGTCAATGTGTGCTCCCAACCCAGGGAATTAATCAGTAGCCGTGCCAGCCAGAAATTGGAAATTAGCACCACTGCAGAAAAACTGCGATGCACGTAAAAAAACCAGGGCATGGACTGAATCCAGCTGGAGCGTAATTCTTCCCCCTGGGCTCTGGCGATAAAATCTGTCATCTCGCGCACCTGGGTACCCATGGCAACCTGCAGGACAGTCATGCCCAATACGATATATAGCCACTTCTGGAAGCGTGGATCTATCTTCGTCACAGATTGTGTCGCCATAATCCCGCGACGTGCCTGTGCCACGGCAAACAGCAGCGTGCCAACAAGCGCCAGCGCCATCAGCATGTGCAGCGTGATCAAACCCGGTTGCAGATTGGAACCCACTACTTGTGCACCCAGCCAACCCTGGAACCCCACCATGACGAAGGCGGCGACCGAGGCCAGCAAGATGGAATTATCATAGCGTCTGACTTTCCATGAATAGAAGGCGGTAAGTAGAATGAGGATACCGATGCTGATCCCGGTCAAGCGATTTATGTATTCGGTCCAGGTCTTTACTACATTGAATCGGGTCTCGGCATAGCCAAGCTCGGCGTAAATTTGCTGATAGTTATTAGGCAGCTGGGCCTCAGAGGTTGGCGGAATCCACTGTCCAAAGCAGGTAGGCCAGTCGGGACAACCCATGCCCGCACCGGAAGCCCGTACGCTGGCGCCAACCAGGATCAGAAGATAGACCGCAGCGATAGTGATCCACGCCATTCGTCGGTAGCGGTGAAGTGCCTGATTCTCAAATTCAGTGTTCATGCAATAATCTTGGGGCAAGTGCGTAATTCTGGAGCAATGTCAGGTTCGGAGAAGGCGGGCGCAGGATAAACCAGACCCTGCTTCAATTCAATATGGGATCTCGGTGTAACTAATCGCGCACTGCTTCGAGTAACTGGATTGACGCATAACCATCCATGGGCAGGTCAGAGTCGCCCTGATAGGAGCGGATTGCGCTCCTGGTTCTGCGGCCTACGCGACCGTCCGGCTCGCCAGAATTGAAACCCAGGGCATTTAGCCGTTCCTGCAATTCCTTCACGTTGGCCACGCTCATGGCTCGTTCATTGTCGGGCATGCGTTGGATCGCAGCAGAACCGGTGAATCGATCCGCTAGATGCCCTACTGTCAGAGCGTAGAAGGTAGAGGGGTTATAGACCAGGGTGGTTCGGTAGTTATCGTAAGCTAAGAACGCCGGGCCGGCGGCTCCGACGGGCAGTACGATGGATGCATCCATATCCGCAACAGGTATTGGCGCGCCGGAAGTCTGGATAATCCCCAGTTCTTTCCATTCCTGCAGGCGCTTGCGGGTGCCAGTGCCGGAAAGCCTGAAGTCGAAATTCACCGGCAATATGACCTCACGCCCCCAACGTTCATCACCACGCCAACCGGATTCACTAAGGAAATTCGCAGCGGAATGAAAGATGTCGGGCAGACTATTCCAGATATCAATCCTGCCATCATTGTCACCATCTACGCCGTAGCTGTAGAAGACTGAAGGCAAAAACTGCAGTTGACCCATGGCCCCAGCCCAGGACCCACTCATGGAATCGGCGGCGATATGGCCGTCATCGATAATCTGTAACGCCGTCAACAGCTCACGCCGAAAGAACTCGGCTCGCCGCGGGTCATAGGCTAGGGTAGCCAGGGCCTGCAACACAGAGAAGCCGCCTGTATTTCTGCCAAAATTACTTTCTATGGCCCAAAAGGCTGCAAGATAATGGGGTTGCACGCCATATCGGCTACGCACTTCTTCCAATAGTGCGGCGTGTTGCCGCAACAGTGATTGCCCGCGTTCGATTTGCGCCTCGGTAACTCGCAGACCAAGATAATGGGTGAAGGTTTGAACGAATTCTGGTTGGCTGTTATCCAACTCCAAGACCCTTGACACCGGTTCGAGTTGATCGAGGGCCGCCAGTGTGGCCTCACTGATACCCAGTGCAATTGCCTCGGCACGCAATGCCGTTATCCATTCATCGAAGGACTGCTCCAGAGTTTGCGCCTGGGCCTGGATCGGGACGGCGAGTAGCACAAAAAGACAGGATGTAATGAGAAGTTTCATGCACACATGATAAGGGATATTGGTGGCGATGGCATTCGATCTGAATAGCGGATGGCGATAATTTCATCAGAGTACCATTTCTTAGCACGCCAGCCAGAGGAATATCAGCCTGCCAAATTACCGTAACTCTGGAGTATTTACGTCATTCGCTATGCATAGTCTTGATCCATTGTATTATTCGAATCTACCCGAATAGTTGAAGACATTACTGCAATTGAAGTCTAATCCTCGTTAATATTGCTCTAATCTTGACCGCTTACATATTACTTTATGCATTCCTGTCCCCACCGCGTGACCCAGTTCGTATTGGCGGGGGTTAAACCGATAATTGACATGACAGATCCAAATTTTGGGAAACCATCGACTAGCGGTGTAAGACCCTGGATTATCCGCTTGCTCCTGATTCCAGCTACCTGCCTGACGTTGTTATCAGCGGCGCAAGGTGCGACGGCGGATGTCGCCGTGGTGCGGGAATACATCGAACTGGAGGAGCGGGCGCGCTTTGATTCCCTGCTGGCGGAATTCGGTCGCAACAAGAATCTTCCGCTTGGCTACGAGTTACAGACCCTGTTAGCACTGAGTCACTACCCGGAACTAAAAGAAGTGCGGGTCCAATTTGTCCTCGATGATGTTTCGATTCCCCTGTCTTCGAGACCGCACTGGACCAGTATGCTGCGTTCTTCCCGCAAACGCACTTATCAGGTGATCATGGATACAAATCTGGAAGGACCGAGGGCTGCACTACTGTTGAAAAATCAGCCCTTCAATGCCCAGGTCGGAATAATTGGTCACGAACTAGCGCATACCGTTTACTATTTGGATCGATCCTTTTTTGGCATTGTCAGCGATGCCCTCTGCCAGTTGAACGACTGCCGGATAGATTTCGAACGCAACACCGACCGCAGACTCATCGACTATGGCCTGGGATGGCAGCGTTATGATCATGCCAGATTCGTGCGCGCTCGCTTCGGCGGGTCCGAGGCAGCAGCGATGAATATGCAGGGGGGCGGCGGTGCTTACATGAGCCCGGCCGAATTACTCAAAATAATCGACAATCATCCAATTTATGCGAACTGAGATACAAACTGTAAGCGCTTGGGTCTGGATCTTTAACGATTTCTTGCGCTGTCCGGCGCCATCTCCCATTCATATTCCGTGACATCTGGCACCACTTTTACGCCGGTGCTGAATTTCAGTGGGGCACCAATACCACTGGGATAGGCCATTTCAATATAATAAGCCGTGTATCCACTTTCAGGCGGCTCCAACCTGGCTCTGTATATTCCTGGCTCTACTTCGGTGAGAGGCGTACTGGTATACGCCTTGCCGATTACCGCCCGCATGAAATTTCGGGATTCAGGATTATGGGCCTGCCATAACAGGACTGCAGCAGGCTCATCCAGGGAAAAAACCGTGATAGTGCCGTCGGCAGCGACATCCCAGGAGTACCTGGGCATGGACATATTGTGAACGATCGCATGATACCAGGCGTCGATACTATCCATAACATCGGTGCCGGCCATGCTGTGATTGGAATTAGGGACATAACGCACATGCTTTTCACCCACCAGCTCATCCCAATAGAATTTCCAGGAATCGGGAATGAAAAATTCATCGCCTGTTGAGTTCAGTAAATATTTTGGTAATTCGAGTCGATCCCGATATTCATAGGGTTCAACTATGTCCATCAGGGCGGCAAACTCATCGGTGCCGATCCATGCCATGTTGCCGTTGATGACATAGTCAGCCACCGCCATCGAATACGAGCCATAAACGGAAAAGTGGTGCTTGAATGACTCTTCGACGTTGAGCATGTCGATGACTACGGGCATGATCGCGATGACGCGATTATCGACCAGGGCTGTGGTCCAGGTTGTCCAACCCCGCTTTGAGGCCCCCGCCACCACGAACCGGTCGACTTCGATTTCGCCATTTTCAGTCCTTGCCATCAAGTCCGTCACCGTATCCATGGCACGCACCGCGCTCTTGGTCATCGGCAGGCGCAGAGGCCACTTCTCATCGCCATTGCGGAAGTATTTATCCCAGGTGTAGGCGATGATTGCGTCCTCAGTGCGCGGATTCTCTGCATCGTCGATAAATACCAGGGGTTGGTTAGGTACCATGTAAAGCGTACTCACAACCGTACCCGTCTCCAGGGCCCTTTTAATATCGCTGGCCTGTGCGGCAGCGGGTGCGTTGCGCGACTTGCTGCCACCAGAAATTGTCATAAATCCAATATCACTGCTGATCTCAGTAGGTGCAGTAATGGTAATGAAGTGTTCCCATATCGGCAGATTGACTTCTTCTTCGGTCAGCCACTGCTGTGAAGTCATCTCGACGACGTAGGTCTTGTATCCCGTTCCGGCGACCGTATCGAGAACGCTATACCTGTATTTCGAATCCGGTTCCCGCACATAACGATCGAGCGCGGTTAATGCCAGTCCTTCATTATTATCGGCGTTTGCTACTGGTAGCAGTGTAAATATCATTATCGTTATTACATAAAACTTATTCATTAAGGCACCTTGTCCTGGGGGTTTCATTATTTTATTTCCTAATTGCATACCGAATTAATGCTAAGCCTTAGACCCATCCATGTCGACTCAAAGACAGTCTATCGCCACCGGCTTCGGCCGTTTCTGCCCTTGTGAGCTAGTCACCTGGTTCCAAGAGTATACTTTAGTTGATCTTGGATGCCTGATACCATCGCCGGTGTCTGTTGGTTGGAAATAATCACCATGAGATCAGCGCTTCGTTTAAGCAATCTATCGACCGTCAGGCTTGTAATTCTGATCCTGACTTGTACTATGCCCAGCAAGTTCCTACATGCCCAGGGCAGCGTCGGCGACACCCTCACTACAGCGACAAGCGCTGGCGGCGCATATATCAGCTGGCGCGAGCATATTATCGACGATCCGGAACTCGCCGGGTTTCTGCTCAGCGGCAGCGATGGACTGGTGATGGCCGATCTGGACCGAGATGGCTACGAAGACATCGTCTCGGTGCATGAATCTGACACCGCATACGATTCGTCCGTGGCCGATCCTGACTTTGTCCCCGCACCGGAAGGTCACGTGCGTATTGCCTTCGGTTCGGCTGATCCTGACCGGTGGCTGAATATTACTATTGCGGAAGGCACCGATGCGCCGGCCCCGGAAGATGCCGCCATCGGGGATCTTAATGGCGACGGCTTTCCGGATGTCATCGTCGCCGCCGAGTTATCCCATTTGATTTATCTTCAGAACCCTGGCGTAGGCAGCCGCAGCGAACCATGGCACAGGCTAATTCTGCCTATGACCCAGGGTCGTGGCTCTTATATCCGCGTATTTATGGCTGATTTCGATGGCGATGGCATACCCGAGGTGACTGCCGCGAACAAGGGTACGCAGCGGCCTGGCCCCGAGGATTTTGCCCGCTCGACCCCGGTTAGCCTGTTCAAATTAAGTGGTGACCCCTTGCAGGGTAGCAGTTGGCGGGAAATCGAGCTAGGTCGCTACAGCGTGCCGCAGAACGCCGAACCGGTAGACCTCGATGGCGACGGCGATCTCGACATCCTGGTTGGCACCCGCGGTGAAAACCGTCTCCTATTTTTTGAAAATCCGGGGGACGGCAGCCTGGATTTTAAAGAGCATGCCATCGGCATCAACGGTACTCGAGCCGCTGGCTTTAACCTGGAATACGCTGACCTCAACGGAGACGGTCGGCTGGATATTATTGGCGCCACCCCAGAGGGACTGTCCTGGTTAGCACAGCCGCAGCATATCGACGATGCTTGGAACCCGTTCTTCATTGGCAGCTTCACTCCAGACAGTATCACTGGACTCGAAGTCGCAGACATCAACGGCGACGGCCAATTAGACATCATGGCAGGCAGTTACAGTCGCGGCTCCCGCACCGGCGATGGCGATGTGGACAAAAATGATGCCCTGGGGCGAATCGGGTGGTTCGAGAATCCCGGAGATGCCAGCAGAGAATGGATAAGGCACGATATTTCCAGGCGCAAGCGGGGCATGTTCGATAAATTCATCGCCAGGGATCTCGATGGCGATGGTGACATGGATTTTCTAGCTACCCGTGGCAACAGCGCACCCTACGGGGGAGTGTTATGGCTCGAGCAGATACGCAGCCCTACGGCGAGACCATCCTTTCAACGCGCCCGGGCGATCGACAGTGAAGAAATGCCACTGCCTTGATGTTCCAACCATGCATTTTCAACGTCAACCAGAGTACAGGTAATAACTACTCCGAAAGCCAGGAATCTGGCTGACCGCTCGGCAGGGCGCAATGCGAGCCGCGGCACTGCCCGGGAGCTTCGATTAATCACGAACTGCTATCGCTTCGATTTCCACAAACATTAACGGGGAACCCAATCTTGCGATCTGGAATGCCGAGCGCGCCGGCAAATTCGGTTGCTCATCGGTGCCAAAGAACCGGGTATACCCTGACATGAAGCCGCCAAAATCCATTTGATCTTCCAGCGCCGGATCGCCGACCAGAAACACGGTCAGTTTGATGATATCGCCAAATTCCAATCCCATGCCTTCGAGATTGGCCTTGATACGATTTAATACGCTAACGGTCTGGGTTTCGGTGTCACCGTAATAAGCCGGAGTTCCTTGCTCCGCGTTGACATTGGCAGGCAACGGCGTTGCTCCACTGAGAAATACCAGATTTCCGCTGCTGACTTCGACCGCCTGGGCAATCGGAAAAGTGGAATTGTTTGGCAATGGGTAACGGCGTACGTCGGCGGTGGCAGCAGCGGTGAGCAGCATGCTCAATCCCAAAAATAGTGCTAACTTTCTCATTGTATTTTCTCCATTTCGAGTAGCAGATGGTTTGGAAACGACCTCTATATTAGCGATGAATTGAGCTCCTGTGTAACTTTTCCAGCCTAATCAACCCTTCAATTCAAGCACCTGTAATGGTAGATTCCAATTCCTACGCAATCATTACCTAGAGGAAGAACAAGAATGAACACAATGAAGATGGCATTTGCCCTGATGCTGGCTGGCTTGCTAAACCCAGTCTCGACACCACTGCTGGCACAGGATCTTGGCATCATCGGCCCTAGCCCTTACGAGTTTAATACCCAGGGCTGGATGCAGCCCTTCGCTGAGGATGGGTTCTCCTGGGGCGGCAACTCCGGTGTATACGTCCAGTCCGAAGATCGCATCTTCTTCCTGCAACGCGGTGAAACCGAACTACCTGACCCGGTACCCGATGAATACAGCAATTTCGCCGGCTCCCTGGGATGGAATGTTCTCAGGGGACGAGGCCGCGTCTGGCAAAACTGCATCTACGTTATCGATAGCGATGGTAATTTGCTGGAAGTCTGGGATCAGTGGGATCACCTGTTCACCGGCACCGACGGGCCTGGACCTCATCGCATCCGCATCAGCCCCTATGACCCGGAGCAACGGGTATGGGTGATCGATGAGACAGGGCATATTATCTACGTATTCTCAAACGATGGCGAGCAACTGCTGATGACCCTGGGCGAGAAAAACATCGCCGGTGAGGATAAAACCCACTATGCCCAACCCCAGGACGTGGCATTCTTGCCTGACGGTAAATTTTTGGTAGCGGATGGCCTGCGTAATACCCGTATCGTGATTCGGGATGCGGATGGCAGTTACATCTCGGAATTTGGCGAAAGCGGCACCGCTCCCAGTCAATTTGGCAGCGTCCATAGCCTGGCGATGGGGCCCGATGAACGACTCTATGCCCTGGATCGGGATAATCTCAACATCAAGGTGTTTCAACAAACCGAAGACCGCAACAGCGACAGCTATCCACGCTACGAATACGTCACCACCTGGGGCGACCTGGGCATGCCGCTGGATATTACGGTTAGTGAAGATAGCGCCTGGGTGACGGACCTGAATCCACCAAAAATCGTACAGTTCAATTTGGATGGGAGCCGGGAATACACCTGGAATCTGCCGGTAGAAGGTCCCGATTTCTGGATCGAGATGCATTCATTGTCGGTGGATGCCGATGGCAATCTATACGGGACTGACAACCAGGCCGGAAGACCACAGAAAATGGTGCCGCGATCCGACGCCGACCCGAAGCACATCGTGATGAGGCCCTACGTACCCCAGTGAACATATCGAGGAGGCCATGGGGCGATTAATAAATTTCCTGGCACTCTTTGCATAACTCGGCTAAAGCTTGCCATGCCTGTACTTCAGGCGCAGGTGAGCTGCCGCGTCATCGGCAAAATACAACGTCTAAATCGGACGGTATGGATTCATTCAATTAACGCAAAGTTTCCCATCAGGCCGGTGATAGATTTCGGCATGTATCTGATAGCTTCAATCTTCGCGAATCCGTCGAAAGTCGTGCTTAAAATTAGTTTCTTTGAATCCATTAAATTAAAAACTGAACTATGAATAGCGGGTTTGTTCCCGGAGTTCTCGCCATCCTTTAACACCACGATATCCCGTCTTTTTTTGACAATACCATCGCCATGATAATGCAGGTGAAATTCGTCCACCCCCAAATTGTAATCTGTCAGTTGGGACAGCTTGACTTTATCGAAAGCAACACGGTTATTGGAAAATGTTTTATCCAGCCTGCCCAGCATGTAACTAAGAGGAATACGCCCCAACTGCGGATGCCCATAGCCGCCGCCGATGTCAGCGTGAACGCCCGCGAACCAGACCTCGCTTACATTTCTTGCCTGGTTACATAATGTTGGGATGAACGGTTTTCTGTTCTCATCGATGCTGACACAATGAACTACTGTTTTCACATTCGCGGATACGGTTAAGTCTTTAAACAGGTTTATTTTCTGAAAACCAAACCCTATCTCGACAGGTATACCAAATGCACCGACGGTATCAAAAATACCCAGAAATCTGACTGCGACAGCCACTTCCCTGATGGTGCTAATTTTAGAATATTTTTTATACACCAGTTTCCTTACGCCGGTGGACTTATTCTTTTCTCGCTTGGAGTGAATCGTAATAAATTTTGCGACGCCTTCTTTTTTAGATCGCTGGCCAATAGACGCGCCGAGGCTGCTCCGCGGCTAAAACCAAAAATACTGATCCTGTCCCCTTTTCGATAATGCTCAACGATACTCACATAAGCATGGTCGCGGATTCGCTTCTCACTGCCACCGAAAACACCGTAGTAAAATGACCCCAGCATGCTACTGTCGTCGTCGTTGCCGATGCCCCGAAAATACAAGGCCAGATGTTCTTCATGTTCGATAATATGCGGTATAGATTTTTGCGTCAGCCGCCCTTTCAGCACCCGAAATAGTTTGTAAATATTGGTGGTAACACCATCGTTATCCCGCCCATTTTCATCGTTCTAGGTACCATCCATGAATACCAGCAGGTGACGGGGTGTGCCGGTGTATGCGAGATTACTTTTTACAGTTCTGGTATCAGCCATTCAGGTTTCCCCGGTCTACTTTTACAACTTAATTTCATGCCTGTATGTCCTCTATTTTTCCTATCCGAAGATGTAGAACCGGGGGCAGCTGGAAATTATGGAGCCGGCAATTAGTTCATGTCATCCACCGAATGTGTCGCGCTGTCTCAGCGCAGGTGGTAGGCCACCACCGAGTCTGTAGCGCTAACAAGTAAATACTGCTTATTGTCGGCTCCCATGTAGGTCATAGGGTTGGCGTTACCCCTGCGGGGGAGTTTGACCACCCACAGCTCCTCTCCAGTGGCAGTAGCGAGCGCGCGCAGACGATTATCATCGGTGGCAGCTATGAACAACACCTCCCCCGCCGTCACCAGTGCAGCGGCACGACCTGGTCGGCCAGTATGCTGTCGGCCGGGGGGTAGGTTTTCGCTCAAACCGACCGCCTGCTGCCAAACGACATCGCCGCTCACAGAGTCGATGGCTGTCAGCTTTCCCCATGGCGGTTTTTGACAGGGCAGGCGCAAGTCACCGATGCGGACATCGAAGTTTCCCGGGCGCAGGCCTCTTCTGACATAGGGAAATTCCGAGCCATTTTCCGCGTCTTCCATCCAGCCAAAGGTGCCAAGGTCTTGAGAGAATACGAAAATGTATCCCGAATTCGGATCGAAGGCGGCGCCACCCCAGTTCGGCCCGCCGGTCAGACCCGGGAATAATAGTGTGGTTTTTCCCGCACTACTATCGGGACGGTAGGCCCACGGAGTAAAGGCGCCGACGTTATAAATTTCACCTATGCCTGCAAGCAATTCCGCACACGCTTCCGCGTGTTCGGCTGAGGTGTCTGTCGCCGATACCAGGTCGGCCGGATCGTAGCTGACCCGGGCCAGGGCCGGTGGCCGCAGTGGGATCGGCTGGGTAGGAAAGGTTTCCTCGCCGGGAACATCGCTGGAGGGCATCGCCCGCTCTTCCACACCAAAAATCGGCTCCCCTGTCACCCGGTTGAGGATATAGAGATAGCCTGACTTGGTAGTTACCCCCAGCGCGGGAACCGTGCTACCGCCGCTAGCAATGTCGAACAAGGCAGGCGGAGCCGGCGGATCGTGATCCCATAGATCATGGTGAATGGTTTGAAAGTGCCATTTATATTCGCCGCTGTGGATATCTACCGCTACCAGGGAATTCGCGAATAGATTAGCGCCACCACGATCGCCGCCATAAGCGAAGGGTATGGGTGAAGCCAGGGGCAGATATAACAAGCCGCGCTGCGTATCCACCGTGAAATAAAAGGGCCAGGCATTGGCGCCGAGACGAGCCACCCAACTATCACCTGCCCAGCTGTCATGGCCGAGGCTGCCAGGTTGCGGTATGGAGCTAAACTCCCATATCTTGTCGCCGTTGCGGGCATCGAAAGCCCGCGCGTTACCGATACCGCCACTGGCTCCCCGCGGCGTGTTCGCACCCACTATGACGATATTCCCATAGACCATGGGCACTGAATTATACGGGATCACCATATCGATCTCGCCAGAGGGCCCAAAGCCTGTCGCCAACCTACCCGTCTCGGCATCCAATGCCAACAGGCGTCTCCCCGCCGTAAAGATGATTCTTGGCGCTATCCCTTCCCCACCGGCCCAATAAGCAACACCCCGCCTCGAAGGCGCGCCATCCGCGACGATATGGCGCCAAATTTCTTCACCGCTGACCGGGTTCAGCGCCACTATCCGGTCCGCTGCCGGTAGATACATGACGCCACCGATGACGATGGGTGTCGCCTGTGAATTCGGCTGCCGGTCGCCGCCATCGCCGGCCAGGGAGTAGCGCCAGGATTCAACCAGTTCGGAAACATTGTCGACGCTAATCTGGCTCAGGGATGAATAACCGGTACCGGCGTGATTGCCGCGGTACATGGGCCAGTCACCCTCCGTCTGTGCCGCGATTTGCCGCCCGGCAACTACTAAAAATATCACAGCGACTGCAAGCAGCGCGCCCCGTGAGATAATCAGCCGATTGGCAGCCATAGCAACTCCTTCTTTTAGACTTCCAGGTATGAGATTCAAGTTGTCAGTGGAAAACAGCTATCAGAGTACTATTTATTTAGTGGGAACGGAATTTTAACGATACAGGGAATCGGGGATCAGACACGCGAGAAAGCGTACGCAGATGTTCAACTAGGTGTTGGAGTTGGAGTTGGAGTTGGAGTTGGAGTTGGAGTTGGAGGACGAGAGGGTCGATCGCTATTTCCTATTAGACCAATTAGTTCCATAATGTCGGGGTAACCCATTAAGGAACCTCTGAATACTTAATCGGAGGGTCCCAAGCGCCAATCCCCTGCTGAATGTACTTTGCGCCAAGACAAAGGAAAATCCCTTGAATACAGAAATCTTGAGAACTACTCCGACCTTCGACACCCTCACGCGCAATCGCCGCACTGCCAGTTTTGGCCTGGCCCTGAGCGCTATCCTGTTTATCTATCTGATCAGCGCCTATGGCTGGCGCCAGAGCGCCTTGTTTCTGGTAGGCCTCGCTGCGGGCTTAATTCTGTATCACGCGGCATTTGGTTTTACCGCGGCATGGCGCGAAGTGGTCAATAGCGGTCGCGGTTCGGGTCTGCGCGCGCAAATGCTGATGCTCGGGGCAGCAGTTTTGATTTTCACACCGCTTATCGCCCAGGGAGAGCTGTGGGGCGTCAACCTCCGTGGCAACGTAGCCCCATTGAATATAGCCGTAGTATGTGGCGCCTTTATTTTCGGCCTGGGTATGCAACTGGGCGGTGGCTGTGCCTCAGGCACACTTTTTACCGCCGGCGGTGGCAGTGTTCGCATGCTGGTTACCCTCGCTGCTTTTATCGCAGGTTCTGTACTGGGCACCTGGCAATGGTCACTGTGGCAGGGTGTGCCTGGATTTGCGCCGGTTTCACTGTCGGCAAATTTTGGTGTCATTGGAGGCATCGGCCTGAGCCTGGTTTTATTCGCCTTGGTCTGGGTCGGCACCGTGTTTTATGAGAAACGCAGGCATGGATCGGTGGAGAATGATCGAAAGATTGACCGGCCATACTCCTGGTTACGCGGGCCCTGGCCACTGATAGCAGGGGCGTTAGCCCTCGCCGCAGTGAATACGGCTACGTTGATGCTGGCCGGACGACCCTGGGGCGTCACTTCCGCGTTCGCTTTGTGGGGTGCCAAGCTGGTTACGCCCCTGGGCGTCGATGTGACCCAGTGGGCCTACTGGCAGAGAACTGGTCCAAGCAATGCCCTGGATCAAAGCATATTTACTGACATCACCTCGGTGATGAACATTGGCATTATGATTGGCGCCTTGCTTGCCGCCGGGCTGGCGCGGCAATTTGCGCCTTCACTGAAGCTGCCCATGCGTTCTCTGGTGGCAGCCGTGCTAGGCGGCCTGTTGCTCGGTTACGGTGCGAGAATCGCCTTTGGTTGTAACATCGGCGCCTATTTCGGCGGCATCGCCTCCACCAGCCTGCACGGTTGGCTGTGGTTCGCCGCGGCATTTCTGGGCAGCACCCTGGGGACTCGAATGCGGCCGTTTTTTGGCTTGAGTTGAGCCCGGCTACGGCAAATTATTCTCTTCATTGAGATCGAATAATTGCAGCATCAGCCAGGGGACTTCCTCGGCGTACTCGCTGCAGGTATTTAGAGCCGTGTGAGCAACCACCAGCTCAGGAGAAACCAGCAGGAGAAAAACACCATCGGCTTTGACCGCAATATTCAGCTGGAAACGTGGATCCGTCATGTAGGCGGCAAGCAAAGATGAGTCAGACCCTGACGAATATAGTCCGGGCTGGCTGTCAAAGCGAAAATAAAAGACCCAGGGCATCACCGCATTATTCAGAGGCGGCCTGGCAGACACTTCCTATAAGTTAAATTCAATTCCCTGGGCCAACGGCAGTTGTTTCGAATAATTAATGGTCGAGGTGGCCCTGCGCATATACGCCTTCCACGCATCGGAGCCAGATTCCCGGCCGCCGCCGGTTTCCTTTTCACCACCAAAGGCACCCCCAATTTCGGCCCCGCTGGTGCCGATATTCACGTTGGCAATACCACAGTCGCTACCTGCAGCAGAGAGAAACAATTCCGCTTCCCTGATGTCATTACTAAAGATGGCCGAGGACAACCCCTGGGGCACGTCATTATGTTGCCTGATGGCCTCTTCAAGTAGTTTGAAGGCATATACATAGAGTATGGGTGCAAAGGTTTCTTTTTGCACCGTATTGTCCGCAGCTGGCATTTCCACCAGCGCAGGATTGACATAGAAGGCTTGCGGATACTCGTCGCCGAGAACACGTTCACCCCCTATCACCTTAGCCCCAACGGCAGACAGGGTTTGCTGCATCGATTCATAGGCACCAGCATCGATCAGAGGACCCACCAGGGTCTGGGCATCCATTGGATTACCGACGCGGATCCTGGCGTAAGCCTGCTTAAGTGCACCCACCAGGGCCTCGTATATATCTTCGTGTACAAACAGTCTGCGGGTCGAAGTGCAACGCTGCCCTGCAGTACCCACGGCACCAAATAAAATGGCCCGAACCGCCATATCCAGATCGGCCGATGGGCAGACGATAATGGCATTATTCCCCCCCAACTCCAGCAGCGAGCGGCCAAAGCGCGCGGCTACCACAGGGCCAACCTTGCGGCCCATGGCGGTGCTGCCGGTGGCGCTGATCAGTGCCATACGCTTGTCTGCTACCAGCTGTACGCCGGTTTCAACAGCGCCGATGATGAGCTGAGACAGCCCGTCAGGAACATCATCCAATTCCGCCATTGCTTGTTCAAACAGGTGTTGGCAGGCGATCGCCGTTATCGGGGTCTTGTCGGAGGGTTTCCAGATTACACTGTCGCCACAGACGACTGCCAGTGCCGTATTCCAGCACCATACCGCGACCGGAAAGTTGAAGGCGGATATCACCCCCACCGGACCGATAGGGTGCCAGGTCTCCGCCATGCGGTGACCCGGTCGCTCGGAGGCGATAGTCAAACCATAGAGCTGACGGGACAGGCCCACGGCAAAGTCGCAAATATCGATCATTTCCTGAACTTCACCCAGAGCCTCCTGGTAAATCTTGCCGCATTCCATAGTCACCAGAGCGCCGAGGGTCTGCTTATGTTCCCTGAGCTTGTTGCCGAACACACGAATTAACTCGCCGCGCCGCGGAGCGGGTACGGTTTTCCATTGTTCGTAAGCCTGCACCGACTGAGCAATTGCCGAATCGACCGCTGCCGCGGAAGAAGTTTTGACTTGTCCTAATGGCAAACCGTCGACAGGACTGCTTACGATCAGATCTCCTGTCTGAATAACTTTTTCGTCCACACCAATCTGCTTGAGTAGATCCGTTGCAAGCTGCGAACGGTCTGCACCTTTGTTAGAACTGTCAAGTTTGTTCATCGTCCTACTACTCCCGAGACGGCGTTATGTTGTTCAGCTACCTGCTGGTAGCAACAGCCAAATCTGTTGGCAAGGAAATCGCTCAAGGCAATCTGTTCCTGTTTTATAAAACCCGATTGTGAAATCTTACCCTCACACAGGAGATCCAGCATGGTACAAATGCCAGCGGCGGTAGTTATCTGGATTGCGCTACACAGCTGTCCGTTTATTTCCCTGCTATAGATCTTATTGGCATAGGTTTCCTGTAATAAACGCCCATTTTTCTTGCCACTGACAGAGACGAATACCAACACCACATCCTGGAAGGTCACCGGTACTGCGTGCTCCAATATATCCTTGAGTACGTCCCTACGATCCGCTAAGCGTAAATCATGTAGCAGGGTCTTCATGATATCCCTGTGACCCGGATAACGAATGGTTTGATAGCTGAGGTTCCGGACCTTGCCCTGAAGGGTTTCACTGAGCGTTCCCAGGCCGCCGGAGGTGTTAAAAGATTCATAGGTTATTCCGTCCAGAGAAAATTCTTCGCGCTGCTCCAGCGGCGGAACTTCCGTTACCTCACCGTTGACTATGGCGATACAGGGCTCGCAATACTCGTTGATCACCCCGTCCGTGCTCCAGGTGAGATTGTAAGTCAGGGAGTTGGTGGGATACTCCGGCAGCGCGCCCACGCGCATACTAACGGTGTCGAGGGAGTCGAAATGTTGGGCGATATCGTTGGCAACAATCGAGATGAAGCCCGGCGCCAGACCGCACTGGGGAATAAACGCGGTTTTGGCATGTTCTGCCAATTCTTTTACGCTGCGGGTGCTGGCAATATCTTCCGTGAGGTCCAGGTAATGGACTTTGGCCCGAGCGGCGGCGCGAGCAATATCGACGGTGAGGTAATAGGGGCAGGCGCTGAGTACGGCGAAATGCCCCTCCAGCTGCGCTGACAGGGCCTCAACGTCGCTCACGTCCAGGCAACACTTGCGGAGCCCGGGCCGATCTGGAATTTGATCCAACTGTTTTTGCGACGCATCAATCAGGGTAAGTTCGTAATCACCGCAGCCAACCAGTAAGTTACAAATCATTTCTCCGATCTTGCCGCCGCCAACCAATACTATCTGGGTCATGATGTATCTCCAAATCCGATCACTCAAGTATCGTTCGCTTTTCTGTCAAAATAAATAGTCATTTTCAACATAATTACGTATAATTTATTCAATATAACGATCATTATCACCAATATGGATAAGATAGACAAAAATCTGCTTGCCCTGCTCCGGATCAATGCGCGCCTGTCTACGTCTGAACTAGCCCGCCGACTCGGCATCTCCCGCTCCACTGTGCAGAGCCGGCTAAAACGCCTGGAAAACCGGAAGGTGATCTCGGCTTATACGGTGCAATATGGTAGAGAATACGAAGGTAAGTTGATTCGGGCCCATGTATTGCTGCAAGTGTCGCAAAAACTGACCGGCAAGGCTTATGTCATCCTTAAGAAAATGCCTGAGATAACATCCCTCTATGCGATTAGTGGTGAGTACGATCTGATTGCAATAGTCACGGCAGAATCTACGGAGGAGTTGAGTAGACTGCTGGATGATATAGCAAACCTGGCAGGCATCGAGAGAACAAACTCATCGGTGATTCTTGAAACCAAATTTGCCCGCGGAATGTCCTATTACCAGGACTAAAACTGCCTGAGACGGCAACAGCTTCAGGATAGCTAAGCCACTGCTGTCTCCAGCGGGCTGTCCCGCACATCTCGGCCAGCCACAACCGATACCCTGCACCAGTGAAGTATATGCTTGGTGAGATTCAGCAGCTTCTGAATTTACCTGGGCGCCCCAAGTATTTTCACTCCAGCACTCCCTTATCTAGTGAGTTCAATCCAGTCGGCTTGTTAGCGCCGGTATTGGCCTGGTTTCCAATAGGTTGCAAGAGGCCGCCTCGACGGATATAAAAGTGCCTGATTACTAGCGCACAGATCACCTAGAAGATAAGAAAGTGAGCCCCTATCCAAAACCGAAGCACTCATTAATAGAAATTTCTGGTTTCTTGAGCTAATTCGCAATTGGTATATTTGTGACCTAAGCTTAGTCTAATCCACGTTTTCAAAAGAGGATTGATATCTGACTGACACAAAACAAGGAGGTTAAAATGAGGGAACTTACCGAAACTGAAATAAGTCAAATAAGTGGCGGCTCAGTTGGCCAGTCTGCCGCAGAAGGCGGAGGTTACGGATCAATATTAGGCGCCGTGGTGACTAACAGCATTAGCGGTGCAATCAGAGGCGGCGCCTTTGGAGCAGTCCTTGGGGCCTCATATGGATTGGGTTACGCAGTAGGCACATGGGCTTATGAACACTTATCCTGATCACGCAACAGGAGCGGGAATTTGACTCCAAAACTTGCCTCCAGGTTGTTATTTGGTTTCTGGTTAGTAGCTCTCATAATTGCTATTTGGCATACGTTTTTTGAGGAAAATAGTAGGGGCTTTAATAGGCATTTCATCAGCATTTACGATGTATTATCTATTAAGAAATCCGCAACTACTTATGGCCAAGACCTTCGACGAATTCGGAGATCTCTACGATGAGTCCAGAGACAAGAAGTATTTGTGGGGTTACCCAGGCTATCAAGCAGTGATGCTGGCTGCAGTGCTGTATATATTTCTCGTCTGAAGCCGATAATTTCGACCTCGAGCGGTCAATTGCTGCGCTTATCAAGAACACTGACCCGGTGGATTGTTTCCATTGCAGCTTCTGCGATTAAGCAGGTGGCGCAGCGCCCGCACAAGTACTTTCCGAATTATTGGCAAAGCGGTGCCAGGAAAGATTGTAATGAGCTATGCTGATCACCAACTGACAGCTATTGCCCGACGCCGCACATGTACAAGCGCGGGGCCAGGTAGAGGACATCATCATGAAGCGAAAAACCAGTCAGCGAAGCTCACGCCGAAGTTTTAGCAAAGCCCTGATAGTGGCCGGATTCAGCTTGGGCTTCAGCCCGGGATTTTTTCGCTCAACAATCCGCGCACAAACCAGCGAGCCGCTGAAGATAGGCATTATTGGATCTGGACGAATCGGCGGCGCCGTTGGCTTGCGCTGGGCCGAGGCAGGACATCAGCTCTTGTTTTCTTCACGAAATCCGGATGCATTGACGGATTTGGTGAACCAGGCGGGAGCCAGTGCGAGCGCAGGATATCCCGCGGACGCTGCCACCTTCGGTGATATTGTCTTCATCGCCGTCCCCTACGCCGCCCTGCCGCAGGTCGGTCGAGATTTTTCCCCGCTGATGCAAGACAAGATTGTTATCGAATGTGGAAATCCCGTACCAGAACGAGATGGTCCCATGGCTAACGATGCCATTGCCAAGGGTACCGGAGTCGCCTCGGCGGAATTTTTACCCGGGGTCAGGCTGGTTCGAGCGTTTAACGCAGTGAGCTTCGTTGCCGTAAACAGAGAAGCACATCGTGATGGCGAATTAATGGGTATCCCCATCGCGGGTGATGATGCGGAGGCTGTAACAGTTACTGCACGCCTGATCGTGGACGCCGGCTTCGACCCGGTTTTCGTCGGTGGCCTGGAGCGCGCACGAGATTTCGATCGAGGCACCAACGTGTACGTTAAGGGGATGACCGCGAATCAGATACGGGAAACCCTGGGCATCTAATTGCCGACTGAGCCATCAGGTATAAACGAATTTTCTCTTTAGCAAACTAATTGATGAAGCTCAATGAACTAATATCTAGCATTGGACAAGTCATTCCAACAGACCTGGTTGCGAGTTAGTATCGCAGCATTGTTTCCCCGTGCTGACGGAGAAACCCTCATGACCAACCTAAATCAAAAGCTCAATCCTGCCTTAATCATTTCCTTGTTCGTCGCCAACTGCCTGGCAATAACAAACCTTGCTGCAGCAACCATAAGCGGGGAGGTTTCTGGAAACAATGGTCCAGAGGCAGGAGCCTGGGTTAGCGCTGAGACAGATGAACTCGACACCAATTTCATAAAAATTGCTGTTACCGATAGTGACAGTAAATTCCTGTTGCCGGAGTTGCCGGAGGTAAATTACCGGGTGTGGGTGCGCGGCTATGGTTTAAAGGACTCGAACACTGTGCAGGCAGAGACGGGAGCATAAATTCGAAGCCCCGCGCACCATCCGTGCCAGCCCTCTAAGCTACGAGGTAAATGGCAAGCAGTAGGTCACGGTAGTGGCAACGAATACGGTCATCACTCTGGCGCTCCCGGACTAAGCAGGGCCAGACCGGACATTTGAGCTTTCTTAAAAATCAGGTTTGCGTCTGATTCTACCTTTCTTGCAGACCGCGTTCCTGCACCCGCGCGCCGCTCAGACGGCTATCCATGGCGTAATTTCCTTCGTGGCATGCATATTCGTACTGCCGGTATTCGTTGTCCAGCTTGTACGGGAATGCCACAGTCCACGGGGCAGTGTAGGTAGCGGGGTCATCGACGGTGAGGGTGTAACGCAGGGTGTTCTCATCGACAAATGTGAATGTTTCCACCATCTTCCTGCCTGCGTGCTGGGGTGCGTTGCCTGGACCACCGGTGCCTGGCGCGCGCATATTGGGAACATACTTGAAGTTTGTGGATTCGATAATCAGGGTATTGCCCTCCCAATGCCCCCTTGGGTCACCCTCCCACTGCGTGATTCTCTCATCCAGGTGCGGACCCGCGTCGATACGAATGATGCGGGCGTTATGGATCATCTCGCTGTGAATCATCACGTAGCCTGGTGACTGCACAATCAGCTTTCCATTGTTATAAGCAGTCGGCATCATCATTCCAAACACGCCCCGCGACAGGCAGCGATCACCTGACTCTACAGTGGCGGCGGAATCGTGTTCGTGGGTGGCATTATAGGCACGAGCCAGCTTGGCCCCTTCGGTCAATGCTGGCCTGCGACCGTTCGGAGGATCGACTATGAGCGCTGGGGCATCAACCACGGTGTCTTTCCAAAACCAGTCGAACCAGTAGTTTTCATAGGCGCCCACGCCCTTACTGTTCTCAAACCCGGTCCAGACGGCGCCCTTCCTGGCACTGTCTCGGCCGTGGATGAATTCAGTGATTTCTTCCTGGCTTGGCACCCGTCCCTGAAACTGATCAGGCAGCTCGAGCGGAGTAGCCGTGGCCCCGACATTGTTCCACATCCCCGTGATATCGGGCTGGCCATCGGAAAGTATATTCGGATTCCAGTCGGATTGTGCGTTCACAGATGTTGCAAGAGAAATTGTGAGGGCGATTGCAATCACAAACTTAACTGAGACCAACGTGAAATTAGCTGACTTAATGCCCATTTTTTCACCTCCGTTATGACCCATGGCAGGATAATAGCACAATAGTTCAATTATGATTTCCCCTACGTAATTTCATCTCCAGTCCC
>Ga0207991_1000181_pt1 | contig 43374 bp, 46 predicted proteins | sample ETN07SmetaG_FD_185786 | JGI IMG/M metagenome (GOLD analysis project Ga0207991, IMG submission 185786) | Marine microbial and viral communities from oxygen minimum zone, Eastern Pacific Ocean - ETNP2014F14-07SV275 (SPAdes) (version 2) | ecosystem: Environmental > Aquatic > Marine > Oceanic ...
TTCTACAGATATATGATTAACTTTTGATGTTGGGGGGCCCATATGACATTGTTCAATTAAATCTAGTACCGTTTCATCATTTCCAACAAGCAAAGCTTCCACCTGTCCACCACTCGTATTTCTAACCCAACCAAATATACCTTTTCTAATTGCAAAAGCTTGAAGCCAATACCTAAACCCCACGCCTTGAACCTCACCAAAGATTTTTATATGTTTTTTTATAATTTATCCCAAGAGTTATATTAATAAACCAGCAAAATACCCCAGAGGATAAAAGCATAGCCGGCAACCCTTCTAAATAAGAGAGGATTTTTATATGATAGTTTTTCAAATAAGACAAAAATAGTTAATACCATAACCCACATAATATTCATTACCCCAAGCGCGAATAATGTTAACATCAAGGCCCAACAGCAACCTATGCAATAAAAACCATGTTTATATCCAACTAAAAAAGTTCCCAAATTACCATCCTTCCAGTTATTCATTAAAAAAGTCAACGGAGACTGACAAGCTGTTAAACATGCATCTTTGTATGGGGTGAATTGATAAATACCAGCAATAATAAGCATTACAGATCCCAAATACGCATGAGTTGGTTCCATCATTGGATTTAAAAGCCCACTTTTATGCATAGCATATTCAGGCAAAGTTATAACTAAACTGAAAAGAACCCAGCTCATTAAATATCCTATCAATAGAAGAAATGTCGATGATGTGTCTTTCCCCTTGCTTTTATTTCTAGCATTTAATGTAGTAAATAACATTAACATTGGAAGTATTGATGGGGTCATCATTGCAATCATCATCACAGACCACATTAAAAAAAGTAGAATAAAATCACTTAAAACCCAAGAGCCACTAGAGGGTGGCATCCACATTAAAATCGTATCTAAAAAACTCATTGATTTTTCCATATCAATGGACATGTTCATTATTTTATTTTCTACAAAAGGAAGCGTGTTCATATGCCACCCCATTCCTAAAATATAAAACCAAGAGACAAGTAAAACTACAAAAACCCCCACATATACCGTCATGCGATCTTTTAAAGGTGCTTTTTCAAATATTTGATTGTTAGAATTGTCTTTCATTAACTATAAAAAAATGGCTCATAAATTAAATTATGAGCCATATAAATTATCTAAGCACTATCCTTTTTCGATAGCTGTTTGCTTAGCGCCACCATCCATATAAACAAATGGTGAACTTAGTCCATTACCACCTTCAAACGAGTGGTTAACTCCGTGGTCAGTATAAGTAGCTATTGAAGCTTTACTAACAGCAACTGGGAAAGGAGGTCCAATGGATAAAGGCATGTCGTGAAGCATAACTGGTCTTCCAGAAGCCCCTGCTAGTTGTTCCATTTTATTTTCCAAAATACCATCGATAACTAGATGTCTGTGAGGACCCTTTTGCGTCATCTTGATACTAACTGATTTAGTAGGCAAGTATTCACGTGGTCCACCTTCTTCTCCTTTACCAAGGCTTGCAATTACTCCAAGATGACCACCATGTATACCATGATAAGCTTCTTTTAAAGCATTGTGTTGTGCACTGCTTGCATTATCATCAATGTAAACAGCCACTTGAAAATTACCTTTTAGAAGGTTTCCAGGTGCATTAAGCCACATAGCAACTTTTAAGCCACTGACATCAACTTCCCCTACATGACCTTGCTCTATATCCCATGCTAAAAGCGCTTTACAATGAACTCTTGTAGGATCCATTAAAATTAAACATGGGCAAATTGTATCGCAGGTACAACTTTCAAAATAAGTTCCGCGAAGATACATTGTGTGGTCAGCTAACGCTGCCTCTGCATCTTTCGATTTAAATAGTGAACCTACTACTGGTGTTGCAGCTGCAACTGTAGCTAGTCCCTTCATAAACTCTCTTCTAGAATTAGAAACTTTTGAAAGAAATCCTTTCTTATTGTCTATTTTTGACATTATGTTTGTTCCCCTAATATTAGTGTTTGATAATATAGTTTTAATAAAAAACTACCATCTATAAAATACTATTACACTTTCATAAGTCTTACAAAGAAAAAAAACTTAAATATTTATGAAATAATCTTAAAGACATAGTATTATAAACAGATACTATAAATATGCCGACACGGGGGGCGAATGAGAAATTACAAAATAATGTCAGTGCTGATGTTGTCTGCAGTTCTTACAGGATGCGGTGGTGGAATAGGAACACCTCCAAGCGAATATACAGCTAAAATCTATCCAATTGAAAATGATTTCGATCGTTTTGAAGAACATGGACCTTTCAGTTCACGTGATGAATGTACAGCAAAAGCTGCAGAGATGAATGCTGCGGCATATTCATGTGAACCAGTTCCGCCAAAAGCAGCAAACTAAGATACAACTAAATAATTTTCAGCCGCTCATTTTATTAAGCGGCTGATTTTTTCTCTAGTAATTATTAATAAAATCTTGCACTAATTGATATGTCTTGAGGGTTATATCGCCCACTAAACCATGATTAATCTGATTGTCATCAATATTAACTATAGGAACAACTTCATTTGTTGAGCTTGAACACCATACCTCGTCAGCATTTTTGACATCATCTGCAGATATGTCACATTCTTTGACCTGAAGATCCTTATCTTGCAATAACCCAATTATTAGATTTCTTGTTACCCCGGGTAATAATTCATTACTTAGTTTGGGTGTTTGAATGATTTGGTCTTTTACAATGAATATATTACTTGCCGAGCCTTCGGTTAGTTTATTATTTTTCATTAATATTGTTTCAAACATGCCTTGTTCTGCAGCAAAATTCTTTAACAAAACATTTCCGAGCAAAGAAATACTCTTAATATTAGATTTAGCCCATCTATAATCATTTTGAATACATGCCTTAAAACCCTTGGTAATTTGTTCCATTGTAAAGGAAGGGTATTGCTCACCCATTATAAGAACTGTGGGTTTGATTTCAGACGGATATATATGTTGCCGTTGGTTCTGTATGCCTCTGGTGATGTGAATATAAATAAAAACATTCTTATAATTATTCGTTTGGATTAAATGCTCGATAGTTCCCTTGATATTTACTATCTCAGTGAAATTGCTTTCCATGTTAATTAATTTTAGACTATTTTCTAATCTAGAAAGATGTTTATCAATTAAAAATATCTTGCCATTATATATCGGTATGAGCTCATATACTCCATCTCCAAATAAGAAACCTCTATCCATAATAGATATTTGAGCATTTGATTTTGAGATAAAATCTCCATTTAAAAATATTACATCATCCATGGTATCTAAAAATTTTGTAGGATAGAGTCGATAGTTTTTCTATATAAACTTCCTTCAGCTATATCTTCCATTGCATACAGCTTAACCGTTGTTAATGTTTCTTTATTTAACTGAATCGCAATATACCCAACAGCTTCATCTTTAACAATTGGAGCATTCAAGTTTTTATCTATTATAAATTTTTTCTTTATATTTTTTAATTGTCTCCTAGGTATTGCAACATGGAAGTCTTCTTTAACTCCCGCTTGAACCATCTGCTTTTCACCATTATAAATTCTTGCTTCATGCAAAAATGTCTTTGCATTAAATATTTTATGACTTTCATAAAATCTAAAACCATATTCCAGCAGAGCTTTAGAAGCATTTGTTCGTTGTTCAGGAGATTTTGCTCCTAACACCACAGATATTAATCGTCTTTTTCCTCTCAGAGCTGAGCTGACAAGACAATATCCTGCTTTTTTTGTATAACCCGTTTTTATTCCATCAACGGTATCATCAATATATAGTAATTTATTTCTAGAATATTGTTTAATTTCATTAAATACATACTCTTTTTCTTTATAGAGTTTATATCTTTTGGGAAATTCCCTTATTAATGATCTCGAGAGAATAGCTATATCAGATGCAGATGTATATAAGTTTTCATTAGGCAATCCTGTTGAGTTTGCATAGCTTGTGTTTTTTAGGCCTAAACTATCAGCAACTTGATTCATGTAAATTGAAAATGTTTCTTCGTCACCTGATATATGTTCTGCCATAGCGACACTAGCATCATTACCCGAGGTTGTTATGATACCTCTAAGCAAGTCTTCTACCTTAACTTTTTTACCAACTTCTATAAACATTTTAGAGCCACCAGTCTTCCATGCCTTTTTGCTAATTAAAACTTCTTCGCTAAGACTTAATGATTTATTTGCAAGCTCAGTAAAAGCAATATATGAAGTCATAATTTTTGTTATGCTTGCCGGAGGTAAAATCATGTCAGGGTTCTTTGAAGCTATTATCATTCCGCTATCAAAATCCATTAATACATAAGAGCTGACTTTTGCATCAGGAGGTTTTGGTATTGGAGCAGATTCTAACGAAGAGCTAGAACTCAAAAATAAAATCGCAAAGGTTAATGCTACAAATATTTTTTTATAGGTTGTATTCATAAATTTTAGTAATTGTATCATATATTTGACATATCTAGTTTAGATTTAGCATTCTTAATTTCTTGACTCAAGAAATATACCGCTAGCGCATATAGTCTGCTTCTATTATATCGCGTAATAACATAAAAATTCTTATGACCAAACTTATAAGCCTTATCAAATGTTTCTTTTCTACCTATGATTGCTAGTAAAGTAGATTTAGAGATTTCATTTTTTGACTTAATATTTTTTTGTTCGAAAATTTTATACGGAGTTTTGGGTTTATATGTTTTTAACGACTCACTATCTACCAAAGATTCTGCAGATTCAGGAAAAACAATGTCTGATAAAATTGGCTGATTACTTACCCATCCATTTTTATTAAAATAATTTGCAACACTTCCTATAATGTCAGCATTTGTATTCCATAAATCAACTCTATTATCTCCATCAAAGTCAATTGCATAATTTCGATAACTACTAGAAATAAATTGTGGCTGACCTAAGGCTCCTGCATAAGATCCTTTTATTTCTCTAGGATTAAAATCATTTTCCTTACACATTAATAAAAAATTAATCAGTTCTTGTTTATAAAACTTTGACCTTCGGCCTTTATTTGGCCCCAATGATAGTGATGCAAGAGTATCAAACGTCTTGAAAGATCCTGTTTGACTCCCAAACTTACTTTCTATAGCGATAATTGCAATGATTATTTCAGGCGGAACACCGTATTTTTTTTGTACATTTGATAAAATTTCTTGGTTACGCTGCCAGTATTTTGCCCCATTAATAATACGACTTTTGGTTACAAAAAGTTTTTTATAATTAGTGCAGGTAACATCATATTTTTCACATCCATTCCAAGTAAGCATTCTTTCTGGTGCGCGAGTAAAGAATTTTTTAAGTCTTGATTCGCTTTTAATTTCATTAAATAGCGACTGTAATTCATTCTTATTATATCCGTGCTCCTTATGCATAAAATTTATAAAACTTATAACTTTATTATTTTTATAATCATCCGCATGCGTAACATTATATAAAAAAACCATTAAAAATATTAGAATATATCTCATCTATTTCCTCAAAATTCTTTGGTGTGATTTTACAGACATTATCATTCCAAATGTTGCAAACAATGTCACCATTGATGTTCCACCATAACTCATAAATGGAAGTGGGGCTCCTACTACGGGTAGAAAACCAATGACCATACCAACATTAACAAGTACATATAAAAATATAGTTAAACTGAGTGTTCCTGTTAAAATTCTTCCAAAATTATCTGTAGCTTTTATTGAAATACTTATTCCTCTAAGGGCTATAAATAAATAAAGACTCATTAAAATAATTACTCCTAAAAAACCAAACTCTTCGCCAAAAGCGGTAAATATAAAATCTGTGGAATGCTCGGGAACAAATCCCAACTTAGACTGAGTTCCATTGAATAATCCTTTCCCAAAGAAACCACCTGAACCAAGGGCAATTTTTGACTGCATAAGATGATACCCTGAACCTAGTGGATCAGACTCCGGATTAAAAAAAGTCAAAACTCGTTGTTTTTGATACTGATGCATATTCATCCATAAAACGGGTAATAATGCAGCCGTGGAAAATGTAGTTACAAAAAAGAACTTGAGAGACATGCCTGCTAATAAAATAGCTATTGCTCCAGACATCCCTATCAAAAGCGCAGTTCCCAAATCTGGTTGTTTCATAATTAAAAATACTGGTAACAAAACTAATATGATAGCTATAAAAATATAAGATATATTTGGAGGCAATGGTTTGTCGGAATAATATGAAGCTAACATTAAAGGCACAAATATTTTCATTAATTCTGATGGCTGGAATCTTATAAAATATAAATCTAGCCATCTATCAGCGCTATGGCCAACTCCAAATAAAAGAACTAAAATTAAAAGTAATATAGTCAAAAAATATAATACAGGTGCAAATAATCTTAAATTATCAGGATGTACTTGAGCTAAAAAGACCATAGCGATAAGGCCAATTACAACACGAGTAGACTGTTTGATTACTAAACTCAGTTCGTTACCTGAACTGCTGTATATCGTTATCAATCCAAGAATTGTAATTGTAATAATTGCAATAAAAAGTTTTGTATCTACATATAGAATGGATGATATTCCTGCAAAACCCCTATTATTGGATTCACCCAAATAATTTTTCATTTTAGCGCTACCTGTTTTTTATTTTTAAAATAATAGTTTATTATACTTTTTGCAATTGGAGCTGCTGTTCCGGATCCACTCCCACCATTCTCTACAACCACTGTAACAACAATTTCAGGGTTATCAAATGGAGCATAACTAATAAATAGCGCATGATCTTGTAGTTTCTTTGTTCCGGTTTTACCTTTATCTAAGTTGTAAACCTGAGATGTACCTGTCTTACCCGCAACTTCTATATTTCTAATCTTTCCTAAATGTGAAGCAGTGCCAACTCCTTTTTCATTAACCACTCGCCACATTGCATGCTGAATAATATCAAGATAATCTTGATCTATATCAGCTTCAAATTTATTTTCAGAATTTTTATAGTTTAAAAATTCTCCTGATGTTTTATTTTTTGACCCTAATAATAAATGTGGCAAATAGGTCTTACCATTGCCAGCTAAAACTGATGTACCCAATGTTAACTGTATTGGTGTTGCTAGAAAATATCCTTGTCCTATACCTATATTTAAAGTTTCCCCTGGATACCAAGGCAACTGTTTGGTTTTTAATTTCCAAGCTCTATCTGGTATTAGACCTGGTTTTTCATCATATAAATCAATATAAGTTTTATTACCAAAACCAAATTTATATAAATTTTCGCTTATTAAATCAATACCCGTCAGTTCTGAAAGTTTATAAAAAAACACATCACAAGATTGGGTAATTGAAAAGGAGAGATTGACTTTACCATGACCTTCTTTTTTCCAACAACGGAAAGGTCTTTTATGTTTACCCAAGATATAAGAGCCATTGCAATACATTAATTTTTCAGGATCAATAATACTTTGTTCAAGAGCTATTAAACCCATAAAAGGTTTGATAGTTGAGCCTGGAGGATATTGACCAGCTATTACTCTATTAATTAATGGTCTGCCTGGGCTCTGTATTAATTCATTATATTTCTTATTTGATATTGATTTAGTAAAAAGGTTGGTATTGTAACCAGGAAAACTAACAAATGCCAAGATATCACCATTCTTAGGATTCATTACAACTACCGCTCCTTCTTTGCCTTTAACCTGCGAATAAATATATTTTTGTAATTTAAGATCAAGTGTTAGATAAATGTCTTTTCCTCTATGTGGTTCTCTTTTTTCTAACACTCTAATAACTTCGCCTTGTGCATCCGTTTCTAATTTTTCAAAACCAGGTCTACCTGATAAAATATTTTGATAGAATCTTTCAATGCCAAGTTTGCCTATGTCTGTCATTCCCACATGTATTTTAAATACACTAGATTCAATATCATAATCTGAAACTTTTCCAAGATATCCAACCACATGCGATGTAGCTAATGGTTCTATGTATTTTCTTCTTGATTTATTGACTAACTCTATTTCAGGAAGAATATATTGGTCAACAGAAATCTTAGAATACTCCTCTAAAGTAATGTCCTCCAAAATGGTTATATCTTTTAAACGACGATTTTTAAATTGACTTTGTATGTTTTTAATATCAGTTGGTGTTGTTGGTAAAAGTCTCTTTAAGTTTTTATAAAAAATTCCTTTATTTTTTATTCGTTCTTTTTTTACAATCAAATCAAAAGTATTTATATTCTTAGCAACAATTAATCCATTTCTATCATAGATTATTCCTCTTGTAGCTTGGACTGGTCTAATTTTAATCCGATTAGAATCTGATTTGACAGTATAATATTCATGGCTCGATACTTGTACTTCGTAAAGTTTCACAAGATATGTTGCAAAAATAAATATAACTAAAATAGCGGCGATAATTGACCGTTTCTTATGTGAACGACGTTCTTCGTCAATATCACTTAACCTATCCCAACTATATTTTTCTTCAATCTTTCGACGATATCTGATAGAGTCTTTTCGAGCTTTAGTTTTCATAATATGATTATATGTAGACTTTATCTAAAAGAATATCAAAAAATACTTTAGCTTTTACTGTATACAATAAACCGATGTTAATAATGGAAGAGGATATGTATGTTTAGTTTAGAAATGATACCTATTTATTTAGGACTAATTGGTCTTATAACGGCTTACTTTTTCTATAAATTTATTCTTAGATTTCCAGCTGGGTCTGGTAAAATTATTGAAATTTCTGAAGAAATACACCTAGGCGCGATGACTTTTATTCGTAAAGAATATTCAATTTTATTTATATTTTCTCTCATTTTAGTTTTTGGAACATATATTGGTTTGGGTCCTCAAAGTACATTAGCTTTTATAATAGGTGCTTTATGTTCATCTGCTACAGGATTTATTGGAATGTACACATCAACAAAAGCAAATGTTAGAGCAACAAATGCTGCAAATAAATCAGGAATAGCAGAAAGTTTAACAGTGGCTTTTTTTAGCGGATCAATAATGGGATTAACAGTTGCTGCAATGGGTTTATTAGGTTTAGGGGTTTTATATTTTCTATATGGTGGTGATCCAAAAACAGCATCAGTTATACATGGCTTTGGAATGGGTGCATCCACAGTTGCTCTATTTTCTCGTGTTGGTGGCGGTATCTTTACAAAATGCGCTGATGTTGGCGCAGATTTAGTAGGTAAAGTAGAAGCCGGTATACCGGAAGATGATCCAAGAAACCCCGGTGTCATTGCAGATAATGTTGGTGATAATGTTGGTGATGTAGCGGGAATGGGTTCTGATATTTTTGAATCTTATTGTGGGTCAATAATTGCTTCCATTGCAATTGCCTCAACTATAAGTATTGGCTTATTAGAAAATTTAGGCCCTAGATCATCGCTCATGTTTTTGCCGCTTGGTTTAGCGTCCCTTGGAATAATCTGTTCATTTATTGGAATATTTGTTGTAAAGTTTCTTGCTAATTCTACTAAAAAAGGTGGTACTGCTAGCGACATAAGTTCTGCCCTTCGTGGAGGGACATTTTCTGCAGCAGTAATTTTTACAGTTATTTCATATTTTGTTATTAGTTCTCTTGGTCTCAATACAAACATATGGTTTGCAGTTCTCTCTGGTACAGTTGGAGGAGTGGTGATAGGTCTTGTTACTGAGTATTATACAGGTGGATCACCAGTTAGAAAAATTGCTAGTCAAGGAAAGACGGGTCCAGCAACAGTAATAACAACTGGATTAGCTATTGGTCTTCAATCAGTCGTAATTCCTATTATTGCAATTGTTATAATAATTTATATTTCAAATGCTTATGCTGATTTATATGGTGTAGGTATTGCAGCTGTGGGGATGTTGGCGACTGTTGGAATTACTATGGCAATTGATGCGTATGGACCAGTTGCAGATAATGCTGGTGGTATTGCTGAGATGGCTGGCCTTGGTGAAGAGACAAGAAAAATTACTGATAGTTTAGATGAGGTTGGTAATACGACTGCAGCAATCGGCAAGGGTTTTGCAATAGGGGCTGCTGCACTAGCTGCGTTAGCAATAATCACAGCATTTGTACAAGAAGTTAACCATATTCATTTACAGCAAGGGCGTGAAGAAATTCAACTTTTATTAACGGACACCAATGTGTTAATTGGGTTATTTATTGGTGGTATGATTCCTTTCTTAGTTAGCTCTTTAACTATTACAGCAGTAGGCGATGCCGCTTTTGAAATGATTACCGAAATACGCAGACAATTCAAAGAAATACCTGGTCTACTAGAGGGAACTGGTAAACCTGACAATGAAAAATGTATAGAAATTGCCACCACTGCTGCCTTGAAGAAAATGATTTTACCGGGTGCTATTGCTATTTTTTCTCCAGTAATAATTGGTTTGAGTTTTGGACCAGAGATGCTGGGCGGTTTACTAGGTGGCGGCCTACTAAGTTGTGTTCTTTTGGCTCTGACCATGTCTAATGCAGGTGGAGCTTGGGATAATGCTAAAAAATATGTTGAGCAAGGAAATCTAGGTGGCAAAGGCTCAGATACTCATAAAGCACTAGTAGTTGGAGATACAGTTGGTGATCCACTAAAGGACACATCAGGCCCATCTATGAATATTTTAATAAATGTAATGGCGATTGTAAGTTTGGTAATAGCTCCGCTCTTATAAAAGAATAACAGAGGAAATCATGAATATACTTTTTTTAGGTGCACCAGGCTGTGGCAAAGGAACACAGTCAAAAATAATTATAAAAAAATATAATATACCTCAAATATCCACAGGAGATCTTCTAAGAGAAGAAATAAAAGAAGGGTCTGATCTTGGAAATGAAATACAAGAAATTATGTCATCAGGAAAATTTGTTAATGATGAATTAGTGCTCTCTTTAGTATCAAAAAAATTAGGACAAGATGAATGTAAGAATGGTTTTATTTTAGATGGCTATCCTCGAAATATTACACAAGCAAAGAGCCTAGATAAATTGTTCATAAGTAAAAATATTTCGCTTAAATATGTTTTTCTAATTGATGTTCCCTCCGAAACATTGATTGCTAGGTGCACAGGAAGAGTATTATGTAACTCATGTGATTATATTGGCAATATGGATAGAGGTGAAAAAATAGATGATTCGTGCCCAAAATGCACTGATGGAAAACTTTATCAACGTGAAGATGATAAAGAAGAAACGGTTAAAAAAAGACTAGATGTTTACCAAGAGCAAACTGCTCCGATTATAGATTATTACGCAAAGAAAAATATTTTGCATAAATTTGTAGGCGGCAATGATCCGTCTTCATTATCAAATAAAATACTGCAAATAATTAATTCTTAAATCAAGGAATTAGGTTTTTTTAACATCAATTATTCTGTTACTATTTAATTGATATAATTAAGATGGTTTATGAGTAGAATCTATATTAATAAAACTTATAGGATTGCAACATTTGCAATACTTATATACATATCGTCAGCAACAAAGGCTGACCTTCTTCCGGATATCTCCTTACCGGACAAGGGTATTATTGATTTTATAGAGACAGGGCCTGAATGGATTCCAAAACCATATAAACTTCCAATGGATCAAGGGTCACTGTTATCACAACAAAATCTAGAGAGGGTTAAGCCTGGGTTAACACGCGAACAAGTTAAATTTTTATTGGGTAGCCCATCAATCTCTGATGCATTTCATAGGGACAGATGGGATTATGTTTATTACGATAGAGTTGACGGAGAATACTCTAAACCAAAACGCATAGTCATAATCTTTAAAAATGAGAAAGTTTCTGAGCTGTATGATCAGTTTAAATTAATCAACAAGTTGGGTTCTGAACAGTTAGGAGAAAATTTTGTAAATGCACCAATAATAGAAAATACACCTAATGAAAAAAATATTAACTATCAAGAAATTGTTATAGCGCGCAGAGAAGATTATCTTTCTTTGAGGAAGACAGATAAATTGCCTGTTTGTATAGATGAAGAATATGAGACTTATGTAGCTCAAAAAACACTATTTAATGCTGATGAAGATACATTAGAAATTAGATCTGATAAACAAAATCAAGATGAAAAGGGAATTTTTTATGCTTCAGGTAATGTTGAAATTGAACGTGCTAATGACCTTGTGAAATCTGATAATGCTGAATTTAATGGTGAAACAGGTATTTTAACTGCTGAAGATAATGTTCGATATTTGACAGAAGACTTGTCGCTTTATGCTGATAAGGGTGGTTATAATAGCCAAGCTAATACCGTTAGTTTTTCATCAGCCACTTATCATTTCCCTTCACAAGATAAGCCCGGCAAAGGACAAGCAGAAAATATTTTCGTTGACGACACAGGTATTGTACATCTAACTCCAGCAAGTTATACAACCTGTAGTTTAGCAAATCCAGATTGGCAAATTACCTCATCTAAAACGGAGTTACATCGTGATATCGACAGAGGATATGCATATAATATATTTCTGGAATATAAGGATGTGCCAGTTTTATATTCACCATTTTTAAGTTTCCCATTAAGCAAAAAAAGGCACTCAGGGTTTCTTTACCCATCCATTGGTAGCTCGGGCGAAAGCGGAACAGTTATATCTACTCCTTACTATTTTAATATAGCTGAAAATCTTGATGTTACATTAACCCCAACTAATTTTTCTGGTAGAGGGGTAATGCTTGAAACAGAATTTAGACATGAAACTAAAAAAAGTACTACTGAAATTGAATTCGCAAATATGCATAAAGATGATGTTTATGGTAAAAGCAGGCATGCTTTTTTTGTACGTGATCAAAGGGTTTACAAAAATGATTTGATCTTAAAGAATAATACTTGGGAAGGCACTATAATTAATTCAAATATAAATGCTGGCGGAGTATCAGATCTTACATATTTTGATGACTTTGGTAATACAGTTTCAGGAGTAGGAAGAACCCACATTATTAGGGAAGGAATATTAAACAGAACTGACTATGGTAAATTTGGGTTTTTGCATACATCTCTAAGTCTAAGAAGTTATCAACTAACCAAAAAGGGAGGGTTGCAGGAGCAATATAAAACTATACCAAAGCTGAGTATAGAATATTCAAGTAATAAAAAAAATAATGAATTTGGATATAATTTTGAGGGTGAAATAGTTAATTTTGATCACACATATGTAACTAAAGCTACTGGTACACGTATAACACTCTACCCGTCAGTTGAGTATCCTATGATTAATCCTGGTTGGGAAATAATTCCTAAACTAGGTATCAAGCATACTGATTATGATCTTGATGCTGCTTCTAGAGGCAGTATTAGTAGAAGCACCGCAATATTGAGTGTTAACGGAAAAATGATTTTTGAAAAAATGGTTGGAGAAAATATACTACAAACTCTAGAACCACAAATGTATTTGCTATATATCCCTGTGGGTAATCAAGATGATATACCAATATTTGATACTGGCGAAAATGATTTTAAATATACTCTTTTCTCAGAAAATAAATTTTATGGCGAGGACAGAATTAATGATGCTAAGCAAATCACAATGGCTTTAACATCCAGTATTATTGATACATCAAGTGGAAATGAATTATTAAGAGGTACGGTTGGGCAAATATTTTACTTAGATGATAGGTCTGTTGGGCTAACATCTAGCACAACCAATCATTCCGATGCATCTAATATGATGGGAATAATTAATGCAAGATTCTCAGATTACTGGAAACTTTCTGGATATACAGAATTTAATCCACATGCAGGTTATGGAGAAAAAAATCAGATACGTTTATCTTATAAAAGACCATATGGTAGACAAAATCAAATATTTAATACCAGTTATAGATTTTCTAGGGGCGCACAAGATGAAGTAGATTTTTCTGGAGTTTTCCCTTTCAGCAGCAGACTATCATTAGTTGGGAAAATTAATTATTCTTTTAAAAACAGGAGAGCTAAAACAGAAGTTGGCGCACAACGGGCCCATGTGCTTGAAAGAATGATTGGTTTTGAATATGAAAGTTGTTGTTATGGAATTAAATTTGTTCTTAGAGATTATTGGAATGGTAATAAAATAGACAATGCATTCTATTTTGAATTTTTACCTAAAGGTATCGCGACATCTAATAACCAAACTGCTGAATTATTAAGGGAAGGTATTTTAGGATATCAAGATAAATTTAGGTATTAAAATGTTGCAAAGATTCGCTCACTTCATAATATTATTAGGGGTTTTGTTTTTACCAGATATGGTATATTCAAAAGAGTATACAGATAAAATCATTGCTATAGTAAATGATAGAGTCATTCTCAAATCAGAAGTCCAAGAGTCAATAAATAATTTATCGGGCGATATAATTAAAAAAGAATATGGTCACCTTAACGAAGAAGAAATAATAAATAAAGTTATTGATAAACTTATAAACGACAATCTTCTGCTCCAAGCTGCAGAAAGATTTGGTATTAATATATCTGATATTGCTCTTGAGAAAGAAGTAAACAACATAGCAAAAAAACAAAATATATCAATAACGCAACTTAGAAATAATATTATTCAAAGCGGGAAGGATTATACAAAGTATGTTGAAAACTTGAGAGATAGAATGACGATAAAGGCACTGTTCGTTACTCAATTTTATTCAAGAACTAATGTTACAGAAGAAGAGGTGGAAAATTTTTTAAAAAGAGAACAGATTAATGCAGCTGGTAATGTAGAATATGATATTAGAGAATTTGTTATTAATGATGAGAAAAAAGAAATTAAAAAGGATTTAATCAATCAAATATATTCTAGTGCTACAAATAATGGATTTATTAAAACAAAAAAAATATTTGAAAATCTTAATATCAATATAAATAAGCTGGGCATAACTAAAGAAAATGCTTTGCCAGATATATTTATTACTGCTTTAAATAATAAGAAGCTAGATAAATATACTGAGATAATAAGCAGTTCTAAGGGGTATCATATTCTTGAAGTTAATAGTTTAGAAAATAAATCTTCCGCTTTTGTCAATGAATACAAAGTTCGTCATATTCTCTTAATTCCTGATGTAATGACAACTAATGCTGAGATTCAAAAAAAACTCTCTGAACTACGTGATCAAATCTCTGGTATAGATAGCTTTATTAACTTTGCAAAAAAACATTCACAAGATAAGGGTTCGGGGTTTAAAGGTGGGGACATAGGCTGGGTTAGAATAAAATCTGTTGTCCCAGAATTTGGAGAAGTTATGAAGAAAACGCCAACTAAAAAAATTAGCGACCCTTTCAAATCAAGATTTGGATGGCATATATTATACATTGAAAATATTCGATCTGTAGATGACACAAAAACTATAATTCGTGCGAATGTTGCAAACCGTATAAGAATACAAAAGGCAGAACGAGAGAGAGAAGATTGGATGGCAAAATTAAAAGATCAGGCATTTATAGAACTTAAAGAATTTTAACTTATGAGTAGGATAGTAATAACACTCGGAGAACCTGCTGGTATTGGACCTGACTTAGGAGTCTTGCTTGCAGAAAAACATCTCAATAAAAATACTATTATTATAGGAGATCCTGATTTATTAAGTAATAGTGCTAAAAAACTTAAAAAAAGAATTAAACTAAATCTATTAGAAAATATACATTCGAAAACCATAAATGGGAAAGGGGTTATCAACTTACTTCCAGTTAAACTCCAAGTTAAAAATAAACCTGGAAAACTCAACCCAAAAAATTCTCCATACGTAATTAATACAATAAGAATTGCTGCTAATTTATGTTTAAAAGGAGATGTATCAGCAATGGTCACAGGTCCAATAAGTAAATCAGTATTAAATGATGGAGGGTATTCCATCTCAGGTCATACAGAATTTTTAGCAAAAATATGTAAAAGAAAATCAGTGATGATGTTAATGAATACAAAAATGAAAATAGCATTGCATACTACACATGTTCCATTACAAAAAGTAACAAAATATATAACTAAACCTCTACTGCGTAAAACTATAATTATAGTTAATAATGAATTGAAAGCTAAATTTAAAATTAATAAACCAAAAATTTTAATAACTGGTTTAAATCCCCATGCCGGAGAGGATGGTTTGCTTGGCAAAGAAGATGATCAAATAATTATGCCCCTTGTTCGTGAGTTGAGGAATAAAAATATTAAAATTGATGGACCAGTGCCTGCAGATACTGCCTTTTTAAAAAAGAATATTGAAGCTTATGATATTATTTTAACCATGTATCATGATCAAGGTTTGCCAGTAATAAAATTCCATGATTTTAAAAAAACCGTAAATGTCACTTTAGGACTGCCCATTACACGAGTATCTGTTGACCATGGAACAGCTTTAGATTTGGTGGGTACGGGTAATATAGATATTTCAAGTTTTGTTGAAGCTATTAAAGTTGCCAAAAGAATTTATAATGGTTATACATAAAAAAAGGCTTGGCCAACATTTTCTCCATGACAAAAATATTATAAATAAAATTATAAAATTTGTTAAACCAAATAAATTAGATAATTTTATTGAAATTGGTCCGGGTGAAGGCGCTATAACGATACCTTTAATAGAAAAAATCTCAAAACTAATATTAATAGAAAAGGATAGCTCTCTAATTCCTATACTAAAGGACAACTTATCTGGGTTTAAAAATATTACATTTATAAATGAAGACATATTAAAATATGAATTCAAAGATATAACAAAAGATGAAATTAGAATAATAGGAAACCTACCATATAATATTTCTACAGAGATTTTATTTAAAATCGCATCTACTCCACTTGCTGTAGTAGATGCACATTTTATGCTTCAAAAAGAAGTAATTGATAGAATAGTCGCTAAGCCTGGCTCCAAAGAATATGGTAGATTAAGTATTATGTGTCAGGTTTATTTTGATGTAAAAAAACTTTTTGAAATCTCGCCTAATGCATTTTATCCAAAACCAAAAGTACGGTCTGCATATATAAGAATGAAAACATTAAAATCTAAATTTAAAAATAATAAACATGAAAAGTGGTTTTATGAAATCGTTAGAAAATCATTTATAGCAAGGAGGAAAATGATAAAAACCTCATTGAAAGATATAATTACAGAAAATGATTGGGTGAAGTTGGGTATTGATAATAATAAAAGACCAGAGCAATTGAGTGTGCAAAATTTTTTAAATATTTCGAGTATACTATGAAGAAAAATATTTGCTGGGTCTTGTTTATTCTGTCTATGGTCCTCTATACAGATTTTTTTATTTTTCATTTATCATCGCGCGAATCAACATTTTTATTTTATCCTTCTAAAACAGTATTATTTGCCAATATATGTTTATTTTTAATGATTTTTCTAGTTCATAATTTTTTCTACCCTAAGAATATAACAGATCATGCTCAGGTTATTTCCTACCCGCCAATGATAATGCTTTTTTTAGCTAACTTATCAGTTCTTTTGGAGATATTAAAAGTAGGAATAGTTATAAATTATGTTAATTTTTTTGCAGATATTTTAAATTTAATTAATTCACCTGTATTTGATATATTGGGTATAAATATATTTGGTCAAAATGGCGGTTTGTTTTTTATGTTCCTCTCAATTATAATAATTTCTTTAGCAATTAAGCAATTTACTAATATAGAAGAAGACCCTAACCCGGCAACATCATCAAAGAGTATTATTGCAATAGGGATTTATAACTGGACAAGAAACCCAATGTATCTAGGTTTGGTGTTTTTTCATTTTGGTTTGGGTTTAGCTCTTAGAGCTCCGCCAATTACTTCCTTCTCATTATTAACACTTATAATCTTTAACTATTTTGTAGTTAAACGAGAAGAAGAATATTTAGAGAGAAAGTTTGGGGACACCTACTTAGTTTATAAGAAAAAAGTTAGGCGATGGCTTTAGTACGTCATATGGTCGTCATGATTTTGTTTAGAATCATTTTCTAATCTAGGATCTATAACTTTAAAATTTAGCATATATCTAACTGTGTCTTCAGCTATAGTAACTACCATGATGTTTTCACCTAGTGCCAAATCACGCCTTTTATTTATTAACATTAAATGATGCCCTCCTGGTTTTAGTGATAAATCACTCTTAGCCGGCACAGATATAGTTTTTAGATGAATCATTTTTGCAGTTCCGTTGTCTGAGTGCTCCATAGTGTGCATTTGTAGATCATCGAATACCGGTGATCTAAATACAGTCAGAGTAATATCTTTGCTAGTATTGTTTCTAAAAGTTCCATATCCAACATTTACAGAAGAATTAGGGGGTCCTTGATGAATAACACCATTGATAATCTCAAGTTCCTGTCCTCCATCTAATTCAGTTTTTACACCACTCATGAATGAAAAAGATTCGGATGATATAAAAAATAAAATTATAGATGATACTAGTGCATAGCGTTTTTTTAACATAACCAACTATATCATAAAATTTATTAAAATTAACATATTATTACTTGCAATATTTTTTTTATAATTTATATTTTAAACATGAATAAATTCTTGTTAGATATTCTTGTATGCCCAAAATCTGGTGAGAATCTAGAATATAATAAATCCACTAATGAATTAATTTGTCGTTCATCAAGGCTGGCATATCCTATTGAAAATAATATTCCAATTATGCTAATTGGTAAGGCAAGGAAATTAAAAAAAGAAGAAATCGAGTAAGGGGCAATGTCTAAAGCTGATATAGGAAAAAAACTCAAAGATCTTAAACTTAATTCAACAGATAGTAAAAAAAATAAACTATCTGATTATCTTGATAAAAATTTAATTATTTATTTTTACCCGAAGGACATGACACCTGGGTGTACTACTGAAAGTATAGAATTTAATGAAAGCTTATCTAAGATTAAAAGGGCTGGCTGGAATATTATAGGAGTATCCAGGGACTCTATAAAATCTCATATGAAGTTTATTGAAAAACATAAATTTAAGTTTCATCTTATCTCTGATGAAGATGAAAAAATATGTAATGCATTTGATGTTATTAGAGAGAAAAGCCTTTATGGAAGAAAATATATGGGCATCGATAGAAGCACATTCCTTCTAAATAAAAAACTAACAATTCTTCACTTGTGGAGAACAGTTAAGGTAAAAGGGCATGTTGATGAAGTAATAAATAAAATCAAGGAGATAAAATGAATGAGTTTAATATAATACAATTATTTTTATTTATAATGATTGTGCTAACCTTTATAAATGGCTTGGTATACTTTAAAAAACTAATAAAGCTTCAAGAAGAAAATAATGAGTTATTAAAAAAATTACTCAAAAAAGATATAAAAGAAGAAAATAGTGGCGCATTACCATATAATGAAATAGAAAAACTCAAAACAGAGTTTATGAAAAATAATAGATAAAATTATGACAGATACAATATTTTCTAAAATTATCAACAAAGAGATTCCTGCAGATATAGTTTATGAAGATGACTTGTCAATTGCATTTAACGATATAAGTCCAGAAGCACCAACCCATATTCTAGTTGTGCCTAAAAAGGCAATACCAAAATTGAGCGAGATTAAGGAGGAAGATGAAAATCTTCTAGGACATTTATTAATTGTGGCAAAAAAAATTACTGATGATAATAATATAAAAGATTTTCGTTTGGTAATAAACAATGGTAGTGGTGCTGGGCAAACGGTATTTCATCTACATTTACACATACTGGCTGGAAGAAATTTTGGTTGGCCTCCAGGATAGAGTTTAATTTTATTTAAAAATACTTAAAAATTTATCAATTAAATCTCCAAATACATTTACTCTTAATTTCTCTGACTCTACGGAAATCTCATCGAGACACTTAACTGATCTTGCGGCATATGGTCCATGGGATGTTTCTTTGTATAATGCAATCAAATCAAATCCTTCTTCTAAAGTTTGTCCTATTTCAAGATTCTCTTCTCTAGATTGAACTTGTCCTTTCATCAAAGTTGGCATTTTTGCAAGATAGATTGGTTCACAATTATTTTCTTTCGCTCTACTCACCAGCTTTTTATCTACAATTACTTTTGACTCTAACTCAACCATAATGAAATCTGACTCTTTTAAATATTTGTCTAAATCACTAATTTCATCATTTATTTTTACCCTGACACCAACTTTAATTTCTGGAGATATTATTTTTTTTGCATCTAATATTTTATCTATGCCAAAATCTTTTGGTATAGAAAAATATCTTGGTTTAATGGCGCCTGCAAACTCAAGATATTTTGTAAAGTTTTTAGAGTCCACATCATCTGTATCAAGATATATTGACGTTTTAAAATTTCTCTTTGAGCACTCGTATCTGAATGTCTCCACTCTTTTTGTTACAACTGATTCACCATCACTGTGAAGAACTCGAGCTACATCAGCTCCTTCTACCCACTGTCTTGCAATTCCAGCCGTAATCATTATCAAAAGTTCTTGATTATCATCCGTAGAGGGGCCCAATGTTGCGATTATTAAACTTAATCTATGTCGCCTTTTTGACTTTGCCATGTTATTTCCCTAGAAATGTTAATTAATAATTTAGTATATTCTATATTATCTATGTGATCTATTTCATACAATACCATTTAGTATAAATTAAAAAAAAATAAGATATAATCAATAAATGATTGAAGTACTATCAAATTTAAAACTAATTTTTTTTATACTATTCTTTTTAATCTTATATATTCTAGAATTTTATTTTTCTAATAGGGAGTGGGAAAGTAGAAGACTTAGTAGGCTACTATTTCATAGTTTAATTGCTATTATTAACACCATACTCATGAGAATCCCTTCTCTTTTTCTAATCATACCTGCTTTACTGCTTATTAATGAAAATGACTTTGGGTTAATATCTTTATTAAATTTGAATTTTTTAATAAAAGCCATAATTTGTTTCTTACTCCTAGATTTTGCATATTATTGGTGGCATAGATTTAATCATACAAATGGTTTTCTATGGAGATTTCATTCTGTCCATCATTTAGATACGCACATGGATGTTACAACTGCATTACGTTTTCATTTTGGAGAATTACTGCTTTCATCATTTTATAAGGTATTTTTAATACTAGTTATTGGCACCCCTATTTCTATATTTATTTTTTATGAAATTATTCTTTCAGCTTCAACGCAATTTCATCACTCAAATATAAAGCTACCCAGCAGATTAAACAGTGTGTTGATGAAAATAATTGTGACGCCTGAATATCATACAAATCATCATACTGTAACTAAAAAAACACGTGAGGCTAATTACTCATCTATATTTACTATTTGGGATAGAATATTTTTTACCTTAAAAGACTCAAATCCAATTGATAGAGCATATCTTGGATTAAATGATAGAAATCAAGAATTTGGGATTATTGCTAACCTCAAATATCCCTTTAAGAGTGTTGACACAGATTGAATAGTTTGATTTAATGTATACACGCCGTTTTGAATTCAGCTTGCCGGCGTTAAATAGCTAAAGCGATCGGTAAACCACCAATGCTTTAGGAAGTATGGTGGTTTTTTTTTGGTTGTTGATCTTCAGCTTGTGACCAATACCGATCAGGTAAAACACTAAAGAGGAGGAAGGAAATGAAAGTATTTAGAAATAATTCTAATGAGGTATTTTCGGAAGTAATAAATGCATCAATTCTAAAGGATTCAAGTTTAGATGATTCATTTGTATGTATTATTCTTACTTTAAGCAATAGTAGTGAGAAATCATTCATGCCTACTGTCCAGATAAATAATGATATAAGAGATTTTTTATGTCTATCCCCTACCAAAGGATATATAAAGAACCTATCGTGTTCTCATCAAAGTATTGAAACATCGAATGATTATTATATAAAATTTAATCTGGAAAATATCAGTGATGATATTAAAGATGAATTAATTTATAAATTATCTTGTAGTATAGGTTTGAAGTATAAATGTGCATGGTGTCGTTATATTTATCATGGTGTGATAAGAAATATACGGCTCCATTATTAAGAATTGTTTCTTAAACAACAAACCCCTCAGAACTAAGTTCAGAGGGGTTGCTGTCAAGTCCATTTAATTAAATAACAGTCCTTGTTAATTTTCTACTGGAAATGATAGTTCATCACCTTTGGTTGACACAATTGCCTCTTTTGTTTGGTCTATGTCTAAATTAATATGAACATAAATATTATGATATAAGAATTATCTAGTATATTTAAATTATGTCCATCTTATGTCCATAACAATATTATAACAAAAGTTACCTGTCAACATATTTTATTATGTGGGAATTATCAGTTAGGTAGTTTAACTTTGATTAATTATGCAACTAGTGAAGTGACTATTTAGAAGTATATTTCTTTCTGAATTTAGCAATACGTCCTTCTTTGGCTTCTATTCTGCCTTTACCAGTATAAAATGGGTGTGATTCTGAGGAAGTCTCAACTTTATATACAGGATATTCCTTGCCATCCTCATATTTCATTGTCTCTTTAGGAGCTAATGTTGATGACAGCAGAAAACTCTTATTACATGTAACATCATGAAATATTATGGGTTGATAGTTTGGATGCGTATCTTTTTTCATAGTTAGACAATATATCACATTTTATCAGTTTGTTAAGATTAAATAATGATTAAAATATGGCTTATTAAACAAAATCAAATAGACTTAAGTTAAAATCACTCATAATATGATGCTTGGGATAATTATATGAACGAAATTGAAATAATTCAGATTACTGACCTACATTTAAATGCCAATAAATTCCATATTGCTCATGATATTAATCCTTATAATTCTGCCCAAATAATTATTGATGAAGTTATAAAAGAACATAAAAATGTAAACTCTTTGATATTAACTGGAGATCTTGTGGATGATGAGTCAAGAGAAGGTTATGGAAATCTATCGAGGCTCCTTGCTGAAGTTCATGATAAATGCCAGATATTTCTAATGCCTGGAAATCATGATTCAATTGAAGAAATAGACAGATTATGTAAAACAAAAAATTTTAATAATGATAAACATTTCTCAATCAATAATTGGATTATATTTATGTTTAATACAAAAAAAAATAATTCTCCAAACGGGATATTATATAAAAAAGAAATTGATGGTTTAAAAAATCTACTAAATACTTTTCCAACAAAAAATTTTATGATTTTTTTACACCATCATCCAATAATTATTGAATCAGAATCAATGGATAAGATGATTATTGAAAATTCTGAAATATTAATAAATATAATAAAAGATAATGAAAACATAAAAGGAGTATGTTGGGGACATATCCACCAAGAAATAACAACAAAAATCAATAAAACTAAATTATTTTCAACACCGTCTACATGTTATCAAGCTACCCCTAAATCTAAATCATTTACAATTGATCATTCTGCGAAACCAGGTTATAGGGTTATAAAACTTCTCGATGACGGTGAGATTAAAACTCATGTAGCTCGTTGTGATATTTAAAGAAGGATTTTTTATGGACACAACTAGATTCAGCATATAAATTGTTGAATTCTAGATGTGTCCTTTATTTCATATAAACAGAAAAAGGTTTTCTAATTATCTAATCGTTATACCCTCTTTCACCATGTTGGGTTAAGTCAATTCCAGTTTCTTCATCATCATCACTGACCCGTAATCCAGTTAGGCCGTCAACTACTTTAAGTATAATGTAAGTGAAAGAACCACACCAAACTACTGTAGTCAGTACGCCTATAACTTGGACCATGACCTGTGATCCCATTGATACGCCTTCTGGTAAACCTGCGCCACCCCAAGATGCTGCTACAAAAACACCTGTCAATGTAGTGCCCAACATTCCGCCTACTCCATGAACTGGAAACACATCAAGCGAATCATCAATTCTTAAAACTTTCTTAATATATTGTGTAGCTTCATAACATATTACTCCAGCTAAAGTACCAATTATAAGTGCGCCTAGAGGTCCAACAAAACCTGATGCAGGAGTTATTGTTCCTAGTCCTGCAACCATACCGGTTACAATTCCTAAAACGCTTGGTTTTCCTTGTTTAGACCATTCTCGAAACATCCATCCAAGTGAACCTGTTGCAGCTCCTATGTGTGTTACCAACATTGCCATTCCAGCATCCTGATTTGCGGCAATTGCTGATCCAGCATTAAAGCCAAACCATCCGACCCAAAGCATAGATGCGCCAGCAACTGTCATTGGTAAATTATGGGGAGCCATTGGTGTTGTCGGGAAACCTTTACGTTCTCTCATAACAACGGCTGCTACTAGTGCAGCAACACCTGCATTAATGTGAACAACTGTGCCTCCGGCAAAATCCATCAGACCCATAGCGCCCAGAAATCCACCGCCCCAAACCATATGAGTAATTGGAGCATAAACAAATATCATCCATAACATACTAAACAAAATCATTGATGAAAATCTCATTCTCTCTGCAAAACCGCCAATGATAAGCGCTGGTGTTATTATTGCAAAAGTTAATTGAAACATTGCATAAAGACTCTCAGGTATAGTCCCAACCATACTATCTCTTGCAATACCTTTAAAGAGCCCTATGTTTCCAATAAAACTATTGAACTCTCCACCTCCGCCAAATGCAAAATCATAAAGAAAAATAACCCACAAAACTGATACTAGGCAGACCAAGGTAAAACATTGCATAAGTACAGACAAAACATTTTTGCCTCTTACTAGTCCCGCATAGAAAAATGCCAATCCAGGTATGGTCATAAAAAGTACCAATGCAGTAGATGTTAATATCCAAGCAGTATCTCCTGTATCTAGAGCACTTTCTGCCGCCATTGTTTCCTGTGGCAACATACTAAAAAAAAGTAATGTTAAAGATAGGTTTAACAATAATTTAAATTTTTTCATAATAATATCTCCTATTAACTAAAACATGCACAAAATGTGCCATTATTATAATCCACAAACTATGATATAAAGTCTTTGATATATATGGAAAAAAATGAAATCATAAAAATACTAAATGAGTAATTTGTTTATTGAAGTATTTATTGCATCATAAAGTAACAGCATATGCACCATAATAAGACAAAATATATATTAAAGTACGACATCATCATTGTTGGCGCGGGTCCATCGGGGTGTACTTGTGCATTTGAGTTAAGAAAAGAAAATAAAAAAGTACTACTAATAGATAAACATTCTTTCCCACGACACAAAGCATGCGCTGGGGGAATTACAATTAAAGCGCTCCAACAATTACCTATAGACATTAGTCACTTGGTTCAACATTGTTCTAGAAAAATGATATTTAGGTTTGATGACAAAAGAAAAATAGAACTATTTAATAATAGTGGGTCTTGCGTAATGGTAATACGAGAAGAATTTGATAACTATTATTTTCAAGAGACCCTAAAGCAAGGCGTAGAGTTTAAAAAAATTAAAAAAATTAAAAATATTGTTTCAGATACTAATAAAGTTATATTAGATATTGATGATACTAGATATGAATGTTCCTATCTAATTGGTGCTGATGGAGCAAATAGTAGTGTTAGAAAACTTACATCAACACTTAAATTTAAAAACCCTGTTTATGCTTACGAAGGTTTAGTCAAAAAAAATGGTGCTGATGAAATGTCAACAGAATTTATATTTAACAAATATGGATATGCATGGATATTCCCTAAAAAAGATCATTATAATGTAGGCATCGGTAACCTTATTAATAAAGCAAACACTCCTAAATTAAAAAAGAAAGATTTGTATAATTTTGTAAATAAACGTTTTAAAACAGATAAAATTTATAAAATTACTGGTTTCCCAATTGGCACTGAAGGTGAAAACTACAAAACTATTAGCGACAAAATATTTCTTGTAGGAGATGCTGCAGGGTTGGCAGAGTCACTTCTTGGGGAAGGAATATATAATGCAATTATATCAGGCAAATATGCTGCTAAATCCATAATTAATGACTATAAAAATGGTACTTTTCAAGCTAAAGACAATTATAATTATTTTTTAAAATATCTAACTGATGAACTCAAACTATATAAAAAAGCAGCTAAAATACTTTATGGCTTTCCAAGAATTAGTTATTTCATGATGCGCTTGGGCCTTGGAAAAAAATTTATGAATGGATATTCTGATGGAAAAACTTTATCTCAAATAATGGGTAAATCTAAAATACTACCAAATTATTAATTCACTTAGATCGACTTTTACAAAATAGTGCTAATTCTTTCAATCCCTCAATAAATTCATTATTCCCCATTTTACTAAGACACTTTATAGCTGTATCTGTTTCATTATCTATAATTTTTAAAATATAATTATTAGAGTTAGTTTTAGTAATTATAGATATAATTTCATCTTTCTTTGAAGTGTCGTTTGACATAAATGCATTTTTTATTATTTCTTTATCAGCGTTACTAGCTTTTCTTATACTGTGAATAATTGGAAGTGTAGCTTTGCCTTCCGATAAATCTTCAGCAAGGTTTTTCCCAGTATTAGCTGAGTCACCAAAATAATCTAAATAATCATTACGCAACTGATAAGCCATGCCAAAGTGAAGTCCAAATTTAGCAAGCTTATCTATATGGTTTTTCTCGTGCCCCGCAAGAACACTCCCTATTTTTGCAGAAGCTTCAAAAAGTTTTGCAGTTTTTCTATATATTATCTCCATATAAAGATCTTCGGTCATATTTATGTTGTCAATATTCATCAGCTGCAGTACTTCACCTTGAGCTATTATGTTTGTTGTATTAGCGAGAGTTTCATAAACAACAGAGTTATTTATTTCTACTATAATTTCAAATGCTCTTGAGTATAAAAAATCACCAACCAATACAGCGCCTTTATTTCCCCATATTGTGTTCGCTGTCTCTTTGCTATGTCTAAACTTCGACATATCTACAACATCATCATGTAACAGTGTTGCAGCATGAATAAATTCAACTACAGTAGCAGCATTAATTATTTTTCTGTCACTTTCTTTAGAGCGTGCTGATAAAAATAGCACAATCGGTCTTAGCCTTTTCCCGCCTCCAGATATAATATGTTCACTTAGTTTATTAATTAATTCAACTTTCGTTTGTGATCTAAATTTAATTTGGGACTCTAAATCTAATAGGTTATTCTTTATAAGTTTCTGTATAGATGATAAGGTCATTCTGCTATTTTACAGATTCATTGAATAAACTACTAGTTATAGTGAATATACTAGAATTTCTTAAATTTTATTGATAAAACTATTTATTAAATACCCAATACACGTTAGAATCATTGGTTTTAAGGTAAAAACACATGTACGCGATAATTCAAAATGGTTGCCAGCAGTATAAGGTATCTGAAGGAGATTTAATCAAGGTTGATTTGATATCATCTCCAGAAGGGGCTGCGGTTAAATTTGAGCAAGTTCTAATGGCATTTGACGACAAAGATACGGTACTGACCAGTGCTAAGTTATCAAAAATTAAGGTAACTGGAACTATTCAAAAACATGGTAAATATAAGAAAATCAGAGTTATTAAGTTTAAAAGAAGAAAAAATTATATGCGCACACATGGGCATAAACAAGATTTTACAGAAGTTAAGATAAAATCAATAAAGTAAATTAATAAGGTTATAAAATGGCTCACAAGAAAGCAGGCGGAAGTACTAAAAATGGAAGAGATTCGGAGTCGAAAAGGCTTGGAGTTAAAAAGTATGGAAGTGAATTTGTTAAAGCAGGTAATATAATTATCAGGCAAAGAGGGACCCCTGTTAAAGCAGGTTTAAATGTAGGCTGTGGGAGAGACCATACTTTATTTGCAAAAGCAGATGGATATGTTTTTTTCCAGAAAAAAGGACCAAACAAGCATTCGTTTGTTAACGTCTTACCCACAAAAACTATCTAAATTTCCAACTAAAAAATATTATGAAATTTATAGATGAAACCATAATCTTGGTTAAAGCTGGTAATGGCGGAAATGGCTGTGTTAGTTTTAGAAGAGAAAAATATATACCATTTGGAGGTCCAGATGGTGGTGATGGTGGTGATGGTGGCTCCATTATCATCGAAGCAAGAGATGGGCTCAATACATTGGCAGACTTTAGAAATAAAAGTAAGTTTATTGCACAAAATGGTAAATCTGGTGGTGGTAAAAATAAAAGAGGAAAGTCAGGAAATGATTTAGTGATAAAACTACCAGTTGGAAGTATAGTTTATGACTCTAAAACAGAGGAATTAATTTGTGATTTGGACCATGATAAGCAAACTATAAAAATAGTAACTGGTGGCACTTTTGGTCTTGGTAATACCCGTTTTAAAACTTCCACAAATAGAGCTCCTAGGAAAAAAACTGATGGTAAAAAAGGAGAAGAAAGGCAACTAAAGATTATCTTAAAAGTTCTTGCAGATGTAGGGTTAATAGGGCTTCCCAATGTAGGAAAAAGTTCTATTCTTGCAGCTATTAGTATGGCTAAGCCAAAAATTGCAAATTATGCTTTTACAACAATACATCCAAATTTAGGAGTTGTATTAATAAATGATTATGAAAAATTTATAGTTGCTGATATTCCTGGACTAATTAAAGGGGCATCCACTGGCGCAGGATTGGGTATTCAATTTTTGAAACATATTTCACGTACAAAACTCTTATTACATGTTATAGATATTGAGAGAAATAATGTTGAACAAATACTAAAAGATATGAATATAATTATAAAAGAACTAAAAGATTATGATTCTGAATTAATAAAGAAAGATAAATGGTTTGTCTTTAATAAAATAGATATGTTAGATAAAGAACAAATAAATACTATAGAAAATTTTGTAAAAAATAAAATAAAGAGTAAAATGTTTTTTGTTTCAGCGAAAAATAAATCAGGATTAGAGGGTATGTGTGACAATATTACTGAATACATGAGAAATTAATTATGCAAAATTTTAAAAAAATAGTCCTTAAAATAGGCAGTTCATTAATTAGTGAAAATAAATCACTATCATATAAACGCATAAAAGAGTTATCAGAACAAGTTGTTAAGATAATTAAAACAGACAAAGAGTTTATTATAGTAACTTCAGGAGCTATCAGCCAAGGGCAAAATCTCCTTAATATAAAAAATAAACCCAAAGATCTTGATTTACTACAAGCGTTGGCTGCAATAGGACAACAACAACTGATGGGTATGTATGAAAATTCTTTTAGTAACTTTGATGTTTTGACAGCTCAGGTTTTATTGACACATGATGATATGAATAATGCCGATAGATATCTGAATGCAAAAGCAACAATTGAAAAAATATTAAAACTAGGCGTTATTCCTATTATTAATGAAAATGATGTTGTTGCTACAGATGAAATAAAGTTTGGTGATAATGATACTCTTGCCGCTATGGTAGCAAACTTAGTTGGAGCTGATTTAATGATTATATTAACAGATCAGAATGGGTTTTTTGATAAAAATCCTGATCTTAATAAAGATGCTACATTAATTAAAAAATGTAATATTGCTGAGATAGAAGTTTCTGACTATGATTCAAACTCTAAAAGTAAATTTGGAACTGGTGGTTTTACTACAAAAATTAAAGCAGTCAAAATTGCAGCAAAATCTGGAACAACATCAATTGTAGCTTCCGGATATATCAAGGATGTGTTAAAAAAAATATTTGATGGTGAAGAAATTGGGACTATCTTTTTACCTAATAAAAAATAGGCATGTCCAAACATAATTAATATGTAATTATGATAATCCTTGTATTTTTTTATTTAGACGAGATTTTTGTCTAGCTGCTTTATTTTTGTGAATTAAACCTTTTATTACAAGCTTATCCATAACCGACATTGCTTCTTTGAAATTTGCATTTGATTGATCTTTATTCTTATCTGATAGAGATTTTAAGACCTTCTTTATACTGGTTCTGAAATTTGATTTCTGAGCCGCATTTCTAGTTCTAGCCTTTTCAGACTGCCTTACTCTTTTTCTTGCTTGTGCTGTATTTGCCAATGTATTCTTCTCCATTTAAAGGTAAAATAATACAAGATTATCTCAATGTACATGATAACTGTCAACCTATAGATTATGAATGACAAACCAAGATACTAAAAATAAAAATAATTCCATCTTAAAGTCATCATATATCGTAGGCAGCATGACATTTATCTCCAGAATCTCTGGTTTTATAAGAGATATAATTTTTGCTAATATATTTGGTGTCTCAACAAGCACAGATGCTTTCTTTGTGGCCTTCAAAATTCCTAATTTCTTTAGAAGATTATTCGCAGAAGGTGCATTTATTCAAGCGTTTGTGCCTATATTAAATGAATTTAAAGTAAAAAAAGCTGATGAACTCAAACAATTTATTACATATATTCAAGGCAATTTAATCTTAGTATTATCAATAATAACCATACTTGGCATTATCTTTTCCGATGAAATTGTTACATTGTTTGCTCCCGGTTTTGATGAGCATGACAATAGATTCTCTCTAGCATCTAATATGCTAAAGATTACTTTCCCATATCTATTTTTTATATCATTAACGGCATTATGTGCAGGAATATTTAATACTTATGATAAATTTCTTTTGCCAGCAATCACACCTGTAGTTTTGAATATATCTTTAATTTCATCAGCATTATTTTTAACCTCTGTTTTTGAGGAGCCTATTTTTGCCCTTGCATATGGTGTTTTATTGGCTGGTATCCTTCAATATGTAATACAGCTACCATCTTTATATAGTCTTAATTTATTAATAATTCCAAAAATAAGTTTTGCGTTTCATGGTGTAAATAAAGTATTGAAACTTATGCTTCCAGCTATGCTCGGAACTGCTGTTGTTCAGATAAACTTAATTGTTGATTCGATAGTTGCATCTCTGCTTGCCGCGGGTAGTATAAGCTGGCTTTATTACTCAGACAGACTGGTAGAGTTTCCATTAGGTGTTTTTGGAATTGCAATTGCTACTGTTATGTTGCCATTGTTATCATCAAAATTTTCTCAAGATGATTTGAGTGGTTTTAAAAATACACTTAAAAATGCCACTCAAATTGCTTTAGTTTTTAGTCTTCCAGCAATGTTTGGATTAATAATTTTGTCTCATTATATAATTTTGAGCTTATTTCAATATGGTAGTTTTACTGCTAGTGACACTATAATGTCATCACTAAGTTTAATTGCCTACTCTATTGGCCTACCTGCATTTATTTTAATGAAAGTTCTTTTAACTGGATTTTTTTCAAGACAAGACACAAAAACTCCTGTTATTTATGGAATATACGCTATCGCTTTTAATATTATTATGAATACATCTGTAGTTGTATATTATTCGTATAATCAATTTTCAGGAGCACATAGTCTCCTTGCGCTAGCAACTTCTTTATCAGCATGGATCCAAGTTATTTTGTTATATAGAAACCTTAGGAAAAATAAAATTATTGAATCAAGTATATTCTTCAATAATTTAAGTTTTAAATCTTTAGTTAGTTGTTTAGCTATGATATCAGTGTTGTTTTTATCACTAATAGGTATAGAGGCTTGGGCTGCGGAGGAATACTATTTCCGAGGATTGCTGCTAGTGGGATATATTATATTAGGTTCAATAATTTATATAATATCTATGTATATTTTGGGGTATAGTTTCAAAAAAAATAGTTTATGAAAGTAATAAGAAACATTAACAATTTAGCTGATACAAAAGAAAATTGTGCTGTTACAATCGGAAATTTTGATGGTATACACAAAGGACACATAAGTCTGATAAATAAAATAATAAATTATTCAAAAAAATACTCTCTAGTTCCTACAGTTATAACATTCGAACCACTACCAGAGGAGTACTTTCAAAAACCCAACTTCAAAAGATTAATGAGACTAAAAGAAAAACTCCTTGTATTTAAAGAATATGGGATTAAACAGGTAATTTGTCTAAATTTTAATAAAAGATTTTCTAAAATGTCTGCTGAAGAATTTATTTCTATAATTTTAATACAAAAACTAGATACAAAATATCTTATAGTGGGGAGTGATTTTAGATTTGGACATAACAGAGAGGGCGATTATAGTCTATTAGAATCATATTCAAAAAAAACTGAGATGAAAGTAGAAAATATTAAATTAATAAATACAAATGGAAATAAGATTGGTAGCACAAGAATCAGGGAGGCATTATCATCAGGAGATATTGAGTTGGCAAATAAATTAATTGGCAGACCTTTTTCAATATCAGGCATAGTTGTACATGGAGAAAAATTAGGTAAAAAATTAGGCTATCCAACAGCAAATATTGATATATATAAATCTTATCCGATAAATGGTATATTTTTAGTGAAAATCTCTATAGAAAATGACGCTGATAACTATGGGCTAGCAAGCCTAGGAAATAAGCCAACTTTTTCTGGAAAAAATGATGTTCTGGAGGTTTATATATTTAATTTTAATAAAAATATCTATAACCAAAAATTAAAAATATCCTTTTTGCATAAAATTAGAGACCAAATAAAATTTAATAGTAAAGATGATCTTGTAAAACAAATGGATAATGATTATAAAATTGCAATGAAACTAATAGAGAAATTGAAAGATGAACTATAAAGATACTCTTAATCTGCCTTCAACAAAATTTCCAATGAAAGCAAATCTCCCACAAAAGGAACCTGAGACAATCAAGTATTGGAATAAGATTAAATTATATGAAGAAATTAGGAGTGAACGAAAAGGGTGTAAAAGATTTATCTTACATGATGGCCCACCATATGCTAATGGAGATATTCATATTGGTCATGCCGTAAACAAGATTTTAAAAGATTTTGTTGTTAAAAGTAAAACTCTCTCTGGATTTGACTCTCCTTTGATACCAGGATGGGATTGTCATGGTTTGCCAATAGAACTTCAAGTAGAAAAAAAATATGGTAAATCAAAATTTAAAGATAATAAAAATGCATTTAGGAAGGCATGTAGAGAATATGCTTCCAAACAAATTATAAAACAAAAATCTGATTTTATACGACTGGGCGTCTCTGCTGATTGGGAAAATTTTTATACTAGTATGGACAAAAGTTTTGAATCTTCAGTAATTAGAAGTTTGTCAAATATTCTCTCGAATAATCATATATATTTTGGTTCAAAACCAGTTCATTGGTGTATTGAATCAGAGTCAGCCTTGGCTGAAGCAGAAGTTGAGTATAAAGATATCACGTCAGACGCTGTTGATGTAATGTTCAAATTGGTAGATGAGATTAAAATACAAAAGCTATTCAAATTACAAAAAAATAATAAAGATATTTTTTTTGTTATTTGGACAACTACGCCTTGGACGCTGCCTGCTAACCAAGCAATAGCTGTAGGTGATAAAATTAATTATGTTTTGTTAGATCTAAAAGATAAACTTATAATTATCGCTAAAGATCTTAAAGAGGCTCTTATAAAAAAAATTAAAATATTGGATTATAATCAAATTGGAGAGTGCGTGGGAGCTGATCTGATTGGATTAAAAGCTCAACACCCCCTATATAACAAACAGGTTCCAGTCATTGCAGCCGAACATGTTACAACAGAGAATGGTACTGGTTTAGTACACATTGCACCAGGTCATGGGCAAGATGACTACATCGCTGGGATTAAACATAATTTAGAAATTTTCAATCCAGTTAATGCTAAAGGTTTTTTTGCTGATTCATTAGAGTTATTTGGAGGACTTTCTATCAGGGAGGCAAATGGGCCAATTATTTCGGAGCTAATAAATAACAAGAGATTGCTTCACCAAGAAAAATATAATCATAGCTATCCTCATTGTTGGAGATTCAAAACTCCTCTTATATTTAGGGCAACTCCTCAATGGTTTATCAGCATGGATCAAAATAATCTGAGAGAAATAATAAATAAGTCTTTGCCAGAAACTAAGTGGTTGCCTCAATGGGGTTTTAATCGTATAAAAAAAATGATAGAGAGTAGGCCTGATTGGTGTATTTCTAGACAAAGGTTTTGGGGTGTGCCTATCCCACTATTTATACATAAAGAAACGAATGAACTTCATAAAAAAACACCATTATTTCTTGAAAAAGCTGCAAATATTATTGAAAAAGAAGGAATTGAAGGATGGTTTGAATTTGATAAAAATAAATTAATTGGCGAGGATAGTAAATCTTATAGACCAGTTACTGACACACTTGATGTGTGGTTTGATTCGGGCGTTTCGCATATCTCAGTAATGCAACAAAGAGGGTTGGGTGACACTGCTGATCTATATCTCGAAGGTTCTGACCAACACAGAGGTTGGTTCCAGTCATCTTTAATAACTGCTCTAGCTACTATTAAGAAACCGCCGTATAAATGCGTTCTTACTCATGGCTTTGTAGTAGATGCTGATGGGCAAAAAATGTCAAAATCTGAAGGTAATGTCATATCTCCCCAAGAAATTATAAAAAGCAAGGGTTCAGATATTTTAAGATTGTGGGTGGCTACAACTGACTACACTAAAGAGATGAATATTTCTGATGAAATTATTACTCGTACTACTGAATCATACAGGCGTATTAGAAATACAATCAAGTTTCTACTCTCAAATATAAATGATTTTGAGATAGAAAAAGATTATGTAAAAGAAACAAAGATGCTTTTAATTGATAAGTGGATAGTACATAAGGCGATTCTTCTACAAAATAGCATCAAAAATAATTATGAAACATATAAGTTCCATCAAATATCACAAGACATTCAGAATTTTTGTGCAGTTGATTTAGGCGGATACTATCTTGATATTATTAAAGATAGATTATACACCTGTAAAAAAGATAGCCTTGCAAGAAGGTCTAGTCAAACCTCATGTTATTACATCTTATCTATGTTAAATTTATGGATTGCACCGATTCTATCTTTTACAGCTGAAGAAATATATCAGTATCTCGGTACAAAAAAATTAAAATCAGTATTTCTTGAGCATTGGGGAAATCTTACAGTCAATATGGACAAGGGTGAAGTTGATGTCTGCAATATACTTTTCAGTTTAAGACAAAAGGTCTCTAAAAAGCTGGAAGGCTTAAGAAATTCTAATGAAATTGGATCGTCTCTTGATGCGACAGTATATATTAAAACGGATGACAAACTTTATGAAAAGTTGAAGCCCTATGCGTCTGAATTAAAATTTGTTTTTATAACTTCTGAATGTATTCTTCAAAAAGAATCTAATATTAATGAGACCGAAATCCAAGTACAGAAAAATGAAAATAAAAAATGCGATAGATGTTGGCATAAAAATAATACTGTTGGTACTATAAAAAATCATGAAAGCCTATGCGAAAGATGTTACAGCAATGTTTTTGAAGATGGCGAAAAAAGATTATTAGGCTAAATGCATATACTATCCACTTTTCTAATAATAATTTCTATATTGGTAGACTTTTTTTCAAAAATATATATTTCTAATTTATTAAATAATAATGAAACAATTATCTTCACTAACTATATAATATTGGAAAAATTTTATAATAAAGGGATAGCGTTTAGTGTTTTTAATTCAGACTCAGCTCTGATTAATTATATTATATTATTTATAATAATTTTAGTAATTGCATTCATCATAAGACTTTTCTTGACGCAGTTTAATAAATTAAAACAAAATGAAGTAATAGCATATAGTCTCATAATTGGTGGCGCAGTTGGCAATATGATAGATAGAATCATACATGGCTATGTTCTTGATTTTATATTCATTCATTATAATAGCTTTTATTTTCCAGCTATCTTCAATTTAGCTGATGTATCAATATCTCTGGGTGTATTTTTCTTACTCCTTGCTTATCTAAAGGAAGAAAAGGTTGATGATAAAGTATAATTCCAAAGTTGAGCTTCATTATTCAATTTCAAGCTTAAATAATATTGAATTTGAATCAACATTTGACAAGAAACCTATAAAATTTTTAATAGGAGATGGGACAATTCCTCAAAGACTTGAATTAACCCTTTATGGTCTTAAAGAAGGTTCGCAGCAAACATTATGTTTAGATCCAAAGGATGCATTTGGAGAAAGAAATGAAGAAAATATAAAAATACTCTCTAAAAAATCTTTTCCAAATATAGATATGATAAAAATTGGAAGTGTTATAGAGGTTGATGTTGAAGGAAAAGATGGAAAAAATGATTCTTCATTTGCTATGATAAAAGAAGTTAAAGGAAACGATGTATCTCTAGATTTAAATCATCCATTAGCTGGATATAAAATACAATTTAAAGTGGAAATAATTAAAATTTATGACTAATATACTTTCGGGAATAAAACTAATTCTGGCAAACCCTCGTGGTTTTTGTGCAGGTGTAGAAAGAGCGGTTGATATTGTTAATAGAGCAATAGAATTATTTGATTCTCCAATATATGTAAAACACGAGGTAGTCCATAATAAATTTGTCATTAAAAGTTTGGAGGAGAAAGGCGTAAAATTTATTGAAGATATTAATGTTGTGCCAAAAAAATCAATTCTTATATATAGTGCGCATGGTGTTTCTCTTAAGGTCAAAGAAGATGCTGAATCTAGAGACTTGAAAATTTTTGATGCTACTTGCCCTCTGGTAACAAAGGTTCATATTGAGGTACATAAGCATTCAGAACTTGGAAGGGACGTGGTTCTAATAGGCCATGATGGTCATCCTGAAATAGAGGGAACAATGGGTCAATACAAATCTAAAACAGGCCATATTCATTTAGTAGAGACCATAGATGATATTGATAATCTTGTTATTAATAATAATGATCTTGCCTATGTAACCCAGACTACATTATCAATTGATGATACAGAGCAGATTATAGAAAGACTTATAAAAAAGTTTCCAAATATTAAAGCTCCTATAAAAGATGATATATGCTACGCAACACAGAATAGACAAGATGCGGTAAAATCCATATTAAAATTCTGTGATTCACTCATAGTGATAGGCTCCAGTAACAGTTCTAATTCCAGAAGATTAACGGAATTAGCAGCAAAAAATAATATACCTTCTTACCTGATCGATAATAAGGGAGATATTAATTTGGATAATTTTAAAGACAGAAAGGTTATTGGTATCACAGCAGGTGCGTCCGCACCTGAAATTCTTATAAATGAGGTTACAGAGTTTTTAGTGTCGAAGGGAGCTGAATTAGGGAGTTATAATCAGAGCGAAACTAAAGAAAATATTGTCTTTAGCATACCAAAAGAACTCAGATAATTATAAATCATGCGTTACATTTTTCTCCAAAACCTCATTAGGAGGAGAGTATGCTGGATCATTAGGATTTAAGAATATAAACTGAGGTTGATTTTTTTCAATTTCCACATAATCTAGCTTACAGTTTTTTAAATGAAGCATAGAATCTGGAGATATTATTATTTCAATATTATTTATTTTCAATCTTAAATCCTCTTCTTTTGATTGATCAAAACCCATAAAGTAATTATATTTTCCGCCTTCTGAAATATTAACAGCTATCCTCAAAGGCCAATCTTTAGAATCAGAAGACTCTGAGGACTTTATAATTTGTTTTGATGCAGCATCAGTAACTTCAAATATTTTTTTTTGTTTCATAGTAATTTACTTTTTCTTATGAATTTGAGGAAACTATCTATCCATCTACATTTTTTAGTATCACGCATATGGGTATAGGTCGCTAATAAGTTTTTGTATACCAAACCGTCTTTTTTCCCATTAATTCCATATCCACGCTGAACATTATATCCAAATTTATATAAATTTTCCTTAAGTTTTATATCAGAATAATGGAATTCATGTGCAAATAAAGAATTTCCTTTTTTATGCCAGGGATGATCGCCAGAAGTATTAATCTTTACATAACCTCTGCCTATTGGTTTTTTATTCATATTTATTTTCCCTTTTATTGCGCCAACCATTTTAAATAATTTTGAATTTGTTTTTATACTCTCACATAAATACATTAATCCCCCACATTCAACATAAGCAGGCTTATTGGATTCTATAAAATTATAAATAGATTTTTTCATTGATGAATTTTTAGCAAGTTTAGCAGCAACAATTTCTGGAAATCCTCCACCTATGAAAATAGCATCAACTTTTGGAAGTCTTTTATCTTTGATTGTGTCAAAATATTTAATCTTGACACCATGTCCTATTATTTTTTCAAGATCATCCGGATAATAAAACCCAAAAGCTTCATCAAGCGCTATTCCAAGAGTTATATCTCTATACGCTTTTTTAAAAGTTAAATTAACCAAACCATTATTTTGTTTATTTTTTATTCTCCCTGGAATAAGGCTTTTAACATTAACAGATGATTTTATAATTTCAGTTATATTTTTAATGATTTTATTTAAATTTTGTTTTTGAAATACTGGCTCTAAACCAAGATGCTGTTCAAAAATATTAAGGTTATTATTTTTATTAATTGAACCAATAACATCTAAATCAGTATATTCCTTAATTGCTGTTAAAATTTTTCCTTCGTGTCTTTGGCTTTCAATATTATTAAGAATAACTCCTTTATATTTTAATGCTTTATCAAAAGCTTTATATCCATTTAAAAGTGGCGCTACACCTCTAGTAGTGCCAGTACAATCTAATATTAATATAACCTCAAGCTTTAAAAGCTTAGATAATGCTGCGTTACTATCGCTACCATCAGCACTTATGCCGTCAAATAAACCTTTGTTGCCTTCTACAATCGAGACATCTGCATTCAATATATTCCTTGAATAAAGATTTTTTATTTCTGAGTTAGTCATATTATAAAAATCTAAATTATAACAATTTTTGCTACTTGCTTTAGATAACCAGAGGGGGTCTATATAATCAGGTCCTTTTTTAAAAGGAGCAACAACTTTTTTAAATGAATGTATAGCAGAGCATATGCCTATGCTAAGAATTGTCTTACCAGAGGACTTTTTTGAAGAAGAAATAAGATATGAATTCATTATATCTTTTTAATCTACAGAAGATGTTTTCAGGTTTTTATTATTATTTTTTGACTGAATTATTTTCGGTAAAAATTTAAGATTAGCTAAACCAATTAGTACTATTATTAATGCAAGGGCAATACCACCTATACCTAATCCTAGTTCATAGATTGATGGCGCATAACTATGTATTACATTATCATAAAAACTACTTTCCACTATGGTATGATCGGGGAAAATTGTAAGAGGATATGCTTGTCCAGCTATTATGATAACGAACATTGACATAAAACTTCCTAAAAGAATAAATAAAGATGAAATTAATAACGAAAAATATGAACACATTCTATTAGTTAAAAGAAATATTAGCGGAAAAATTATTCCAATCAGAACCTGTCCTAACCAGAATGCTGTTGTATAGACTCCTCCATTAAGTAATATAAATATTTCAAACTCCAAATGCTTGGAAATATACATATTGGTCAAATGATATAAAAAAAGAAAATATAAGTTAGCAAACAAAAACATAACAGTTAGTTTCTTAAGATTTTCTATTACTTCTGACTCAATGATAGTCTTATGTAATTTATTAATTATTACGAGTAATAAATAATAAACAACAACACCATAAAGAAGAGACATTACAATAAAGAGTGGGGCCAAAATAGCAGTAGCGTAAGCCTCTCTTGCAACTAAAAACCCAAATATAGATCCAGTACCTGTTGTTAAAATAATTCTCCATGTAAAAGCAAAGATGCCAACAGGTTTAGAATATTTCTTAACTTCATGATCCAACATAGTCCAGATATATCCTGCTAATACAACTGCAAAACCAGTATATAAAAAGATATTCCAAGCGAAGATTGATTTAAAATTATATGTTGTCATCGCGACTATAAGTCTATCGGGTCTCCCTAAATCTAAAACGAGAATCGCAAGTCCTGCTATTAAAAATGCAATTGCTAGTAGAGAAGAAAGAGGGGCTAGAGGCTTATAAAGTTCTTTATTAAAAACTGATGAGAGAGAAGCAATATTTAAGACACCGGAAGATATAACAATTAAAAGTACAGCAAAAATATGTGGTAATCCCCACACTATTTGATTTGTCATTCCCGTAACATAATGACCCTCATTTTCCATATGATGGGAACTAGCAAACCCTATTAACACTAAAAAACCCAAAAGACCAAAAATGAACCAGAACAATTTTGGATTGATAATAAATTTTGTAAAAATAATCTTATCCATGATTATCAAAAACCAGAATATGTAACTGTTTGTTTAAGCTTCAAGTCAGCCCTTAATCTTCTATTTGGTTTTTTTGATATAGCGATGCTAACTCTGCTTTTTGGATCATTTAGATCACCAAATGAAATTGCATTATGACCTTCCTTCATACAAGCTTCTTCACACGCAGTACTATCTGAACCATTGTCAATTTTATTAACACAAAAATTACAGCTTTCTACACATCCTTTGCCTCGTGGAGAATTAGTTAATTGTTCAGTTAAATTTTCATGAACAAATGATCTAGCTTTAAATGGGCACGCCAGCATGCAATATCTACATCCTATGCAGGTGTGCTGATTAACCATAACTATCCCGTCTACCCTCCTAAAAGATGCGCCTGTTGGACAAACATCACAACATGGAGGGTTTTCGCAATGCTGGCACAGCATAGGCAAAACTGTTATTTTTTCTGTCTTTATATCTTTTAATGTCAATTTCCTTATCCACTGTGAATCTGTTTCTGGTCTATCAAAACCATAAAGACCATTCTCGTCAGCACATGCGTCTATACAAGATGTACAGCCATCAACACATTTATCAACATCAATGCTCATTCCCCAGCGAGTTTTTGAGCTTACCTCGATGTTTGGAGGCTTGGTGACTGCAGAAGCATTACTAAAAATATCAGGTACAACATAAATAACAGATAATGCGGCAATCGATTTAACTAAAAAGTTACGTCTTGAAATTGTATGTTTATTTTTCATTGAGAGTCATTTGGTAATAATATAAAAGTTTATCAGTTTTATTTTGTAAATTAGACACTTTATTTAAATTATCTTTTAGAATATTCTGAGACATTCTGTCTCTAGGTACAGTAGCATGGCATGAGAAACAATCAATATTGGTAGCAGTTTTCACATGACAAGTTTGGCAAAATTGACCTTCCGAATTTACCGGTATGGGTTCACCTTGTTGATTATGAGCAACATGACAATCTACACAATTTGCTAGACTATGCTTTTTGGTTCTTATACCATTAATGACAGTTTTATCTCTTTGATGATATAAAAAATTAAAATGCTTTTTTCTCATTACATCTGTTGGTTCAACACATTGTTCTAAAGAGTCAGCTTTAGATTTTCCTTCTGAAATATTATGAGGATTATCACTATGTGAGAATGTATTGGGAGATGTAATGATGGTAATAATTACAACCAATCTTATTGTGAATTGGTACACTTAACTCTCTCCCCGATTTTAGTTAGCTTGATGCTTTATTCACCTAAACCCATTTTTATATAGCCTGTTGGACAGACATCTGCACAAATATGACAACCTATGCATTTATCATAATCAGTATCAACATATCTTCCCATCGTTGAAGAATCTTTTTTAACACGAAAAACAGCATCTTGAGGACAATATATAACACAGTTATCACATTCAAAACACATCCCGCAACTCATACATCTTGATGCTTCTTTAATCGCATCTTCTTCAGTCAAGCCAATAATTCTATCTTCAAAATGATCAATTACATCATCGCCTGATGGGACAGCCTCCCCTCTTTTAACTCTATCTTCATGGGGAAAATGTCCTAAGAATAATTCATCTGATTTAATTACCTCTTGGCTAGACCTATCTTCATAATTATGAACAACTGCATCACTATTATCTGTGCCACGAAGTTTATCTGGTGTAGCAATTGGGGCTTCATAAATTTCTGGAGATAAATCTGTTTCTCTTAGCTTATCAAGTAAATTAAAATGATGAACATCAACTTTAGGTCTTCTTTTAAAATCTTGGTTTTCAAAATAACTTTGAATAGATTGTGAAGCTATAGAACCTTGTCCAATGGCTGTTGTTAAAAGATGAGGTCTAATAATATCGCCAGCAACAAAATGTCCTTCTTTTGTTTTGTGTCTATAAAAATCATCAACATCGAAAAAGCCATGTTCATTTCCAAAATCTTCCAAACCTTCGATATCTGGAGCTTGACCAATAGCAGAAATTATTAAATCAGCCTCAATTCTTTTCTCGGTACCCTCAACAGGAATTGGTTTATTATCTTCAAATTTAGAATCAGCAATAATTATTGCTATAGCGCGATTATTTTCATCTTTTTCAATTCTAATAGGAATAACTCCATTAATAATCGTAACTCCTTCATGGATAGCATCATTTACTTCTTGTTCTGCAGCTGTCATTTCTTCTTTTTTGAACAGTGATGTTAAGGTAACTTCTGCTCCCTCTTTAACTGCAGACTCTGAAACATCCTGTGCTACATATCCATGGACTATAGCTTCTGGTTTTTCTTGAGGCTTCATTGTTGAGACATGACCTAGTCTTCTTGCAACAGAAACCACATCTATTGAGGTATCGCCGCCGCCAACACAGACAACTTTTTTAGAACCTACTTTTAATCGACCTTGACAAAATGCTTCAAGAAAAGCTACACCGCTAAGACAATTTTCAGCATCACTTCCTTCTATGGGTAACGGTTTGCCGTTCCAACATCCTATGGTCCATAAAACAGCGTCATGCGATTTCTCAACTTCATCTACAGGTATATCTTTGCCTACCCTTTTATTTAAAACTACTTCTATATCACCTAGTTCAAGTATTCTGTTAATTTCTTTGTCAAGAATATCTCTAGGTGTTCTATAGTTGGGAATACCATATCTCATCATACCCCCCAAATCTTCTCTCTCTTCAAATATAGTTGAAGCATAGCCCATCTTTCTTAATTGAAATGCAGCAGAAAGACCTGCGGGACCACCACCAATTATTGCTACCTTTTGTTTCTTTAGTTTTGGTGCAAGATCAAATTTATAATTTTCTGTACAAGCTTTATCGCCAATATATTGTTCTACAGCATTTATTCCCACAAAATCATCTACATCATTTCTGTTACACGCAGTTTGACATGGAGCTGGACATACTCGTCCCATCTGTGAAGGAAATGGATTGGCTGTTGTTGATCTTCTAAAAGCATATTCTGGCATACTCATGCCTTCTGGTGCTTTCTCAATTCCTCTTACAATTTGTAACCAACCTCTAACATCCTCTCCAGAAGGACAACTTCCTTGGCATGGTGGAGTCTTATGAATATAGGTTGGGCATTGATGAGAAGTATCCTCATTAAAGATTTGTTTGGAAAAATCATCATACTTATGATCACCTTCTTCATACCTTCGGTAGGTATTTTCAGATTTCATTAGATTTATGGTTTCTTCGACTTTAGCCATCCCTAACTTCTCCTTATATAAGTTTATTATACTTATCTAATATTCAATTATAGCATAAGAATATAAGCCCTAAAGCTCTTTTTTGTTCATTATGAGGGCGTTTCCAACAAGTTGATGTAGACTAATTATTTGGTCTAATTCAAAGCCATA
>Ga0207991_1000186_pt1 | contig 42695 bp, 48 predicted proteins | sample ETN07SmetaG_FD_185786 | JGI IMG/M metagenome (GOLD analysis project Ga0207991, IMG submission 185786) | Marine microbial and viral communities from oxygen minimum zone, Eastern Pacific Ocean - ETNP2014F14-07SV275 (SPAdes) (version 2) | ecosystem: Environmental > Aquatic > Marine > Oceanic ...
GCGTTGCATGGCCCAAATGCATCGGCATCTTGTCGAGTTGGCGTGGGTAGGAGATCCTTCTCCACATGCACAAGTTGAGCCTCGAAAGGCTTGGCTGATCGCATCCCTCCGGGCCCATTTGGATCGATGCGTTTAACCCAAAAACCAAACCCAGTCACAGTCATTTCTTTGGCATGTCAGGGCAAGGTTTCGAGAGGCCTGGAAATCGCCGCCCACGACATGTTTGATCAAGGAAAATGCCCATGGCTTCTACCATCATTACAACCAATGCCCAAGCTTTGTCGCGCGCCAGCGATGCGATCAAGACGCTTGGTGAAAACCCCTCCAAGAACGCTCTTCTTAACGCCCTGGCGGCAGCAATCGCAGGCCCCGGTCATGACTGGGCCTTCATCAAGAACGCTCCCGGGCAGATCTTTGTTCAGCCTGGCTTAACCCCCTCACAAACCTCTTTATCCCCTGCATCCGACACCACGGCGGCCGCCAATGTCTGGGCGCTTCATTACGATGAGCGCGACGACTGGGGTTCTGCTCCAATGCTCTTTGATAGCAAGGAGGCCGCTCTTCGCCATGTTCGTGAAGATCACAACTGGTGGAGGCATTCAGATCACCCGTTCAACGACGTTATGGCTGCTCTGGAGAACATTGGACAATACACCTTCGAGCCCGAGGATGATTTTCAAGATGACTACAGCCCCTACCAGATTTGGCTGCAGGAGTTGCAAGTAAACTCACGTAAAGTAGTCGAAACACCTGATGTTGAGGAGGAAGTGAAGCTGTCCAGCTCACATCTTGTCTTTTTCGATGCTCCTATGAACGACCGAGAGCAGGGCCTTTCTTGGGATACAATCATCTTTAAAGATGAGGAAGATCTTTTAGCATATGTCGAAAAACATGATGTTGAGGAATATCTCTCCAATTGGAAAGACTATGTCAAACCGGCGCAAGATTGCGAGATCGAAGCGACTTTCAGTCCTGAAGCATGGATCAATGACTATGCTACTATGGTCGATCCGGAAGGCGATCAAACCTGGGTCATCAGTGCAGACGAGCTGGAGCCAGATCAATCAGACCTCGATTATCTGAAAACCTCACACAAATCCCCAAAATGGGTCAGGGAATGGACCGGCCCATTTACAATCACCCTCGAGATCACCCACGGCGACCTCTCTGGGTAAATTCAATATTACATTATAAGCTTCATCAGATAGAAGTTTTACCCGACACCCTCAGGTGTCGGGTTTTTTGTTTATCTCAAAGTCTCTTCATGATTTCAGGCAACTCTATGCAATTACGATAAAATATTTCTCAATTTTCTCTTCGCGACCGATTTCCTTAGAAGGTTACAACTCATTTGAGGTCGCTTTGAAAAAATCACTACAAAAAGGGTCCGGATCTTCTGAGCTGCGGGAAGCCCGTAACCGAGGTCGCGGCCTGATTGCGGCAGTCTTTCTGTTCTCAATGTTCGTAAATATGCTCCTCTTAACCGGACCACTGTTTATGATGCAGGTTTACGATCGCGTACTGGGGTCGAGGTCTGAAGCCACATTGGTTGCGCTCTTCATGCTCGTGGGCTTCCTATTCGCGGTGATGGGTATTTTGGATTATGTCCGAGGCAGATTGCTTGCCCGGGCCGGAAATCGTTTTCGGGATGCTATTGAGGAAAGATGCTGGGATGCTGTGCTGGACCGAACGCAGGATGGGAAAACCGATCGCGTAGGCGCCACCGCAATGCAGGATCTTGATGCCATCTCCAAGCTCTACGCCTCTCCTGTCCTGCTGTCTCTTTGCGACATTCCTTGGACGCCTGTTTTCATTGGTGCAATCTACATTTTCCACCCCACGTTAGGGCTTTTAGCTCTCGGTGGAGGTCTATTCATACTCCTACTGACCGTTCTCAATCAGATATTTTCAAAGAGACTTCAGGCTGAGGCGACGCAGCTTTCTGTCTTGGCACAGCGATCTGCCGATCAAGCCAAAGAGGAATCTGATCTGGTGCGCGGCCTTGGCATGCGGTCTTCGCTTTATCGAAGATGGAAGGCTCGATCAGGGAAGGCATCAACTGCCCTTGCCATTGCAGGTGATAGAACTGGTATCTTCTCTACTCTATCTAAGACATTTCGAATGTTTTTGCAGTCAGCCATGCTGGCTCTGGGTGCGTGGCAGGTCCTACAAGGAGAAATGACCGGCGGCGCCATGATTGCGGGCTCTATTTTGATGGGCCGAGCCCTTGCTCCAATTGATGGCTCTATATCTCAATGGCCCGTGTTACAGCGCGCCCGACTGGCCTGGGTTCAGCTGGCCGATCTCTTCGAGAAATCTCCTCAAAAAGGCCCTACCACAGAACTGCCGCGCCCAATAGGCAATCTTGATGTGGTAGGTCTGACCATCATTCCGCCAGGTGCGAGAACGCCTACATTGCGCAATGTCACATTTAACCTTCCGCCCGGGAAAGCACTGGGTCTTATCGGTGGCTCAGGCTCAGGTAAATCAACCATTGCCCGCGCCGTAACGGGCGTCTGGCCTGTAGCGGCCGGCACCATTCGCCTCGATGGCGCGACCCTTGATCAATATGATTCTGATCGACTTGGTGCAATCATGGGGTATCTACCGCAAAGAGTCGTTCTCTTTGATGGAACGATATCTGAGAACATCGCGCGCATGGCAATCAATCCGGATCCCATTAAAGTTATTGAAGCCGCGAAAAATGCGCAAGCGCATGATCTCATTCTAAACCTCCCAAATGGCTATGATACCCAAGTCAGCGCTGGAGACACTCTTTTGTCTGGCGGACAAATCCAACGTATTGGGTTGGCGCGCGCACTTTATGGCGACCCTTCTCTTGTGGTACTTGATGAGCCGAACTCGAACCTCGACGAAACAGGATCCGAAGCAGTCAATAGGGCTGTCATCGGCATCAAGCGGCGTGGTGGGTCAGTAATCATTATCGCCCACCGTCCATCCGCTATCGCATGTTGTGAAGCTCTTTTGCACATTGAGGGAGGTATTGTTCGCGCCTTTGGGTCGAGAGACAGTATTCTAAAATCTCAGGTCGCAAACCACGATAAAATGTCCAATCCTACTCAGACAACCAAACCGTCCGAAGTACCAGTAAAGCCCAAAGATCTTAAATCAGTCCTTGCCGGAAAAGCTGCGAAGAAAACCCCCACAGGAGATCCAAAATGAGTCGACCAACTGACGATTCAAGAAAACTTCTCTTCATTGGTTTTTTCTCGCTTCTTGTACTTGTTATCGGCTTTGGTGGATGGGCTTTCATGACAAGTATCTCTGGCGCTATTATTGCACCAGGACAGATTAAGACTGTTATAAGCGAACAGATCATTCAGCACCCCGATGGTGGGGTAGTTGCACAGATTCACGTCCAAGATGGTGATTACGTTTCTGCAGGTGAAAAAATCATCACCCTTGATGGAACACTTGCCCGCGCAGAAATGAATACTGCTCTTATTCAAGAGGCGGAACTACTGGCGCGTGCTGCACGACTTGAGGCGGAAAGGAATGAGCTTAAAGAAATTAAGTTCCCCGACCAAATAGCTTCAGCAGAAGACCCAGACATTCAATCCATGCTGTCCTCTCAACGGGACATATTCAAAGCCCGCAAGTCGGCTTGGGAAAAAGAACACAGCGCCCTTACACAGCGAAAAATGCAGATCGAAGCACAGATCGAAGGCGCGCGCGCAGAGCAAAAAGCCACCCAGACGCAGCTCGAAATTATGACCGAAGAAGTTTCCAATCAGCAGATCCTGAACGACAAAGGATTGTCACAGGTATCCAAGCTGAACTCTCTCAAGCGAGAGAAGGCTGGCCTCGAGGGCTCAGTCGGTCAGCTCCTGGCCCAAATTGGGCAATCGGAGGAAAAAATCACAGAAATTCAAACAGAATATGAAAGATCTGTCCTTTCGCTTCATGAAGAACGCGCCACTCAGCTTCGTGAAATCAGAACCAAACTACTGGAAATCACGGAAAAGAAAATCACACTGAAGGACCGACTTGCGAGACTTGATATCAGAGCGCCAATCTCCGGAACTGTCCATGGATTAAAAGTCAGGGCCCTACAAAGTGTGATTACCTCCGCTGACGCGTTGGCGCAGATTATTCCCGCAGGCCATGATGTGATCGTATCTGCTCGCGTTGATCCTATCAATATCGATGAAATACACCCAGGACAGTCTGTAAGCTTACGATTTTCAGCCCTTAACCAAAGAATAACGCCTGTTCTCTTCGGTGAGGTGTCGCGCATATCAGCTGATGCCTTCTCGGATCAAAACACAGGGGCTACATATTACCAAATCGAAATCGCGCCTAACAAGGGTGAGCTTGATCGACTTGAGGGGCAATTGGTCGTTCCAGGAATGCCTGTAGAGGGCTACATCAAAACAACGGAAAGAACTCCGATGAGTTATTTCGTAAAGCCATTCATGGATTATTTCTCTCGAGCCTTCAGAGAAAGTTAAAATACATTTTGCGAAGCGCAGTACTGAACGCATCTCCTTTGAAAGCACCCTTTAAAGGAAGCGACATGCGTTTTGCTCTTCATTTTTTGATCATCATGGTCGCAACACTCAGCGCGTGCGGAGTTACAGGGCAAATCCTGTCGGTCTCGCTTGAACAAAATTCAGAGCTTTGCAGAAGTTTTGAAGTGCGGTCAGATCAATCTCGTTCAGTTCGACCCTTCACCAATCTCCTTGCCACGGAGTGCAGAGCTGCAGCTCAGCAAGTTGAGATGAATGATAACGTTCTATCTGCTTGGTATGCTAAAGAATTTATTCAGCGCATGACTGATCTAAAAAGCGCAATTTCAACATTGGATAGGCAACCAACGCATTCCGGAGAGTTCCTTATCGCAAGAGAAGTTGAAGTTCTTGATGCGCTTCAGGATTGGATCCGAGCGCGCAAGACTGCAGAAATTCAAGATCTTAAAAACGCAGAGTAGATCAAAAATTCTGAATTCCGAAGCCTTCAATATTCAACCTATATAAATTATTTCACTAACGGAGACATTCTGTGAAAAAGCTTAAGTTTAAACTCCTGTTGTCAACTTCCCTTGTTGTTTTTGCCAGTCAGGCGAGTGCGATCGAGTTTAAATATGAGCAGCCAACCAAACCGTCTCCTTCCTTTCAGTTGAATTTTGGTACCATTGCCCTTGGTGCACTTGCGATTGGTGTTGTTTCTGCAATGGCTGGCGGGGGTGGCGACGATGATGACACAAAAGCCGACGATAATACTGCTGACAAAGTACCTGATGAGGAGCCAGATGAAGAACCTGTAGAAGAAACGCCTGAGCCTATTGATCCCATCAAGGCATTCGAGACCCCTGAATATAGGCGAAACTGGGGTTTGTACTCTCTGAATGCATCGAGTAGATATGTTGAAGGAAGCACCGGAAAAGGCGCCATTGGAGCCGTGTTCGATTCCGGCGCCGATATCACGCACAGTGAATTCTCCGATCGTATCATCCATACCTACAGCTACTTTAATGACACAGATGATGTAACAGACACCAATGGCCATGGAACATCCGTTCTTGGTGTCGCAGGCGCGGCTAAAGACGGACGAGAAATGCATGGCGTAGCCTTTGATTCAGAATTTATTATTTTCCAAGGCGTTGGAGAGGCTACGATAATGAACCCCGTTGACGCCTGGGCTGATGCCACACGTAAAAGCGCAGATCTTGGGGCTGATGTAATCAACCACAGCTGGACATTCATGAATGGTGATAACTCAGTTACTATTGCTGATCATCCCAGCCGAGAGGCCCTGACCCAATATTTTGGGACCGACCTTTTCACCGCACTCGATTATGGTGTCGATCATGATCTCATCAGTGTGTTCGCAGCAGGCAACAGCGCACTTCCGGAAGTTGCCGTTACAGGCGGTCTCCCTCTGTATTTTCCTGAATACGAAGATCACCATCTTGTTGTGGTATCGATTGATCACCAGGATAACATTTCAAGCTTTTCCAATCTATGCGGACAAGCAGCTGACTTCTGTTTGGCAGCGCCTGGCCAAAGTATCTACACAACCGATACAGGTGGTGGATACACCAATATTAACGGCACATCCTTTTCGGCGCCTCATGTTCAAGGTGCGGCCCTGGTGCTCGCCTCGAGCTTCCCTGAACTTACCAGCGCACAAATCACGCGAATCCTGAAAGATACAGCTCGAGATCTTGGTGACCCCGGCGTGGATAACGTCTACGGTCACGGCGCACTCGATTTGGAAAATGCTGTAGCTCCCCAAGGGGTGCTCTCATTTCAAGGGAATGAGAATCTCAATGAGCAGAAGTTCCAGGTCTCGCAGTCACATATTTCAACGAGTGGCGGTATGACAAAAGCGCTATCAAGTAGCTTTGCAAGTCACGGCATCATGGTAACAGATAAGTATGACAGAGGGTATACTGCTGACTTGGATGCCTTCGTTGGATACGGAGCTGACGCCACGCGAGCACGCCTTCAGCTTAACGATTTCACTGCCGGTCGCAGCAGCAATATTAATATTGGCTCCGAGGACGCTCAAATCGCCTATGCGTCGAACGGCCTTCATGCTGTCGAAGCCTACGCCCCAGGAACCATGCGCCTTGATCCGTATGCGGATCTTGTTGAAAATCCAGAATCTGTCGCACTGTTCGCCAAATTGGACGGCGGCTCTTTCAAGCTTTCCCACGCATATACTGGCGCCGATTCCATCAGTGATGGTCAGTATCTTTCTGCCAACCTCAGCGCCGATGTCGGCACGCACAGCGTCACCTTTGGGGCCGGAACCCTATCAGAAACCGGGTCTTTTGTAGGAACGGATGTCACAGGCGCTTTTGGGTCAAAGCTCAAAGCGGACACCCACTTCATTTCAATGAAAGGTGACTTCAATATTGGCAAGCAACGCAGCATCGGATTGGGTGGATCTATTGGCACAACCAACTTTGGTGGCAATGGCGTACTGAAAGCCGGCAAGGACATCCAAACATCAAGCCTTGGATTGGAATACGCCCATGCAGGTTTCTTTCAGGAAAATGACCGCCTGACTCTCTCCGTTTCTCGTAACCTGAATGTCGATGGCGGTCAGATGCAAGCAACGATACCAACAAAGCGTGGAGCGCAAGTCCAAGGGGCGAGCTCTGACACTGTAGAAATGACCAGTGCAAACTTCGAAATCGACAAAACATCAGCTCCAATTGATTTGGGGCTTGGCTATGAAGTCTCTCTTCCAAACGGCCGATTGGCAGTGGGTGCAGCCTTTAGAGGGGGAGATTTCGGTCATGCTGTTGGAAGCGTTGGGTACAGTATTAAATTTTAATACCTGTGCTCCCGCTAACCTGAATGACCAAGCAATCGAATATAGGCATAGTAACATATAAAAGCGCAGGAATCTCATGATCCTTGAGCTACAGTCTATGCCGGGACATCTTCACGGGCGACCACATGCCCTGAAACTCAGTACCTCGTCCGATGCAAAAGCTGCGGAATTTTTGCGACGCAGGCTCAGAAAGCCCGGTGAAATTTATGGGTCTCACTACTCGGATGGTGTCCTAAGGCCTATTGGATTCGATGAAAGCTTTGCACGATGGCCAACAAATGCGCCGCGTCCGGCGGTCAGCTTCATCTCAGACACGTTAGTGCTGTTGCACTTTTGCGATCACACAGCGCTGCTTGGAGTGGCGCAGGAACAATCAGCCATAGTTTTGCTGCCCCTTGTTCTGGATACGCCGAAAATCATTCGCCTGAGTGCGAAACCCGTCCCACTATCATGGCATGTGGTACAACTGGATGGGACTGAGACTTTCATATCCCGTCTGGGTCCGATCAGATCGCCAGGACAGGGTAAGGATATTTGTAGATACCAAGGCGACATTAGTATCGCGAAACCCATCAGTGACCCGATCGATTGGTTCAGAGATCTGCTTGTTAAAGAAGCAACCATGTGGATGGATGAATGGCAACGGGTCAGAAGGATGCAGCCATTTGCCTGGCCGGCTCCTCTGTGTCACATCAAGAAGACCTGCAACACAGCACAAGGGGTCGCCTATCAGACCTATATAAACGATATATGTAGCTACATTGCAGACAAATATTGTATATCGGGACGTTTAGGAGTGAGCCTTTCGTACCCAGCCCCGCGTCAGTTCGCCATTGAAACCACTTCTGACATAGCCCTGCTGCCCAATGGGGCATTGGGTGCAAGCGTCGACAAGACTGCGATTACGGCCCGCATCAGGTCTATTCTGACGCACGAACATTTCCCCTTTCCTGACGAGAAGATATGCACCGTCATTACGCCAGCTGTTGGCAGAATCGACTTTCGTTCGCCTAAGCCTGTCAGTGTAGTAGGTCTGAGTGAGGTAAGCCTCAGTCAGCATCGACGCCTGGATATCCAAGCAAGAATATCCCGCTATGAGAAAGTTTGACTTACCTTAGGCTGCGCACATGCGCACGCGTCTAAGGCTTGAAAACACCTATCGAACGCAGGTCTGAGGCAAAAACTCGCTTATGTCGTTTCCGGCAGATGCGGAAGATACCCCTATCCTGCTTATGCAGAAAGATTTCATTCATCAGTTAGACCTGTTTCGCACAAGCCCCATGGACACAGAGCTTGTGCCTGAGCGTGGAGCTTTGGCAACAGAAAGCTACTGCGCAAAACTTTTTCTCGAATTTTGTCTTGGCAAGAGGGGGTCTCATCCGTCATATGTTCACGCTCTGTTCTCTGAGATTCTTCCTCGACCTGAAGGCTGCTCCGAGGGCGCTGACATCATTACACATCACCTCCTCGGCTTTCCTGCCGAAGAGGCACATGCCTTTGAACAAAAGCCGCACTCAACGCTGGGCGCGCTCTGGGAAGGCTTGGTAACCATCATCTACGAGGCAGCCTACCCCGGCCTCTTGAGTAAGGATTGGAGTAAGTTATTGACCAAACTCACTGGAGATCTGAAACCTCGCAGCGGCGACAAGGTAACGGCCGAATTTCATATCGCTAAAGCGGCTCTTGAAATCAAATATCGGTCAGGCTCCTATGAGAACACACGCAAGCAAGCCCTTTGCGCAAAATACATTCGCGGCATGGGCCTTGAGCCTCTTATGCTCTGCCTAAGGAAGTCCCCGAACTCTGCTGAATTCAGGCGCGCGGGATGGACCGTACTTGAAGGCGAAGACACATTGGAGCGCATCCGGCGCGAGACCAACATTGATCCCGAGGCTGTTCTGAGAATTGTGGGCCAGAACGCTCAAGTCAGACGTCTGCGAGAACAAGGCCGGCAGCATATGTACAGCCGCCTCGGACGCCTTTGCACCGGTCACTATCAGCGCAGCCACAAGCAAGTAGCGCCCTCAATTCATGATCAGATCGCCTCTTCACCAGAAAGCCTTCTCGATGTCCTGCGACGCGCAGAAGAAGCTGGAACTTTGGTCGATGCGGTTGAGGCTGTATTTGCCAGTAAAATGGCAACTCGAAGCGCCAAAGAGGTTACCGATATACTGCAACGACTCTCTAAGGCGGGCGCTGACTTTTTAGACCCGCAACGCCTCATTTGAGACGCAAGACTTCGTTTACTTCCAGGATAGTGAAGGTCTTCGTCAAGGCATCTTTCAAGCCCTCTGCCTGAGCGGACTTGAAAGATGCTTCTGACATTTCTGTCCTCAGCAAAACGTAACAACATTTAAAAGAGCGACGAGCCCATAAAGAGAACAAGAAACCATTAAAAGCCTCTGAAGCCCAAATATGTCCACCCCCTCATACTGTGGGTCGGACATCCTCCGGCTTCATTTGTAAGCGACCATAACCCGCCTTGAAGGCATCAGTTTGAAAGGACTACCTATGAGCAAAATTGAAACGATGAATGCAGGCACTGCAGTTGCTGTGGACGCCCAGCCTGCTAAAGGCACTATTGGCGCGCTTGAAGGGCTCGCTGGATTTGCTGAGGATCTGAATAATCAGAATATGGACGCCATGTCTGATCCTGAAACACTTGATCGCATCGTGAAACAGCGATTTGGTAGCGATGTGTCCGTCCAGGATGTAGCTGAAGCTCTTGACGCGCTTCGTGATATCTCGCTCGTCGACTAAATAAAGCCCCTCAGATTACTTGAATGGAGTCCTGATCCACGAATGGGTTAGGCATTATGATTATGAACCATATGGACCGACAGGATGAGGGACCTCCCTCATCCATCGGGCATAACCGACCGCCATGTAAGCGGCAGGAAATCATCGACGCGTTCACATCAATCCTTCTTACTGAACGTGGACCGGACAAACCTTGCTATCTTGATGCGATTTTCAGCAAAGCTGAAATCAGTATCGACGGAAAGCAAACCCCACCAGATGCCCTGCTTGCTGATCTTTTCCTCTTTGAGGAAGGTCGTATGCCTCTTCACACCAATCTTTTCAATCAAGATCTTGGAAATCTTACGGAGAAATTCGTTAAATCCATCTTCGAAATCACTCGAGGAAACCTTGTAGATACAAGCGACGCAGCAATGCAGTCACTGCATGCTGAGTTCAAAGCTCTTCAATCAGCCAAGCAAAGAAAGGGCACGGCGTCCTCAAAACCTCCGGTATGGAAAAAGGCTGATTTTCTTTTTGGCACTAATAAAATCAATGAGTGTAAATATCGATTTAACAGCTACGAGGCCAAGATAAAGCAGATTGGTGTCGGGGAGGCTTACAAAGAGCTCGGTTATACGCCTGTATTTTTGCATCTGTCACCGGATTTCAAGCATCATGACGACTTCGTGAATCATGGATGGGAGGTCTATTCTGGTGATGATATGTTGGACTATCTTTATGATCATACAGGATATGATTTCAAGGATATTTTACGTGATGTAAGTGCGCAACCGGTTGTTCGACAACGCATATTGAACGCCCATCAACAAATGATTGAGGAGCAAAAGGCGCGACTTTGGAGTGGTTACTACTATGCACCGACGGAGGTTCGTGAAGATTTCCATGAACGATTTGTAAACTGCTCAACGGCTGTTACAGCCATATCCAAGACAGTCGATACACAACCCCCGACCCCGGCGGAACACGACGAAGATATCCTTGACGCGCATAGATTGCGCGACCGAGCCGAAGCGCTCTGCGATAGGGCAGTACAAACTCTGCCTCAAAACAAAAAGGACGCCCTTCTGGGCCTTCTAATGACACTTGAAGAAGAACAGAGAGCGGAACTGCTCTCAGAAGCAATGCTTCAATCCTCAGATCGAACTCAAATGACAGTAATGTCGGTCTTCGGGTAAGATTAATTTCTGTATCATGTCCCAGATAACCATTTCTGGGACATGATCTTTGAATATATCGCCCTTCTTACAATCGTACTGTTATCAGCTTTCGTGATCGTTGAGGATCTACGCAAGCTTGAAATTCCTGCACGAGCAGTCCTCGGTCTCACAGCTGCCTGCGTTCTCGCCGGCATCATCTACCCATTGCCAGGCCTCTCTCCAGATGCTGCCCTATGGGGCGCCGCCTTAGGGCTTGGAATGGGCACATTTACCCGGGGCTATATCCACTGGCGCAGTGGTGTCCCAGCCTTTGGGGGCGCAGATGTCTCGCTTATCACTGCAGCAGGTGGTCTCTTGGGCCCATTTCTCTTTGGGCCCTGGCTCTTGGCCAGTGCAACAATCGGTATCGCCATGATGCTTGCTTCCTCCGTCTTTAAGCGAAAAGTCGATGTGGATGGAGAAGAACTCGAAGTTCTTCCATTTTGCCCTGCACTCATCATCAGTACAGCTTTAGCTTACTTTCTTGCCTGGATTGACATCATCCCTTCCGGATTGACAGGGTAGCCTTAATCATCAAGTCCTCGCAGACCTGCCCTCCCAAGCAGGAGCAGGTCTGAGAAGACTTTCATATAAATAAAAAAGGAATACACGATGGGCGACACGCGCTTTCGAGATCAAAATGATGCAATTCGGAAATCTGGAAACTTCGGCCCAGGAACCGATAATCCTCTCTTTGTGACGCCTGGCGTCCAAGCCCTCGGGGATGAAGCAATGGGCATGCTTTATACGGATGTGATGACCTACGATAGCTTCACCACTGACATGGACCCTGATAATCATCGCGACATGGGCGCCCTGAACTACAACGGAACAACCGTCTGGTTCAAAATTGATCAAGGTGAAAAACCTGACCTACGCATCTTCACGCTGCTTCTGCCTGAAGAGTGGTAAACCGCCTCTCTTCTCATCCTACCTGACACATGTGACGACAGCTCGCGCATCCCGCGTTTGAGCTCAAAAGGAAGTATTATGCCGAACTGGTGCCAATCCACCCTGACTTTCATTGTCCCGACGAAAAACAAGAACGCCTTTCTTGCAGCCATTGAAGGCCCTGCAGATTGGCCTTTACCTGCTGAAGTCTTCCACAGCTTTGAAATTGAGAAAACAAAGCTCTCCAATCATCAAGAAATTGAACTGGAAAGAAAAGGAATCGAAAGCGATGAAATGGTCGCTGAATTCAAATCATTCATGAAGCCTTCTGGCTGGCCTGAGTGGATGCCGCCCAGTCGAACCGATATGGTTCGTTTTGCCCTGAACCCTGAAAACATCAAGTTCGACACTGTTCCGTTCTCTGTGGCTACTATCGCACCATGGGAGGGACCTGAGGAGTTCGAACGTTTTTTTGGGAAATTAAATCCTGATGTAAATATCTGGACAGAACAAAAAACCAAGAACAACCTAAGTTCTCCGGTTATCGAACTTAGAAACCAAAAAATCGGTCCTAAATGGCCTCCGTCGGATATCGACATGGAGGTTGATAATGCCAGCGAAAAAACGCGGATCGTTATTACCTACAGCACTCCTTGGGGTCCTATCGAAAACCCAGGCATCCTTCTTGATAAGGTCTGCCGTGAACATGGCGCAAAATTTCTCCTCGCCTGGGTCGAAGAGCAAGGCCTTTGCGGCTACACCTATTTTGATCCAGCAAGCGGGAATGATCCTCGAGAAGTTGATTTCGGGTTTGAGCACAACTGGATGCGTGAAGTTGCAGACGAAAATAGCCCAGAAGACACTTGGAGTGAGTTCGACTACGAGGCCTTTAAACAAGATGTTGGCGAAGAAATCGGTGATGCAGACTTCTAATGTCCACATCCACTCCCCCTGATACGCCCTGCTTGAAAATCTGCGGCTTGGATCAAAGCCGCAGTTTTTGCTTGTCTTGCAAGCGCACCCTCGCAGAGATCGCGGGCTGGGGACAGATGTCTGCAGATCAAAAACGTGATCTTATGAATGAACTTGCAGCGCGCCAAGATGTCGCGCTTCCAGACCTCTTCCGTCAGCAAATGAATGCACGGCGGGCTTCAAGGCTCTCCTCGAGAAAGCGGCAAGGCCAAGACTAAGAAGTCTGCCTCACGTTTCTTACAGGAACACAACATACCCAAATCATAAACAGGCACCTTGGTTGGCGCCTGAACCATTCGACAACGTCGCATCTTTGCGGCGCTGGCTTCTTGACGCCTGCTCATCTCAGGCAGGACTTAACTGAAAGGCATCACATGCGCTTTACAATCGCGATCGACGGACCTGCAGCAGCAGGTAAAGGAACCATTGCAAAGGAGATCTCTCAGGAACTCTCATTGCCGCATCTTGATACAGGTTTGCTCTACCGGATCACCGCCGCGCGTGTGGCAGATGGCCAAGAACCCGTCGATGCAGCTCAGTCCATTGAATTGCAAGACTTCTCGCGCACCGATCTTCGGACACCTGCCATCAGTCAAGAAGCCTCTCGGGTCTCCGCAATCGCGGAAGTGCGCCAGGCCCTTACCGCCTTCCAAAAAGATTTTGCACAACGCGATGGTGGCGCCGTTCTTGATGGCCGCGACATCGGAACCAGCATCAGTCCTGATGCTGATCTCAAGATCTTTCTGACAGCCTCGCCTGAAGCCCGCGCACAAAGGCGCCATGCTGAACTTGCAGCGCAAGGCTTTGAGGACAGTTTTGAAGAGGTTCTAAAAGAGATGCGCATTCGCGATGAGCGCGACAGCACGCGAGATGTTCAGCCCATGCGACCAGCAGCCGATGCAATCATTATAGATACCAGTGAAATCACTGCGGATGAAGCTGTGCAGATTGCGCTGGAGCACGCCTATCGCGTGCGCGGCGCCCTTTTTCGGAACGCCGCCTGAATACTCTCTTGGCCTCATTTCTCTCAGGCCAAGACCAGACCCAAATTATAAATACAAATGAAAGGTACTTCACAGGTTATGACTGATTTTTTCTTGACTGATGCGGGGGAATTCTCGCTCGTCGGCATCGGCCTTGTCTGGGCTTTTACACTCCTATTTGCCATTCCAGGCATTCTGAAAATGCGCAAATCACGCCAAGGGGATCCCCTGCGTGACAAGCTCCTCAAACGCACGGCGCTGATTGCGCTTTGGCCCTTCATCGCCTTCGTTGCTCTTGCTGCCCTGCCCTTCATCCTGGCTGGCATCATTCTCAAATCCCTTTTGCTTGGTGCGCCAATCTGGGGTGTCGGCATCCATGCTGCAGCCATCGTCTCTGGCTTTGTAAGTCGAGGCCTCAACCGCGCCGCGGACTACGTCGTCGCAAAGTTTGAGCGGCTGGAAGCTCTCCTAACGCCGTCTGAGCGGCGCCCTTAAACACCAGACAACACCTCGAAGGAGCGGGCTCTCGCGATGCAAAGGCCCGCCCCTTCGGGGTTTTTTAATTCCAAAATAAACCAAAGGATTACTGCCATGAAAGATATCGAAGAGCGCCGCAGTTTTCGAAATCGTGTGTGGAGCACGCCAACCGTTACTAACATGGCAGTCGACGCGCTCATCGCAGGCGGAGCCAATGCTCTGACCGCGCCCATTCTTGCTGCGCGCAATACTGATCCTGACTCCGTGGCGTCATTTCTTTCTCCGAAACTGCGAGATCTTCTGCCGAACCCATCGTTCTTTCTGGATATGGATCGCGCAGCAGATCGCCTCGTAGAGGCTATTATCAACCGCCAAGAAATCACTATTTGGTCTGACTATGACGTCGACGGCGCCACCTCCGCCGCCACACTTGGCCGCTTTCTGGATGATTGTGGTCACAAGTCTTACGATGTCTATATCCCAGACCGGATCACCGAAGGATATGGCCCAAACAGCGAAGGCTTGCTTAGCCTCAAAAACAAGGGTGCTGAACTGGTCTGCATCCTTGATGCGGGCACCGTCGCGATTGAGCCTCTTACAGCCGCGCATGAAGCTGGTCTTGATGTCGTAGTGATCGATCACCACGCAGCTGAAGATACGCTGCCACCCGCTGTCGCCATCGTCAATCCAAACCGCCTCGATCAACCTGAAGGCTACGGACATGTCTGCGCCGCCGGGATGACCTTCATGCTGGTGGTAGCTGCCAATGTGCGCCTGCGCAAACAAGGCTACTTCTCCGGAAAGGACGATCGTCCTGAAGCTGCGCCAGACCTCATGAGCTACCTCGACCTTGTCGCTCTCGGTACAATCTGTGATGTGGTTCCGCTAACCACAATCAACCGTGCATTTGTGATGCGTGGCCTGCCATACCTCTCAGACCGTCAGCTGCCAGGGGTAAGGGCATTGGCCTCTGTCGCATCTTGCTCAGAGGAAATTGATCCGCGCGCCTGCGGCTTTGCTCTTGGACCACGGATTAATGCCGGCGGCCGCATTGGTGAGTCAGGCGCCGGCGCTGCCCTTCTGCTTGAAAAAGATCCTGACGCCGCTCTTGAGCAGGCACGCATTCTCAATGACCTTAATACCGAGCGTCAAGAGATGGAAAAAGCCTGCACAAAAGATGCATTGGAGCAAGTTCAGGACAAGTTCATCGCAGGTGAGACACGGAAACTGGCCGTGGCCATCGTTGACGCCCATGAGGGCATTGTTGGTATCTCTGCTGCGCGTCTTAAAGAAGCGCTTGATGCACCCGCTTTTGTATTGGCGCCGACCCCTGAGGGAACGCTCAAGGGCTCTGGTCGCTCAGTAAGTGGATTTGATCTCGGTGCCGCAATCATTGCAGCTCGAAAGGCGGGACTTCTCATCAAAGGTGGCGGTCACGCCATGGCCGGAGGGATCACCGTAGAGCGCGACAAAGTCGACGCTTTTACAGACTTCGTCAATGCAGAAATAGACAAGTCTGATTACGCCAGTGTCGGTGTTATCTCCAAAGTCGACGCCAAAATTCACATCGAGCAAGCCACAACAGGCCTCGTGGATGCTGCGCAAAGCCTTGCTCCCTTCGGAATGGGTAATCCATCGCCGCGTTTTGTGGTTCAGGGCGTATATCTCGCAGATGTCCTCGTTCTTAAGGGAAAACACATCAAGTGCATCTTCTGGGACCCTGAAATGCGTGAAGCCGGGAAAGTCATTGAAGGTCTGATCTGGAATGCTTTCGGAACGCCCTTCGGAGACGCTCTACAGGCCGCGAAAGGTGAAAACGTAGATATTCTCGGCGGCCTTGAAATCAATGAATGGAACGGGAAGCGTCGCATTCAGATCAAGCTTGATGACGTAAGGACCACGTAAACCGAGATCGGCGCAAAAAAACTTGCGCCGGTCATTACAGATATATGGATTTAAGCATGCGACCATTACCCTCTTTTCTGAACTTCTTCTTTAACCTTGCCTTCGTAGGGTTAAGCCTCTTCTCTGTGCATGTCATCATGCAAGATAAGCCTACCCCCTCTCCAAGCTTTGTTATGCTTGGAACCGGCGGTGAGGGCGATCCATGCACGGTGAAGATTGAACCAGATATCATACCTGAGAGCATTGAGGCGCATCTAAGAAAATGGCCAGAAGCATGCAAAGTTGCTCGAGCTGCAAATTTGGAGAAAGAGACCATCGAATGAAGACCTACGAAGTCATCAATCCTTCCGACCCCTACACTTTCTGTGCTCCCGATCGACAAATCGCCGCTCTCACGATCTTCCTGCTGAGCACAAGCTTTGCAGCAACTTGTGTCAGTCACCCAGGCGAAGACGAAGACGTGCCTCTCTTCTTGCTTGGTGGTGCTAAAGAATGGTGGGATGCCACATTCCCCGAAGATGAAATCAAAGGCACTCTCGACCGTCGACTTGAAGAAGTCGCTGACGCCCTTGAGAGCATGCTATACGGACATCTTGATGACCGTGACAGCTTCAGAAAGCTTGCGGAACCAATCGACAACTCGACTGTGTTGCGCGACATGCGTATCAAATGGAACGACGAGCGCCGCAGCTCTATGAATGACATTTCAGCGTCATCGTACAGTATCGCGCAAGGACTGCGAGATAGTCGCAGCAAAGAAGGCTGAAGCATCTCTGCAAAACAAACTGCGTGCCTGCGCCCTTCTCTCTCGTCCGGCCTTTTAAGGAAGGCCGTCCGAGGCTTGGGCGGCACTGTGAATTTGAGGGAATAGAAAGTTCCCAATCGAAACATTAACATTCTGGGAAGTGCAACATGGGCGCAGATATTCATTGGATCACAGAACGAAAGCACCGAGATGGTAAATGGGAGGCAGTCCTGAGCAAGCCCAGCTTTCGATCCTCTGGTGGAGACAACTGGTACAGGGATCCAGCCATATCAAACTCTCCCATCGAGCACTTTGGGGATCGAGACTACCTTTGGTTCGGAATTTTGAGTGAGGTCCGCACTGACCCGATGGAGGAGTTTGGGCTGTTGGCGCATGAAGGTCTTCCGGAGGACGCGTCAGACCATACATGCGACAACCTTGAACCGGATGGCGATCTTCATTCCCAAGGATGGTTCACAGTAGAGACGCTCAAAAACGCTGTTCAGCAGATCAACTCAAGCTCGGAAATGAAAGAAGCTTACGAGGAGGAGTTGGAGACTATTGAACGACATCTTCGATATATCGATCAGATGTTACTCAATGAAAGTGCAGATCACGACCTCGCCAACATAAACACTATCATCTTTGGACGCGAATACAGCAGTGATCAGTCTGTCCGTTTCCCGGATATGGTGAATGAAAGCAATCACGCCGCACTTGCGCGTCGAGAGCGAGGTAAGGGGCTGCTTCCTATTGGTCCCGACACATTCAGGTTCTGCATTGCCTATGACAACTAAAGGAGATTAGCGGTGGAAAGTATCGAATGGCAAGGATCAACATCCAATCACGTCAAGCTAAGGATCGAAGCTAAAGTCCTCAAGCTGTCTGAAAAGACGAAATTCAATTTGATGTGCGTGGACCCTGCCACTGGCAACCTATACTACTTCACCCAAGATCAAGGATGTATAAAACAGGAAGACCTACCGGAAGGTGCACCCAAGCGGCTTGATTTCCCACAGACAGAAAAACCTTGCATGATCTCTATAGAAGCCATGTATCGTGATGCATCGAACTTTAAGGCTTTCGGCATTCAACACTTCACCGGCACTATCGATGAAGAACGCCTCGACATTCTCCTAACTTGCTTGTGGATGGATGGTGAAGGTTTCATTCCCCACCAGGTAGGACTTAAAGACCTGCAGTTTGACCAAAGTTGGGAGATCGACTTCGAAGCCAGCGATCATCCTTGGCATGAAATCGAAGATGTAAAGATTAGCGAAGCTATCGGTAAGCATCAAAGCATCAATCACATCATTGCTCTTGCCAGGGATCGCATCACTCAAGGATGGGATGAAATATCAGCCATTATCCATCTACAAGATCGACAAAATCAGTAAAAAGATCTGTCTGTTTTTCTGACTATAACTTCGACTTTCTTTCCGAGGATTGAATGTTGACCCCATATTTTAAGTAGAAAAATATGGAAAATTCACTCAATGAAATACGCAGCAATCACACTCGTGCTTCTTAGCGCTTCTTCTGCACATGCCGAAACCTTGGCATCAGAAGCCGCTCCCATCGTCCAGATCTCAACGCTCGCCATACTTTCCGATCTGAATGGATGCACAGCAGGGCATATTTTTAATGAAGATATAGCCCGATGCCAACCTTCTTTGACCGCCAAAAAGTCGGCCGAAGAAAAGTACTGAACAAAACATACATAACCTGAAAGGAAATAGTATGAGTAAGAACCCAGATCGGGAAAAGGCTCTACAAGCCGCAATCGGACAAATTGAGCGCGCCTACGGCAAAGGCTCAGTAATGAAGCTCGATGATGCGAATGCTGTACAGCACAACATTAAGTCCATCAAAACAGGATCGTTAGGCCTTGATCTCGCCCTTGGTATTGGCGGCCTGCCACGCGGCAGGATTATCGAAATCTACGGTCCCGAATCCTCGGGCAAGACAACTCTGACGCTCGAGTTGATTGCGCAAGCCCAAAAGGCAGGCTTGAACTGCGCCTTTATCGATGCGGAGCACGCCCTCGATACTGAGTATGCAAAAAAGCTCGGCGTCCAGCTGGATGAACTATATCTCAGTCAGCCTGATCATGGTGAGCAAGCTCTGGGCATTGTCGATATGTTTACCCGATCCGCTGCTATGGACGTTATTGTTGTCGACTCCGTCGCAGCATTGACACCAAAAAGCGAACTCGAGGGCGATATTGGTGACAGTTCTGTCGGCGTTCATGCACGACTGATGAGTCAAGCCATGCGAAAGCTTGCCGGGATTGCGCAACAAAACAACGTCATGATTTTCTTCATTAACCAAATTCGAATGAAAATCGGCGTCATGTTCGGTAGCCCGGAAACAACCACCGGCGGCAATGCCCTCAAATTTTACTCATCGGTACGCCTCGATATTCGACGTATTGGCGCCGTCAAGGATCGCGAGGAGATTGTCGGCAACCAGACCAAGGTCAAAGTCGTTAAGAACAAAGTTGCACCTCCGTTCAAGCAGGTCGAGTTCGACATTCTCTACGGACAAGGCATCAGCTACGAAGGCGAACTTATTGATCTCGGGGTCAAACATGACATCGTCAATAAGGCTGGATCCTGGTTCTCTTACGGCGACGAGCGCATCGGCCAGGGTAAGGAGAAAGCACGACAGTATCTTAAGGATTATCCAAAAGTCGCTGATGAAATCGAAGCTAAAATTCGAGAGATCGTGCTCGGGGTTCCCAAATCCGAAGAACCTGATGCTGCCTGAATAGGTTCATAGACAATATCAAACCACGATGGGGTGCAGGCACATGCCTGCACCCCTTTTTTAATTCAAAGAACTTCTCAGACATAACCTTGAGAATATGCATCAAGCGATCCGAAAAAATAGGCCATATATCCCCTGCATGGACGTCTGATGCACAACCTTATCCTATTGATTGAAAATTCTTTTTCCGAGTCGGCAATAAGACACCCATTCTTCTCAAGACAGATGACTTCGGATGTCACCGAGGCGTAAAATCTTAATCAGAGGCAATGAGTATGAGTACCGATATTGACGTATGGATCCGCCAGCAGGTTTCAGCATCAGAAATTATTACAAAAGAACACGAGAACCGTCTTGTGAGCGCCTGGCTGAACGACAAGGATATACGAGCACGCGATGAACTGGTACTTGCGCACCAGAAGTTGATTGCAGGGATGGCTACACGATTCTCCTCGTCGGGCGCCAACTTCTCCGATCTGTTCAATGAAGGCATTGCTGCTCTCATCGCGGCTGCAGATAGATTTGATCCCGACAAAGGATGTCGTTTTGCAACATACGGCGCTTGGTGGGTCTTGTCCCAACTACAAGAAGCTGTTCACAGAGACATCTATACTGTAAAGATCGGACGCTCCAGAAACGAGAAGAAAATTCTTCGACTCCTTGGAACTGCCAGAAACATCATCGGCCCCAACCTCGACAGCTCCATCATGGATACGATTGCTGAGTTTGCCGATACAGATATCGATACTATTGAACAGATTGATGGCGCTATGGCATCGCGCTCTGTGAGCCTCAATGCTCGCGTAGGCGGCGAAGGCGAAGAAGGCGCTGAGGTCGGTGATATGATCGAGGACATGAATGCTCGGGATGCGGGCGCCGAAGCTGTCATCCTTAATAGAAACCAGCGAAAGCTTCTCGAAGGGTACTTCTCTCGACTAAAGGATCCCCGCGCTCCGAGCATCCTGCGTGACCGCTGGCTTGCCGAGGAAGAGAAGTCATTGTTCGAGATCGGCCAGGAATTTGGTGTGTCAGCTGAGCGTATCCGTCAAATCGAGCGAGATGCCATCGCCCAGTTGCGGTCCATTCTTGCCAGTGAAAACACTAACTTCGCTGATATTCTCACCTAATCCCCACTCCCTGACATCCCTCAAGACCGGGTCTGAGATTTATTTCTAAAAAAGGCAAAACTTTGACATAAGTCATCTACCCTCGGTAGCAAAGCTGTATCAAGGCACCAAGAGATGACTTGAACGAGAAGGAATGCAGAAGGGCCATCAATCATCGGTGAGGCCGTTACGACCTCACTGATCGAACCTGAGCCGCCGAGTAAATCAAACAAAAACAAGACCAGAACGAAAAAAGAATCGTTGGAAAACGGCAGGTTGCCAGAAAAATGCCACGGTTCATTTCTTCGTAAATGAAAAAAAGACCAATATCATTACTACGCGACGCAGGCACTCGAAGGCTTGTTGAGCATCACATAGAACCGAGTGCCGAATGCGCCGGTTTGACCTTTGCTCGATCATGAATCGAGATGACTTGAGGTCTCTTGTCACAGCTCTTTGCACATTCCTTGTGTGAAGAGCTGGTAAGAAGTGTGTTGTTCCCAAGGCTCGGCGTGTTCTCAAAGCACATGTCAAGAGTAGGGACACAACATGGCACGAACCAAAACTAAAATGCTCACCCCAGAAGCGGAACTGATGCTGCTGGACGCTTATCTCGATCACGGTGATGTTTCCGCGCGAAATAAGCTGATTAAGGCCTATATGCCGTTGGTCACACGTATGGCAAAGGCATTCTCCAATCGTGGCACTGCCCGGGTAGAGGATCTGGTTCAGGAAGGCTCTATCGGCCTTGCAGAGGCCATCGACAAGTTTAAGCGCGGCCAAGGGTCCCGCCTCTCCACCTTGGCGACCTATTACATTAAAGCTCGCCTATTAAGGCACGCAATGGACTTTGCCTCCCATGTCCGTGTCGGCACCAACCTGCCCGACAAAAAGGTCTACATGAACCTGCGCCGCTTGGTTGCTGAGATCCAGTCCAAGAATGGTGACCGGCCGATCAATGATGCTGACCGCGAGGCGATGGCGAAAGAACTGAATGTCAAGGTGAGCGTCATTGCTCGGATGGAAGCCCGCGTCTTTGCTCAGGACGTCCAGATCGCCCATACCGACAGCGTGTCGGAAGATGGCGAAGAGCATATGGTCACCAACGCCGGCGTCATCGCTGTTGAGGGTGAGCAGGAAGAGCTGAACCGTGTCTCCGACCAGATGCGCATGATGAAGAAAATCCGCGAAATCGTAGAAAACAACTATGATGAGCGCGATCTGGAAATCGTAGGCCAGCGCATCATGGGCGATATGACCCCAGAAAAATACGACGCCCTGGTTTCACGCTACAACATCAGCGTCGAGCGCATTCGCCAGATCCAACGTGGTGCTTTGGAAACGATCCGAAACGCACTTCAAGAAGAAGGCGTTAAGGGTATGAGCGACATCACTCTCTGACCGACGCACGAAAGCGTCAAAGAAGAAATAAACCTGCCAGCAACACTGGCAGGTTTTTCTGTGTCTCCTTTGGGTCTTCAGAAGCGCAGATTTCCCATCTCCTCGCACTGACCCCATCTTCAATGGAGTACAAAGTGGCGTCTTGTATCTCCGCACCTATACCTGAGGTGCGGATCTTGCGCGCCACTTTTCAATAATGAAGGGTTAGGGAATGACTGAAGCTCACGAGCAGGAAATTTTCGAAACAGAAGATAATGTGCATCTTCAAAACATCGGTGATACCAAAACTCCAGATACATCTCCACGTAGCTGGTCGGGACATCTTTCCGATACTAACTTCACAGCCACATTTGACAATGAGACATGGGTGCTTGGCGTGAAAGTAGAGGCAGAGTGTCCCGTTCTTGTTCAGAACGCCTACGCAGACCTCAAGTCTTTGGAAAGTCACGCTGCGATGTTTGATTTTTCTCTGTCATTCGCGCGCGGAGACGCTTGTGACGAGGCATATGTGAAAGACAATGCTATGGGTCTTGTTTATGCGAAGTCATTTTTTGGCCAGACAGGCATCAATCTGAAAAATAACGTCGCGGATCGCCGTAAAAAATCCGAAGTCGACAAAGAGACTCGTCAAGCATTGCAGGGCAGTAACAATAGCGCCGACGTATTGATCCGGATTGCCTCACGGATCGAGAGCCGTCTCGAGGAAATGGTAAGTAAGGAGATACTGAACCTTGTCAGACAATCTCCTGCAACACGCCGGTCAAGTTGATCTAACAGATCCACATCAGAGTGAGGAGGATTGATTATGCCGCCACCTTTTATGAAATTCTCTTCAATCTACCAAGAAGATCTTCGAAGGAAGACACAAAAAACATCAATAGAAAGATCAAAACTGTGTCATGACTTCTTCATACCTTCGTATGTTTCATCTCGACTTGGGCGACGTGGCCGCAGCTCCCTTCGCAAGGTAATCCTACCCTCTCTTCTAACTGCGTCAGGACTCGCGGCCATCCATTTGTATATGGAAAATGCTGTCGAACTTGTCGTTTTGCCCACCAGATCCGGATTAAAGATCAAAGCAATATATCACAGTCACCCATGGGTCGCACCCAAAGGGACGACAAAAAATGAATTTATGTCGGAATGCATTCCTTGGAGGAGTGTTCTCGACCCTGAGTTATCGGCGCACCAAAAAATTGATTGGATATCCAAGTTACCTCAAGATTCAGATTCTGAAAGTTTGCAAGTCCTCAGGGCTGATATCGCAAGATTAGATTGCGTGCAGGTAAGCATTGGATTGTTGCAGTTAGATATCAGCCGCCCTTCTGGATTGGGCCTTGAGGTCAAAGCAATGAATAGCCTCAACAAGAAGACGACTAACCTCCTTGTTGATATAACTTCTCAACAGATATCGTCCACAATATGCGCTTTTGCGCAGGATGCCGATCACAGATTTAACGAGCTGCCCACCATCCAGCAGGTTTTGCTTCAAGGGGCACTCGAATTTGGCCCCATATTAGATCTTGTGGAAGACGCATTCACGCGCGGCGCCTTAAAACTGAAACGAAACCTAAAAAACAGGAAGACATCAACCACATGAATTCGACCACAGCAAAATACGTCCTTCTAACACCCACAGCGCAGGCCCCCAAAAGGGGCTCCGAAGCCGCAGCAGGCCTCGATGTCTGCGCCGACTTCTTCGGCAAGGACGGTGCACCACGCTCACTTTTCGACGGCAGAGATCACCACGAACTCACGCAAGCAGAGACAGAAGATCCATTCTTTATTCTGAAGCCGGGGCACCGGATTCTTGTGCCGCTTGGCATAGCAATGAGTACCAGTTCTGACATTTACCCGCGCATCGCTCCGAGATCTGGTCTTGCACTAAAGCAAGGTCTGGAGATTTTGGGAGGTGTGGTTGATTCAGATTACACTGGAGAGATTGCAGCTATTTGCAAAAACGGCGATCCGGAACATGCCCTCAAGCTGGTTCACGGAATGCGCATTGCACAGCTCATTTTGACATATGCCTCACTTGAAAATCCCATTGAGGTGGTTGCTCTGGATGAGCATCAAAGAGGCAGTGGCGGATTTGGATCTACTGGGGTTTAAAATCAGGACTTGCCTTGGTTCTGCGCGGGGCTTGCGCCCCGCACCCCACCCGGATTGAATAAAAAACTTCAGAAACCACCGATATGACGCCATATCCTCAATGCATCATTGAATAAGCCTGCGCCGGCTTTTGATCGGACGGATCGTCCGAAAAGGAACAAGAGGAAGTAATGTCAGACGACTTTTATAACGCCGCCAAGGCTGAAATTAATCACTTTAGCCTTCTGTGGCCACAAGGAACTCAGCTGCTTCTCAAAGGAAAACCGCTGGGTGGCTTGCTTGGATTTGCGCTCGATAGCGAAACACTTGAACCTCAAGTCGTGGCAGCCGGAGCGGATGACCAGATTGTCGCTGCGCCAGCAAAAGACGTCAAGGCTTCAAAAAACATGATGTCTATTGACGAGATTTCGAAGGGGATTGTTGATCTTCGCAGTGTCCGCCATCGAAAGGGTGGCATCTATACGGTCTTCGCCTCAGTTCTTCGAGAGGATGAGCGGTTTGTACTTTATGTTTCGCACCATGATAAGATCTGGTGGCTTCGACCGAGAAGTATGTTCATTGATGGCCGCTTCACCGGCACACAAGATGCTCCGCTTCAGCTTCAGGATATTTTAAATGATTAAGCCTCAAGACAGGCATGATCCAGGTGGCAAAGTCAGGATCCAACTTAAAGACGGGATCATCGGAGATGCTGCCTTTTCAGAGTGCGGCCGCTATCGTCCCCTTCTCAGCAGAGATTGGACACCAGAAGGCACTCTCCCAAAGTCCATACTATGGATTGGAATGAATCCAAGTACGGCCTGCGCCAGCGCCTCAGACCCAACAATCAACAGGGAAATGGCGTTTTCCCGAGACTGGGGATACACCCGGTATATCAAAGCAAACATGCTTGATTACAGGTCTACAAATCCAAAAGATTTGCCGATCAACCCAGACGACGCATGCAGTTCAGAAAATCTTCCAAACATACTGCGCGCTTTGAAAGATGTAGATAAAGTCATTCTTGCTTATGGGAAGCTTCACAGCAGGTATCACCCGAAGGTTCTTCAAACAATAGAAGCTTTAAGGAATGCTAACGCCACACTTGAATGTCTGGGATTGAATAAAGATGGTTCAGCTAAACATCCTTTGTATCTAAGAAAAACTCTTCTGCCTTTTCCCTTCCCATGCTGAATGCTGCCGTTTCTTCTAAAAGTTAGAACAGTGAAAATAAAATGAATCTGCACCCCAACATCATCGGCGCGATCATTATCGCCGTCATCATTACACTTATTTTTCGATTGGGCCGGGCAAATATTGCCGCCAAAGAAGTCGAAAAAGCAAGATCCAGAATGGAGAAGGTTGAAGGAAGAGTTTCTTCGAAAAGCGACCTCGATATTACCGATAATTAAATCACTCTGTTCAGTTCTGTCGCGCTGCTCCCTAATCTCCCCCTCCTTGTCATGAAGGGGGCGAGTAGGGACATCCTGAGAGACTAAGGTCTTAATGGCGATAAAGTCCAAAAAACGCGCCGCCGACACATTTGGTTCTGACGGAAGTCTTAAAATGAACCCATTTATAAGAATAGCAGGCCCGAAAGGAAGACCATGACATCCCCGAAGATTCCCGCAGATTGCATTGTATTTGACACCGAAACCACGGGTTTTTCCGCGGAAGAAGGCGATCGACTGGTAGAAATTGGCGCCGTCCGTATGCGCGGCGGACTCCCTACGCGCGAAACCTTTCACTGTTACATCAATCCGGCTCGCACTGTGCCAAAGGACGCTGTCGACGTTCATGGGCTCACAACCGAGTTTCTCGCCGATAAACCCATGTTCGAGGAGATCGCTGCTGATTTCATCTCCTTCGTTGGTGATCTTCCTATGGTTGCTCACAACGCAAAGTTCGATGAGAAATTTATCAACTTTGAACTGGCTCAAATTGGCAAAGAGACTTTCCCCAAAGGGCGATTTGTAGATACTCTTCCGATCGCGAAAAAGATGTTTCCTGGCCAACAGGTAAACCTCGACGCGCTGTGTCGTAAAATGAAGATCAGCCTTGATTCCCGCGACAAGCACGGCGCTTTGATTGACTCTGAACTTCTTGCTGAAGTCTGCGTCGAACTCATGGGTGGACGACAGGCCAATCTCTTTGGCGAACTCGGCCCTAAGCAAGACCGTACTGTTGAGACCGTCGCAGCGGAACCCATTGAAACCTACGTGCGATACGCCAGCCCTGAAGAGCGCGCCGCTCACAATGAACTGGTAGGCGGCCTCGGCGAGGGCGCACTTTGGAACCTCTATAAGGAAGATGCCGCATGAGCAGCCAAGACCAAGATGATTTAACCTTCAGAAACCTTCTTCGAATGCATGTTCTTGAGGTCGCTGACGAACTCGAGCAGAAGAAAATCTCTGCATCCAAAGGTGCCGCCCGGCTGCGCAGTCTTGCTGATGCTGACATCCAAGACATGGATGAAGCTGACATTGAGATTGATTTTGACGCAGAGGGCGGTGATGCGGGGCCCTTGCTCGCATTGGCCGGCGGCAAGGCATCTTCGGCCGACACCCCGAAAGATCCTGTTGAGGCGGCCTTGGGGCGCGTTGTCCGTTTTCGAGATCGAAACAATGGTCTTAAAATCGTGGCTGAAACACCCGGCGCTCAAGATATCGAAGAATATAAAACGGCTCTCGAGGACCTGCGTCAGGCACTAAATGACGCCGCGTCCCGTAATCCCGCCAAGGAATAAGATATGTTTATCACACTTGAAGCTGGCGAAGGTGCTGGCAAAAGCACCCAGGCCCGCAAGCTCGGCAGCGCGCTTAAAGAGATGGGATACGATGTCGTCATGACACGCGAACCCGGCGGCTCCCCTTTAGCTGAAGAGCTTCGCAATATCGTTGTGCAGGGCGATCCTGATCGAATGGACGCTCTGACAGAACTCTTGATTTTTACTGCCGCCCGCAGAGATCACATCAACAAAACCATTCGGCCAGCCCTCGAAAGAGGTGCCATTGTGATCTGCGATAGGTATCTTGGCTCTACGCATGCGCTTCAGGGCGCCGGCGGCACGCCGCATGCAACAATCGACATGTTGCATCAGACTTTCTGTCAACTCACGCCAGATCTCACCCTATTTCTTGAGATGGATTCCAAAGCTGGTCTCGAGCGCGCCATGGGTAGATTGACGCAAGCGGAAATCGCAGAAAGTCGATTTGAGGCCAAAGGTCAAATCTTTCACCAGGAAGTCGATAGAATCTTCCGAACCCAGTGTGAAACGCGGCCTGAATGGACAGCAGTCGATGCGAATGGGACGATCGAGGAGGTTTCGGACCGCATCCTATCCACTGTTCTGTCGCATGACTCCTTTCCGAAATCTAAACTGGCAACTGCCGTATAACCTAAGAGCTGGCGGCCAAGGGGGTCGTCGGCCCTTTACCGCGTCGTTCTTCTTCGAAACGACGGAGAAAAGGTCCCCCAAATGACCCATCATATTTTTTACGATACAGAAACTACTGGACCAGATCCCGCCAATGATCAGGTTCTGCAATGTGCAGCCATCTATACAGACGATGATTTCAACGAGATTGAAGATATCGACATTCGGTCGCGCCTCGCTGGCCATATCATTCCGACGGCTGGTGCCCTGAAGGTGACGCATGTCGATCCCTATGAGATCGCACGCGCACAATACTCTGCTTACGAATTTTCAAAGCTCGTAAACAAGGTGTTCAGTGACTGGGCCAGTAAAGAAACCACATCTTTCGCCGGCTACAACACCATCCGTTTTGATGAAGAGATCGTGCGTCAGATGTTTTGGCAGTCTTTGCAAGATCCCTACTTGACCTCCGGCAAGAATAAGATGCGCAATGACTATCTCATCACGATGCGAGCACTCCATGCGCGTAATCCTGATGTCATTGACTTCCCCATCAATGAAGAGACAGGCAAGAAGAACTTCAAGCTTGAAAATATCGCACCGGCAAACGGCTTTACTGGTCATGATGCGCACGACGCGCTTGGTGATGTCCGCGCCACAATCTTCATCGCACGCATGATCAGGGATACGGATCCACATCTCTTCGAGCACATGATGACAATGGGAAATGCCAACCAAGCAAAGGATTTCGTCGACAACGAAGTTGTCTTTCAGCTTCTGGGTGGTCCAATGTTGAACCCGGGCGTTCTGGATGCCTGTCTCATTGCTTCCGAAAAGGCCAATCCCAAAAGTAAGTCGGCATGGAACTTGGCGGTCGACCCGGTCCCCTTCCTCGATCTCTCTCCAGAGGAAATTCTGGATGCCATGCGCAAACCTGGCACACCATTCAGAACCATTAAATGCAACAAGCAACCTGGTGTCTTCCCAATGAACTGGGGATTCATGAATCGGGTCACCACAGACGATTATGAACCAGCAGATCAGGCAACGATTGATGAGCGCGCTGACATCATCCGCGAGCATCAAGGCTTTCAGCAAGCAACTCAAGAAGCTCTTGCACTGAAAGTTGCAAGCTACGATGCCCCGCAGCATCTGGAAGAAAAGATCTACTCTGGCTTTCCTTCCTGGGATGACAAAAATCGCATGAAGCGGTTTCATACTCAATCCACATGGGAAGAGCGTCTTAATGTTGTCCGTCAGCTCGAAAAGCCCGAACTGCGCGCCATCGGCATCCGTATGGTCTTTGCTAATGCTCCAGAGGCTCTTTCTGAGACCCTGCGCACTCAGATTGACCAACGACTGTCTGAGGAGCGTTTCACGCTGGCTACTGATCGACCGTGGACAACCGTCGGCAAGCTTATGGCTGAACTGGATGAGTGGCTGGAGAAAGAGCCTAATGATCCCGAGCTTTTGAACATTCGCAAATGGGCCCTTGAGACCTATCCTATCGCGAGCGAGTGGGAGGCTCATAAGGCAGCCCTGCTTGCTGCTCAAGAAAGCAAGAGCGATGATCAGCAGCAAGAGGCTTCAGATGATGGAGATGCTGTGGAAGTACCGGTAGAGGTTAAGCCAGAAGCACCTCGAGAGGCATCTGTTCAGGCCGTTAACGTAAGCTACCTCGACGGCCTCGACTGACATCGAAACTAACAAAATGGATCAATGCTACAATGGGCGGCACGGAAGTATCCGTGTCGCCCATTTTTGTGTTTCAGAATGCTTGTCTGCGTCTCAATAGCTTTGGTAGCAATAGAGGGGTAAGTGAGACCGCAAGAGGGATAACCTTAAAGCCCCAGAACATCGGAAATTTCCACGAAGCCTCAACCATGCCTTTGAACATTCCAAATGTTGATCCGACATCAAAACGCGCCAATGTTGCAAGCCACGAAGACCAAACAGATCCTATACTTGCAACTGGCACGCCTTGGGCCAAACCGATTTGGCTCACTGAAAGTGGCGCATAGAGCGCAAGGCTAACACAGACAAGGCCTGCGTAAACTGCAATCCCAGCCAGGCGGCGAAAAGAGCTTTTGCCTGCAGCCTTGCGCAAGATCGGCGATACCGACAATAAGTCCTTCCAATTAGCATCAAACCATTCGGTCCCTAAGACGTCAGATTGGCGGTGCGCTAAAGCTTCGTGAAAGGCAGATTCAATCACCTTCGCGCGGCGATCATGAATAACAAATATAACTTCCGGCTTTTCCGGAAATGAAGTTGATTGCTCAACAACCCTGGTCAGCCCTCGCGAAGAATATCCGATTTTGAGGCGCTCCGGGCGGGACGGAAATCGGTAGCAATAAACCACTTGAGGTAATCGAGAGTCGCCAGCAATGACCGCGTTGCTGAGATCTAACTTCTGCCTGTACTTCCGATGTCCACCCTTGCTCATTGGTTTTTTATTGGAGTTCGCCATAAGGAAGTCTCGCTATTGCGTTGCGCGCTCGATCTCGCGCTTCATCTTCGCTGAACCGAGAAGGTCTGAAGCGAGGATCATCCGTTGCAATAGGAATATCGGGAGAGATCCCGATCTTGTTGATTTTCCTCAGGCCACCATCTTTGTACTCAGCAACGGTTATTTTTACGGCGCCATCTTCCACGGGGTAGACGCGTTGAATGGATCCCTTCCCCATCGTTTTCCAGCCTACGATCTTGCCTCTTTCATGCGCTTGAATTGCGCCGGCAAAGATTTCCGATGATGAGGCACTATACGAGTTTACGATTACCGCCAGTTGGATATCCGGAAACTCTGGCTCTACCTCATTCACAACAGTTTCAACACCAATGACGCGACCCGTCATCTCATAGAGAAGTGCGTCAACTGGGAGAAATAGTCCCGCCAAATCTCGTGCTTCCGATGTCAAACCTCCGCCATTGTTGCGCAGATCGATCATCACACCATGCAAAGGCCCGATGCGCGCCTCGCGTCGAATAATATCTCTTACGTCGTCAGTTGCGCCCTCATAAAATCTCTCAAGATGAATGTGAACCACACCATCTTTGGTTCCAAGGTTGTGTGCGCCGACCAATCTCACAGGCTCAGGATCAACAACGATCGTAATTTCCTGCGCCGTACTTCTGCGGCGTACGCCCAGCTTGATCGGTCCGCCAAGGGCCTCTTCAATTTCAGAATGGATGATTTCGTTGACTTTGCGGGGCTCTTCGTCGCCAACATATCTATCGCCAACACGAATGACTCTGTCTCCTGGCAGCATGCCAACCGCCTCAGCCGGACTGCCTGGGATGACGGCTTCGATGATAAATCGACCATCTACATCCATAATCGATACACCTAAGCGAGGAGTATCGGTATCAGACCCCATTGAAGTAAAAGAGTTTGCCGTCTCTTCGTCAAGAAATCCACTATATGCGTCCAGCTCACCTAAAGCCGTATTAAGCATTCGATTTACAACATCAGTTTCAAGCGTTTTGTCGGAATGATACTCTTCCGCAAGGACCAGAGCTTCGATAAATCGACCAACTGCATTCTTGACTCGACCTTCGGCTTCCTCAGTGAGGCCTGGATTCTCCATTCCATCGAAAGCGTATCCCACGACGTACAAAGGGTTATGTGAGGCAAAAGTGGTTGCCACGCCAAACATCAAAGCTGCGCCAGAAACCATCCCTCTAAGGAATGTTCCTGCTTGGAATTTTCCGTTCTTTGTAGCTTTTTTAGAATCTTGCATTTACTCGTCCGCGCCAGGATATCGCGCGTCCAAATCTGCTGACCAATGGGCTGCGCACATTGGAGAATAGGTCTCTTGAGACCCAACTTCGAAACGCGCTTGTCGATCAACGTCTACGCGCGCAGTGTGTGTCGCAGGAGCACCGCAAATTTCACATTCTGCGCGAAGTTTTTCAACACGGTCAGCTTCAGCCATCAAAAGTGCAGTTACTTCAAAGGCTCGGCCAAGATAATCCATATCCAACCCCGAGCAGAAAACATCAATGCCGGCCCGCCTTAGCTTTCGGATGCTCTCAACAAGATCGCCGTTGAAATTTGGCGCTGTAAAAAACTGAACCTCATCAAAAAATGCCCACCGGATTCCATTTGTGGATATTTCACTGGCACATTTCAGGAGTGTTGCCTGAACTTTGAGGCCGTCATGACTTATGACTTCGCCATCGCTATACCTGTTGTCAAAAAACGGTTTGTAGATCGACGTCTTCCCAGGGTCATCAAAGTAGGTTCTAAATAAGATTTCCTTAACTAAGGTGTTTGTCTTTTCCGCAAACATCGGACCTGTGTATACGGTCAGTTCTCCATATCTCATTGGTCTATTTCTCCTTGAACTCTAAGGAGATGGGATCATTTTATAGGATGCAGTCGCGGTCATTGAAAATTCATGACTGGGCAAGCGCAGTATTTTGGTTGCCATCGTTGCGACATTAAAACTCAAATAATGTAAGGATAAATTTTGGAACACGAGCACCGGGGCAATGCGAAACTTAGGCCTATCGTCTCCGCCCGGCTTGAGCGGGCATCCAAGATGATCGATCTTCTCAAAGACGACCCTATTCCTGAAGAGGCGCGCGAAGATTTTTGGCGGTTAACGACGCTTATCGGCAACAGGCGTGACGAGGAAAGAGACACTTTGGATGCACTATGCTGCTTGATGCATAGGGCTTTGGATCTTGGCTTGGACCCTGCGGCCACTATCAGCGCAATGAGCGCTCATGTAGAACGAGAAACTGGACAAAAATTAAAACCATCAATGACCATTCCGAAAGAAGATCTCGCCTCATCGGCAGACCGTCTTGTCATTCGGTGCTTGGAGACCGGCGACCTGTGGAATGAGACCTATGGATGGGTCGATCGTATAACAGAGGCCACCACCTATGATCCTGAGATGGTCGCAACCATCAGTCTGCCTGGCGGAGATTGTGACGTCGCACAGATCTCAGAACTGCGCGATCTGCTACATCCGAACTGACTGGAGCAAGATTTCAGAACTTGAAATCAGCGGTTTCAATTTTCCGCTCTCATTCAGATATGTCGCAGACCAATTCATATGGAAAAGGCCCCGACATACGCCAGGGCCAAAACCTTACCTCAATGCGATGCGCGCTCAAGCGATGTGAAGCTCGTCATCCGCCACGGTCACTTTGGCAGAGCGTCGCTCAGGCTCAGCCAGGAAGACATCAACCACACGGTCGTGAACCAGAACCTGAATTCGGTCCTGAATGCCGCGACCATCATTTGCGTCATCTGAGGGTGCTTCAGCAACCCAAGTCACGACCGCATCGTCGAAGATAACATTATATCCGCTGTCAGCGTAACGCTGGCTGGCTTGTCCCAGTGCTTTTCGCACAATCGCAGTCCGCGCATCTTCATCGTGTTTACCAAACTGGATTTGGTTCGGGATACGCGCCAACATTTCCTTGCGGAAAGTGCCTTTGACCTGGTCTTTCGCTACCTCCTCAGGGTCAGTCTGGCGACCAAATCCAAGAGCAGGTTTTTCACCGTCCGAGGCACCAATATTGGCCGACAGGATGATATGAGCGCGACCAAAGGTTACCACGCGGCCATCGCCGGTGCGCAGGCAGCCATAATCAAGGATTTGCAGCAAGATGTCATAAACATCTGGGTGCGCCTTCTCGATCTCATCCAAGAGGATAACCATGTCATCATGCTTGTCTGCGGCGGATGTGAGCAGGCCTTCCTGGTCAAACCCGACATAGCCTGGAGGGGCGCCAATCAGACGCGACACAGCGTGCTTTTCCATGCACTCTGACATATCGATCCGCACCAGTGGATAGCCCATGGATTTGGCAAAGGCATAAGCCATCTCGGTCTTGCCAACACCAGTAGGGCCGTTGAACAGATAGGCCCCGGCCGTGCCGCCACGGTTCATGCCCATGGCGGAAAGGCGCGCTGCGCGTACCATCGACTTCACTGCGTCAGGCTGACCAAAAACCATTTCACCCATTTTAGCCTCGAGCTCCTCGAGGCGCAGACGGGTTTCCTCGTCAGGTGGGGACAGCTGGACAGATCCATTGCGCTCCACAGCCCGGCGAACATCTTCCTCAGAGACACTTTCGGCCTCCCGTTTGCGGGCGATCACACAAGCCTGATCAATCACATTGAAAGCTTTATCCGGGAACTTTTGCGCCGGCAGGTACCGATCAGCAAGTTCGACAATCAAATCAAGCATGCTGTCATCAACGACAACCTTGTGGTGCACCACATAGCTTCCAACTGCTTCATCCAGGATCCGACGAACACGCGGTTTGTCTGGCTCTTTGAGCATCAACTGGTCGAACCGGCGCATCAGGGCCCGGTCGCGGCGCAGTTCGCGCATCTCATCTGGGGTGGTGGCGCCAATGACAGTAATGTCTCCGCGCGCCAAGGCGGGCTTCAGGATATTTGCAGCATCCATGCCGCCGCGACCCGTGGCAGAGCCAGCGCCAACCATCATGTGGATTTCATCAAGAAAGAGGATTGCATTACGACGACGCGCCAGAGCAACCAGAGCTCGCATACGGGCTTCGAAATCGCCTCGGAAACGCGCACCAGCAACGAGGTCAGGCAGACTGACCTCCAGCAAGGGCCTACCAGCCAACGTTTCAGGCGCGTTACCGGACACAAGATGGCTCGCCAAAGCTTCTGCAAGCGCTGTCTTACCAATGCCTGGTTCGCCAATGACAATCAGGTTTGGTTTTTTCTTTTTGGAGATCGTATCCACCACTTGGTCAATCTGATCTTCCATGCCAATCACGTCATCAAGGTCCCCTTCACGCGCCAAGGACGTGAGATCCCGGCTCGCAGAAAGAACTGCTTTCATGTGCTCATCAGCATCGGATTCTTCTGCCGGCGCCACTTCGGCTGGTTGTGGCTCTACATCGCCCGACAAAGCGGAGGCGACATCATCGGCGATATTTGCGTCATCCTCATCAAAAGGCGTTTTGAGAGCATCCACGTCGAAGTTCAGGGATTCATCTTCAGAAATGTCTTCAAAATCCGAAATGTCATCCAATCGGTTCGGCATTGTCTCAATGACGCCACCCACGACCAGTGCCTGGCGCGTGATCAAGCAGGATTCGCCAAGAAAGGTCATCTCTTGAAGAACATCTGAGAGTTGTGGAATGCGAGCATTCTCTCTTGCGCGGGCGATGACCTTCTTCACGACCGAGTTGATGGTGATATCAATCTCGGTGCCACCGGTGGCAAGGCCAGGCTGGCTGTTCTGCTCAAAGGCGTGCTCGAGGAAGGAGCGAATGCGACGGGCATTGCCGCCCATTTCTTCGACCGTTCTGCGTCCTTCTTCTGTCCCACAGATTACAAAAAGCAAATGCGCTGAGCCTGTGCTTTTCATGCTGTACCTGTTGGCCACAGAGGCTGCCTCACCCACCAGGGCTTCGATTTGTCGTACGTGATCTTCGATCGGATCAGACATTATTTCTCGTCTTTCATTCGGTCGTTTGTTCCTGTTGTATCTGACATTGGCCGAGTTGTTGGATACTGAAGTGAATTTAGTATATATTTCACCTGAAATCCCAATGTTACATATACGTGTTGGAAAACCTACCAGTGAGGGTTACTTTTACTTGAGATGTTTATTTCGTAAGATTTTTCAAGGCCTTGTAATCCGGTGACCCAACTGAGCGCATTACGGATCCATCGGGCATTGAAAAATAGAAACTTGGCGTCGATTTCAAATCAAAAGCTTGAGAGAACGATCCCATAAAGTCACTGATATCGGAAACCGCTTCGGTGTAGCAAGCATCATCGAATGCTACTTCGGTTGAGATTTTTTCATGTAGGTCAATCATGGCTGCCTGAATGATCAAGCTCGCCTCCTCTTCATCAGCGCCGTCTTTAGTTGCCTTGCTGGCTTCATGTGCTGCGCTCTGAATGCTTTCAACCGATGCATACCCAGCCTTCACGACCTGAGGTGCCGTCGCCGTTGCTGATGGCAGCGCACATTTCTCAACCGCCGCGATTGCCACACCCATGGCGCTCATCGCCATCGGCATATAGGCCAAATCGAGATTGTTTGTCTCAGCATAAGCCGTAAGGTCGTCAAACCCGTTCTCCATGAAGTTTTGACAGTGCGAACACTCAGGTGCCCCGGCGTAGAGGATGTCCACAACTCCATCGCTGAAAGTAACAGGCACCACAGCCTTCATGACTTCGGCCGCCTTCAAGCTTTCATCAATCGACACCAAACCCGGTACAGGAGAACTTGTGACTTCAGGTACTGGCGCAATAACCTTGGTCGCCACAAGAGCGACGAATGATAGTGCCGCAAGGGCTACGGCGCCACCAACGAAATACAAAGATCGGCTGACGGCAGGCTTTTCATCGTCTACTGGAGTTTGAGGTGTGTCGTTCATTCTTAGTGTTCCTTAAGGGCATTCATTCCATACCGATAAGATTGGTTGCTTTGTGTAAGTACGGAAAAGACAAAACACCCCTGCCCCGTTACGAGCGCTGTCTAACGACGCTCGCACCGAAACCAGAGGTATTCCCCCATGCAGATCAAGGCCGTCATCGAGAGATGCTTCGATAAAGAAATCTATGCCATCTACCGCTCTATCGCGTCAGACCCTGCCCCGCTTGCCATCTTGGCCCCGGGGCCGCCGGAGGCCGTGGCACTGATCGCTGGCGACGGCAGCAGCGTCATCATCGAGCACAGCGTTCTTTCGCAAGATTTCGGTACCTTTAATCTTGAGAGCGAGGTCAATGTTCTTGAGCAGATCGCCGCGGCCCCTGAGATCTTTGACATGACACCCGGACGCAGTCTCCATACCGTCACCGGCGACTATCCAATCATGTTTGCCATGAATGACTCTCCGACCCTGATCTATCTTAACCCGGCGGCACGTCTGGCCCTTGGCTTCCAGGAAAATGACGACCTGGAGGAAATAAACACGCATTTCCGCACAAAGGGGCGCGATGCGACGGATATCGTTAATCAGATCACAGCACTGTCAGAGAGCCTCGAAAACCCTTTCTTCATCCCGAAAGATGTCGAAGATTTCACCTATGAGGATGTAAAGGTGGTCAAACCCATCTTGAAGGACATTCTTACACTTCTGCCAGATCTCAAAATGGGCGACTACAAGTTGCGCGCGGCGTGGCCTGAGGAGGAGATCAGCGCCAATCTGCAAGATGAGGATGGGAACTTATTGCCTGAAGGATGTATGGAGATCATCCAGATGCTGACGGATGTCGACAAAACCTTTCGCGGAGTTGTCTATGAAAGGGTCGGACGTGGCGGCACAAGAGTGGCTGATTTTGAACCTGAAGGCGCTGTTGTCGTCATGATCGAGATCGAACAGCAGTTCTCGCAACACGATCGCGTGGCAGCCTGGCAACGGCTTGAGAAAGCTCTGACTGCGGCGGGTCATGAGGCAGGACCTCTTTTAGAGAAAATCTCGCAACCGAAATAGCATTTGTCTTCGGGTCAGCTCGGCGTGATCCTCGAGATATCGAAGGATCACGCTCGGTGAACCCAAACTCAGGAAATATCATGACATCTTTGACGAAAATTGACTTTGATGCAGATTGCATCGAGCATTGGATGCCCTTGAGATCTGCAAAAGCGGGCGAGGTCCAGTATAGTATTCTGCCGGAAACAATTGAGAAAATGTTTGAGATCGACCCGGATCTCGCAGCGGTTTCTATTGAGTATATTTCTCATATGAACGGACATCGCCTTGATGTCACGCTACCCTTGGGGTTTTGGCGCCACGATGAAGATGGTGCACATCCTGAGACACTTGCAGGTTTAAATGAATCTCTTTTGTGGGAGATTAGCCCAGCGCTGGCGTCTCCTGATGACTCTGCGCAGCACAGTCTTATCCCTGCTCGGTTCTACCAAGCTGCGCCACAGATATCCGGCAATATCTCGAGCAATAAATTATTGAGCATCTACATGCGGGATGTGAGCTTCTATATGCCATCTGATTTGGCAAGTAGCCTGGAAGATGTCAATGAAGGGACCTACACCTCAAAGCGGGACCTCGCAGAGGCAATGCAAGATGTCTTCGGTCAAGCTTGGCATATAACTGCAGGTAGCAACCATGGCGCCTTAGAGCAACGCAAAAGATTGAAGCGGCAGGCCGCAACATTCGATGCGATCATCTTGCAGCAAACCGGTATCAGTTTCACCACGCATCTCGATCCTTCTTTGAATATCTAAAGTCAGGAGGCTTTCTTGAAAGCTGCATTTCCAATCTGGCCTGTCGTGCAGGTAAACGCTTATGTTAAGCCTCTCCTTAAAAGTGCTCCGACAGTACAGGCAGCGCTGAAAGCTGACCCCAATCTTTTTGGCCTGCGCACCCAAGGCGTGGTCGTTCAAGGCGGGATGCCAATCGTGACAAACACTGTCAGATGGCTTGAGATATATGGCCTTAGCCACCGCTCACGGCACAGAGATGATCTAAGTCCTCTTGAAAAAGAGGCTCTTCTCGACATGCTCGAGCACAAACAGACAAGCAAACTTCAGTCTGTCATGGCATTTATGACACCTCCTTTAAAAGCCTCTGAAGCCTTCACCGTTACGGCTGATATCACCCGCGAGGGCGTTCTTTTGTTCTCAAGTGCTGTGATGGGGGCCAGCAAAGACGAAGAGGGGACAAAAGCCTTTCAGGATGAAGCGACTTTGGGCGCAAAAACCTTGGCCGATATGGTGGATATTGATCTCGAATTGAAAATGAGTTCGCAAGTCGCAACGCTTTTCACCACAGTTCAAGAACCGCTTTCTGCTCATAATGAGATCTCGCGGATGTCGAGGCTCTCAGATCTTTTTCAGATCCATATCGCGCGCCTCAACAATCTGTTGCCCCGCAATAGGCAATTTGAGGTCTGCGCTGAATGGCATCCCCCTCGGGAGAGCTAATCGCTCACGCAAGACACACAGAAAGACAGACAGATGAGCAATATGAAGGTCATTCAGGCCACAGCCCTTGAATGGGATTATCGCACCGATCAAGCCAAGCGCGCCTGTGAAGAGGCTTTTGCCCCTCTACGAGGCAGTGATACGCCTAAAGGCGAAATCCTCGGCTTCCAGCAAACAATCCAGATTACTCCTGAAGAGATCTTACCTCTCTCCTGCTATGGTGTCGTAACACAGGGTCATGGGTTTCTTGGTGATGCCATCATTGAGCATCTTGAAGATGATGAGTTTGCCTCTGTGTCGAAAGCTGTCTTTGCGTCACACTTAGGCAATAGGGACTGCTTGCTTCATTCTCGCATTAACGAGATCACGCAAGGTGGGTGGCCCTCATGTAAGGAGATGGTTCTTACTGTCCTACGGGATTTAATCATCTTCACCCCCAAGTATCATCATCTCTTCCCCTCTAAAGAGGACATCTCAAACAATGAGGTGTTTAGGGATCAGGAGAAGCTTGGTCATCCTGCGGTATGCGTTATTATCGTTCCTCCTGTTACAACCAACCATGAGCGGGCGCATCGTCTACAGCGACTGATCTATGCATCTGAGGTTGCACAGATGACTCTCGAAGCTGGAGACCTTTCAGTAAGGGCGCCTCTATGTATCCACCCTTCCTATAAGGTATCCCAATGACCGAGCGTGTTTCCTTCTATCCCGCCATGTGCCGCTTCAACATGTTGCCTGATGATCTTCTGACTGAAATGGATGCTCTCTTCTCCCTTGCAGATGTGCAAGCTTTGAAGGCGATTGTTGTGCCCATCTATTATGACGGGGAATGTACGCATATTCTGGCTGGGGTCAGATTTGTGATGCGCAACTATGAAAATTTGGATGTAACCCGTACAGGGTTTCCTTCAGACATTGATGCCCGGGCCCGAGATCTGGCGCTGAAGATGACAAAAGATCAGATGCTGGCAAGCTATATTGATACGATGGATGCCAGTTATCTCGCCTTTCAGTCTAAAGGGTCTTACTGTCTCACCTTCTTCCCAGGCTGTGCCATCGTCGGGCCCGATGACCCGGCTTCGCGGATGATCTCGGATTCCTATGAGCTTGCAAAACACCCCGAAGAGGTCGGTAATCGGGCCCAGATTTGCGCGATCGCTCTCAATGAGGTTATCAGCTCCCATGAACGCGCCGCGCAGCCGCCGAAAATCCTTAAGGCATTGGGACACTGGCGCATGATGACAGGTGTTTACGCCCCGGGCGTCGAGCATGAGGCAGGCCTGCGCCTCGAATCTCCTCTGCAGGCCGATATCATGTCCTGCGACAATGAAAGCATTGGGGATTAGGGTCGACCAAGGAAGTACATCCCGCGGTTAGCCTTCAAATCCCATCTAACCACAAGGCGTCCCTATGACCCCCCTGGCACCCCTTCGCCCGGCCCTTTGCCGGCACAATCTGCTTCCCAAAAAGACCATTGCGCTGATGCGAGACATTTACTCTCGCAGTAAAGAACTTGACATCACGTCTCTGACATTAACGCTCAACTCAGATGGCAATTACTGGCAAGTGTTGGCAGGCGTGGATTTTACCAAACACGGCCTAATGAGGATACCAGTCACTGATATTAGACTGCCAGAAGATCTTCTCGAAGACGCCAAGGCGCTGACCTTTGAACTTATGAAAGATCAGCACCTCGCAAATGAGATCGAAGAAGTTGATGGTGATTTCGTCATTTCAGAACGTTCGGGGAATTATGCGCTCACCTTCTTCGAGGGCTGTGCGATCCTTTATCCAGACAATCTGGCTGCTTTCATTAGATCTCATGGTTCTGAAATCTCTGCAAATCCTGACAAGATTTCCAGCCGTGCCCAGGTCTGCACTATCATTATGGAAAAGGCAGTGAGCCAGCACGAGCGCCTTGCGCAACTGCGATCGATTCAGGACGCATTGAGTGATTGGCGCAAATTGACCGGGATTTCAGTGAAGACTTACGAGAGGAACATCGGGTTTGAGGTGATTGATCCCACTGCCGATGAGATCGCGGGGTGCAGTAAAACCTTTATCTCAAAGGGAGCCTCGTAGTCAAAGGCCCCTTCAAGATATACGCCACGTGAGGAACTTAAAATGCTGTATTACAAGCTACGCAATACCCCCTGCCAGGTTGTACGTGGGTGCATGGATCTGCCGCATGTCGGCAATCACCCCGGAACGACATTCTTCGTGTGCTTCGTGCTGCTCGTAGGCATTGCCGGCGGACAGAACGGCGGGGTCGCCGGATTTATTCTTATGGCCTTGGCAGCGGTATTCCCTATGGGGATCTTCTATGCCATGGGTGCGTGGTCGCGCGCCGAACTCTCTGATCGGATTTCGCGCCGGGATGATATCCATGCATTGCTCCAGGCTTGGGTCAACACAACAGACTTGGCCGCAAGTTACTCTGTTCGGATCTCCTTCAGGGTCGAAGGGGGTTGGCGCAACAAGCGCATCCATGTCTGGCGCGATGACGCACCCTATCCTCACGATCTTCCTGATTGGCTTGTGGCCTCGATCGATGAGATCCTCACAGATCGCCGGCGCGGCCGGATCAACAGGCTCCCGGAAGAGAGCGAGTTGCGCACTATCCAGTTTTCAAAGAGTGACCTTTCTCGCCATCAAGAACTTGCAGCCCACGGGTTGCTTTCCAAATATAAAGAGCGACAAAAGGCGCCAGCGCGACACAATCAAGCTCTAAGGGTTGCATAATGCAGCAAGACCTACATCAGATTGTGAGCAAGTTTGAGCGGATGATCGAGATCACCGGCGCCGATACCTTCGAGCTGTCAGGATGGACGAATACCCATGGGAAGAGTACTTTCATGCCTTACATTGAGGCTGACTTCTACACCGTAGGATGGGACAGCCAAAGCTTGCTGCGCGAGACCGATCCTGAGGTTTCTCTATATGTCTGTCTTTCTGTGGCGCGGCGCAAAAACATCCTCCCCGTCATCTATCTTGGGCATTACTTTGTGCTGACAGGAACAGATGTGCATGAGTTGACCCAGTACCCAACCAAACCCCAGGATGTGTTTACTCCGCAAAGCTGGCAGGTGTGGTGCGACATGGTTGCACGCGCCTCGAGCGCGCATGGTGCTCTCCAAATCGCCCAAAAGGTGATCGATCGAAACCTTAAGGCGTCGCATTCAGTGTCGCACTCCGAATAAAACGCGGCCTTATGACCGAAGCCTCTGCCTCAGAAGTGAACATCGAATGAATACAGTCAAAACGATCACCACACGTCATCTCATCGATGGTTCGCCCCTTCTCGCATCACCCGAAATGCGCAAGGCTCTGGAGGATCATGTGCTGCCTATCTCCGGGCCGCGCCACCCAGGGGAGGTTGTCGGTCTGGGATCTCATTACCGCCTCTTTGCCAAACACGTATCCACCACAGGTGCTTGCCTGCCCATCTATAACATCTGGACATCGGGCGATGCGGGCCCAGTGGCGCACAGCGGCGATAAGTTTCCAAATATCTCGAATAAGAATGACGGGGATTATCCCGCTGACACATCAGCCCCTAAATGTTGTATTTAGAGCTTCAGGATTCGAGGGTGTGGCCAAGATTACTCGGCCATGCCCCATAGGCCCGTAAAACGCGCCCCAGACAACATCACTTTCGCCGAGATCGAGAAGATCGCCTCGGACCAATCTGCGTGTCTGGCGTTCTTTGAGTAAATGCGGTTTCCAGACGGACTGCATTGCGCCGCGTGCGGCGCCTCTGAGGCTGCCGGGAAGTCTTTCACGCGTCATTTAACTCGACTTGGCCTTTTCA
>Ga0207991_1000187_pt1 | contig 42652 bp, 27 predicted proteins | sample ETN07SmetaG_FD_185786 | JGI IMG/M metagenome (GOLD analysis project Ga0207991, IMG submission 185786) | Marine microbial and viral communities from oxygen minimum zone, Eastern Pacific Ocean - ETNP2014F14-07SV275 (SPAdes) (version 2) | ecosystem: Environmental > Aquatic > Marine > Oceanic ...
GTAACACCGTCGCCCAACTTAGACGCAAAGTAGTAACGCAGATATTCTGGGTTCAGATGGTCAAGGTAAGTACGGCCTTTAATAAACGTACCGCGCGACTTTGACATTTTCGCACCGTTTACGGTGACGAAACCGTGAATGTTTACGCCAGTCGGCTTACGGTATCCCGCACCTTCTAGCATCGCAGGCCAGAATAGGCAGTGGAAGTAGGTAATATCTTTACCAATAAAGTGATAAAGCTCAGCCTCTGAGTCTGCTTTCCAGAAATCATCAAACTCTAAGTTGTTTTGGTCGCAGAAGTTTTTGAAACTAGCCATATAGCCAACAGGCGCATCTACCCACACGTAGAAGAACTTGTTAGGCGCACCTGGAATTTCAAAGCCGAAGTAAGGCGCGTCACGGCTGATGTCCCACTGTTGAAGACCTTCAGTAAACCATTCTTGCAGCTTGTTAGCCATTTCTTCCTGCAGGGCACCTGAGCGGATCCACTCTTTTAACATGCCTTCAAATTTTGGCAGGTCAAAGAAGAAGTGCTCAGACTCACGTAGTACTGGTGTAGCACCCGATACAACGCTGCGCGGGTTCTTTACTTCTGTTGGGCTATACGTTGCGCCACATACGTCACAGCTGTCGCCGTTTTGATCTTCTGCGCCACAGCTTGGGCAGGTACCTTTAACGAAACGGTCTGGCAAGAACATTTCTTTTTCAGGGTCGAACAGCTGATTAATGGTGCGTTTGCTGATGTAGCCTGCATTATCTAAACGGGTGTAAATTTCTTCACACAGCGCCTTGTTTTCTGGCGAATGGGTTACATAGTAGTTGTCGTAATCTACGTGAAAATCAACAAGGTCTTGGTGATGTTCAGCACGCGTTCTTGCCACCATTTCTTCTGGTGTAATGCCAAGCTCTTGGGCTTTAAGCATAACCGGCGTACCGTGTGCATCGTCGGCGCAAACACTGTAACATTCGTTTCCGCGAAGGCGCTGAAAACGAGTCCAGATGTCGGTTTGAATGTGTTCTAGCAAATGACCTAAGTGAATAGAGCCATTTGCGTATGGCAACGCACTGGTTACCAGAATTCGGCGTTTTTCTGACATAATGACGTTATTGATTCTTTGCGTTTCAAAATGGCTGCAAATACTAGCGGAAAACCGCGTTTTTTGCATTACGTAATTCACACAATTCTACTACTAGTAAGGCATTTTATGTTCTTTTCTCGCAAAGCAGAGCCGGCAACACAAAAAGTTGCTGTAATTTTGGCCAAGTATTTTTCGTTAGATGTTGAAGATACCTTGCCATGGTGTGCTTTTAGCAAGCCAGAAAATGAAGATGCCGGTGTGACAGTTACTTTGCCGTTTTGTATTGCTACTCAGTTAGACGCGCTTAAACAAGAAGTGCTTAGCCAACTAAAAGGGAAGCTTGGCGATGACCAGCTTACGTTTAAACAAAGTGTAGCAAGTGGAGAAACAGAAGTAGCTCCGGTCACCAACATTAAAAACATCATAGCAGTGGCTTCAGGCAAGGGCGGTGTAGGTAAGTCGACAACCAGTATTAATTTAGCGTTTGCACTTATGCAAGAAGGCGCGAAAGTTGGGATTTTAGATGCCGATATTTATGGGCCGTCTATTCCCATTATGCTGGGCAACCCCGATGCACACCCTGAAAGCGAAGATAATAAGCACATGCAGCCGCTAACTGCACATGGGCTGGTGGCGAACTCAATTGGCTATTTAGTGCCTCAGGAAGACGCGGCCGTATGGCGAGGGCCAATGGCAAGCAGGGCGTTAAAGCAGTTGCTAGATGAAACCCTATGGCCCGTGCTGGACTACTTAATTGTAGATATGCCACCAGGAACAGGCGATATCCAACTGACGATGGCGCAACAGGTACCGCTGACTGCTTCAGTGGTAGTTACAACGCCGCAGGACTTAGCACTAGCCGACGCCCAAAAAGGCATAAGCATGTTTGAAAAAGTGAACGTACCTGTATTAGGGCTTATTGAAAACATGAGTTATTACCAGTGCAGAGCCTGTGGTACCAAAGACTATGTGTTTTCAAAAGACGGGGGCGAGGCGCTTGCCGAACGCCACGGACTGCCACTTTTAGGTCAGCTACCGCTTGATATCCATATTCGCGAGCATGGCGATGCCGGCACGCCTTTGTTAATTACCTCGCCCGAAAGTGCATTGAGTGAAAGTTATCGCGAGGCTGCTCGCGCTCTGTCTATGCAACTGGCCCTTACTGTTGCGCCACGCAAAGGGGCAGTAAAACACATTAAGGGCAACCCTATTGGCATTGTTGGTAAAGAGTAACTAGCTTGAAATACCTAGGTAACAAATATCAGGAATGCCCGACGGATAGGTAAATTCAGACAGGTGTAGTAAAGGTGAATTATAGCCAGGTTCGATTGCTTAAATTTAAAATTTGATAAAACTATACGAAAATTGCGCAAAAGCAGATAAAACAAGCCTTTGAGCAGTTGAATGCATGCGGCGACATACGCATAATAGCGGCCTAACGAAATGAGGAATACACCATGCGCTTGTGCGACCGCGATATCTACCAACATCTGCAAGATGGAAAAATTAAAATTGACCCTACACCCAGCTACGATCAAATAAGTGGTGTAACGGTAGATATCCGCCTAGGTAATAAATTTCGCGTGTTTGAAGATCACCAAGCGCCGTTTATCGATTTAAGTGGGCCGAAAGCACAGGTTCAAGAAGCGCTCGACCATGTTATGAGCGATGAAATTGAACTAGAAGAGGGTAAAGCCTTCTTTCTACACCCTGGGGAGCTAGCGCTTGCCATTACCCACGAGTCAGTAACCTTGCCTGACAACATCGTAGGTTGGTTAGACGGGCGTTCTTCGCTTGCGCGTTTGGGCTTAATGGTTCACGTGACCGCGCATCGAATAGATCCAGGCTGGTCGGGCAACATCGTTCTTGAGTTTTACAACAGTGGTAAGTTACCGCTGGCGCTTCGCCCTAAAATGAAAATAGGGGCGCTTAGCTTCGAAGTGTTGTCAGCGCCAGCTGAAAAACCGTACAACGCAAGAGTGGACGCTAAATACAAAGGCCAAGCAGGCGCAGTTGCAAGCCGAATCTCGTCAGACGACGAGAGTAAATAAAAGAAACCGTCTTAAAAACACGTTTTTTCGCAAAAGCGTAGTGCGTTTCCCGCTAATTACTGATAGAAAATATAAGAGCAATAACTAGCACTTATAATAAAGCTATTAGTAACGGGAAGCGCAATGCACACAAACTCTGAACCTTCTTCAGAAACTCTACAACGAAAGCCAACACGTAAAAACAGTATAATTCTATTTGCCTTTATCGCTTCAGTACTATGTGGCTTGGGATTGTGGGCTATTGCTCAGCCCAGCGAGATCATTTTTACCGCAGCAATTACGCTATTTGTCGCTGTGCTCTGGGTGACTGAAGCGCTCCCCATTCCCGCTACCTCACTTTTACCCTTCGCGCTATTCCCGCTATTTGGTGTGTTGTCTCACAGCGAAGCTGCCTCTGCTCTCGGAAGCCACGTTATCATTCTATTAATGGCTGCTTTCATGCTTTCAAAAGGGTTGGAGCGCGCTAACTTACACAAGCGTTTCGCCATTTACATGTTGCGTATAACGGGCAGCGGCAGCCCGCTCAAACTGGTACTGGGCTTCATGTTAACAACCGCAGTACTCAGTATGTGGATTAGTAATACGGCAACAATCCTAATGATGTTGCCAATGGCTATCGCTATTATCAACGCAGTAGACAATCCGCGATTTGGCGTGGCGCTTATACTTGGTATTGCTTATTCAGCAAGCTTAGGTGGGGTAGGGACACCGATTGGGACGCCACCTAATATTATCTTTATGAGCGTGTATGAAGAAACCCAAGGTATTGAATACAGCTTTATCGACTGGATGAAAACAGGCGTACCAATCGTAATACTAGGCGTACCTATTATGGCCTTATGGTTAGCGCGCGGTATTAAACAAGTGGGGAACATCGATTTACCTGTCCCAGGCACATGGACAAAAGCCGAGAAGCGTGTTCTTGCTATTTTTGGCACTGTCGCTTTAGCTTGGATTTTCAGACCTTTTTGGACTGCTTGGATAGGCATAAGCACGATAAGTGACAGTACTATTGCCGTGGCGGGTGTTGCGGCTATGTTCTTTACCAACAGCGGAAACGATAACGGTGAAGTAGACGAAAAAGGAAACAACGACAAACTGCTTGATTGGAAAACCGCAAACGATATTCCGTGGGGCATGTTGTTATTGTTTGCTGGCGGCATTTGTATTGCCAAAGCATTTATGTCATCAGGCTTAAGTGTTCTTATGGGAACATGGCTAACGGGACTTTCTACGCTTCCTGTTCTTCTATTGGTACTTGGAATTTGCTTGTTCGTTACCTTCTTGACGGAAATTACCTCTAACACGGCAACATCTACACTACTAATGCCAATTCTAGCGGCCGCGGGTATGGCTGTGGGCGTAGATCCTAAGTTGTTGATGATCCCCGCGGCAATTAGCGCAAGTTGCGCTTTTATGCTGCCAGTAGCTACAGCGCCTAACGCCATTGCATACTCAACGGAAAAGTTCGACATAAAAACTATGGCCAGAGAGGGTGTGGTGCTAAACGTGTTAGTTGCACTGGTAGTCACTGGGGTGTGTTACGTTACGCTGGCCTAGCTTGAACGCGCTTTTGTGAAGGAGATACGCCAATCTCTCTTTTAAAAGCCTTTGAAAAAGAAGCTTCCGTTTCGTAACCATATTGGTTTGCAATGGTAATTAACGGCTTGTTGCTTTGGATTATTTCTGTGCAGGCACAACGCAGGCGCCATTGCGTTAGGTATTTAATTGGAGTTACGCCTGTACAGGCTTTGAACTTTGCTGCGTAGTTAGATTTAGACATATTCGCAATACTCGCCAGCATTTCTACGTTCCAATGTTGTTCAGGCGCGTTATGCAGCGCTTGAAGGCTATTTGCTATGGCCGGATGCAGTAGAGCCCCTAAGGTTGATGAGTACTTGCTCATTAAATGCTTCACAATCAAAAGGAATACAACCTCAGCGATTTTGTTTAGCAGAACCGACGAAGTGAAGGTTGAGTCCGACACTTCTAACGACGCGCTGATAAGTAACTGCAGACTTTCATGTAGCACTCTACTTTCTTTTGATGCTTTTTTAATTATCCAAAATTCTGGCAGTTCTTTTGTTATTACTCTCATTAAAGGGTGCTGATACTCGAAGTAACCGCAAAGTAGCACCGGGCCTTCAGCTCCTAGTTTCTCGCTAACAGGAATAGAGCTTGCGCTAACATTTTTGTAAGTGTGAGTTTTTGTAGGGCTTAAAAGGTGTGGGCTATCAACAGGCAGTAAAACCATGTCGCCTTTTTCTAACAGAACTGGGCCGTCGTCGTTACGGTGTAAGTAGCATTGACCGTGAGTTACGGCGTGAAAATTAATAAAGCCGGTGCCAGAAGTGTCAATTTGCCAGTTACCGCAATATTGTCCGTTGTGAAATACATTGGTGGTTATTTGAAGTTGGTCAAAAAGGCTTTCTAAATTTTTCATGGTGTTTTGGACAAGTATTTAAGCGTTTGGAGCATGTTTGTATAAGACCGAAGTACGTACCATATTCTTCGAACTTATACAGAGATAGTGTGAAAACACTCGAAACACCAATGTGGAGAAGAAATAGCATGAGAGTATTCTTAAAAGGTAGTTTATTTGCAGTTTCACTAATTGCTAGTGGCGCGGTATTCGCTGGCGTTGATACAGAGACCGACGAAAACGGAATTATTTTAGCCGGGCACGACGCTGTAGCTTATTTTACTGAAGGTAAGCCAGTGCTGGGTAAAGCGACTATAACGGCTGTCCACAACGACGCTATTTACCGATTTTCATCGAAGAAAAATAGAGACATGTTTGTAAGCAACCCAGACAAATACGCACCAGCGTATGGCGGCTTTTGTGCCTACGGCGCAACGTTTGGTAAGAAATTCGAAATAAACGGCAAAGCGTTTGAAATTGTTGATGGCGTACTTTACGTGAATAAAGACGAAAGTGTATACAAAGCATGGGCCAAGAACATTCCTACTCATATAGATGAGGCGAATGAAGAATGGCCAGAAATCAAAGATGTAAGTGCAGACGACTTGTAATAAGCTTCGTTTTAGATGGGTTTTGATTACCAAATAATCGTTTAGGCGGTTATTTGGTTTTTTTACATTGCAAAGTCGTTGAAATTGAGTAGACTTGTCGGCTCTTTCGGTCGGTGTGTAGCGCAGCCTGGTAGCGCACTGTCATGGGGTGTCAGGGGTCGGAGGTTCAAATCCTCTCACACCGACCAACTTCTCTCTCCCCATTCAATGGCTTATGCCATATATATCAAAGTAAAATCGAAACTCACTTTTCTTGTACCAATATACAGCAGTAAATTTCGCTCAATAAAAGAGTGCATAGTTGTATATACACTCTTAAACACTATTAGCGCAAAGCCTAGTTGGTTTTAATGCTCAAGATGTCTAAAAGCATCAATAGAGAACCCGCCATAAATAACCATACTCCAGCGGTTGCAAATTTGCTGAAGGCTGGCAAGAAAAGGGTACTTCCCCAAAAAAAGCACAAGCAGGCGGCTACACCCAATTTGTTATTTTGTACTTGTTTCATGATAGTCATTTTCACGTCTTCCTTACTACTAAATAGAAGGTTGAAACTGAAGGCTTACTGAAATACGGTTCCAGCTATTAATTTGCAGAATAATAGACGTGAGTTCTATCAGCCCTTCTTTTCCGAACGTGCTTTCTACACTGTTATACATTTCTTCAGTAATAGTGGAAGAGTGGATAAGCGTTAACGCTTCCGTCCACGCTAATGCTGTTCTCTCTTCAAAACTGAAACAATCTAGCTCTCTCCATGCAGACAATACATCAAGCCTTGACTGATTTTCATCAGACTCTCTCGCTTCTTCGGCGTGCATGTGTTGGCAGAAGCCGCACTGATTAATTTGTGACGCACGAAGCTTAACTAAATGTATGAGTTTATGACTTAAAGTACTTTTGACTGAAGGCTTAACCAAGCCTGTGAGGTGTTCAAGAATATGGGGATATTCAGAATATAGCTCAGATTGTGTAATACGTTTTTTCATAGTGATCTCCTTTAAACTGCGGAGAACTATAAAGTCTAAGCAAAACGCTTAATTGTAAATTTGCGACAACTTTCGCTTTCTATACTGAAGGGGCGTTTCCAGCGCGAAATCACTAAACGAATGCGTAAAGTGCGCTTGGTCGAAGTAACCACATGCCAATGCGACGTGGCTCAGCGCTTCAGAATTTGAGGTTAATAACGATCGAGCATGGCGTATTTGAGCAAATTGATACAGTTTGTTTGGCGAGAAACCAAAGTTAGTGCGAAATTGGCGCTCCAGCGTTCTTCGGCTGACGCCGAACTGATCGGCAAGATGTTGTGGGGGCACCAGTAAATTCATCGACTGATAAAGCATGCGCTCCCATTTCTGAAAGGCTCCATCAGTATTTTCTGCTAGCTCAATCAACCAGTGCTGTATTGCTAAGCACTGCTGGCTAATAGTTTTTCCAATAAGATAGGCTTGCAGTCGTTGATAGGAATCACGCTGTTTAACCATAGCCAACGCGATGTCGATTTGTTGGTTTTTACTGTCATCAAAGGTTAAACCGAACAAGTATTTCAAGGCACCGGGCCTAAATCTTACACTTATTTGTCTGCAAGCCAGTTCCCACGGCATGGCGCAGACCTGAGTATGGTAAAACAATTGCGCTTCACAGTTAGTTTGATCGAGATAGAAAGTCAAACTAGCACCTGCATCGGGATAAAATTTTTCGTTTAGGGTTGTAGCTGAGCCTTCTGGGTTATCAATCACCCATATGCATTGTACAAACCGTTTTATGGAAACAGCAGGGGTCACGAAACCAATATCAATCTGCTTAAAGCTAGCGGCAGGAATAATTTCGTTGTTGGTTGAAGCGTCCATAAACGTTGGTTGCGAGTCTAGAGTTAAATCAGTGAAGCTTTATATTACCCCTGTCGCGTGCCGTATCAAGACAAAGTTTCACGTTTAATTAGCGTAGCGACTAAAAAGCTGGTTATAGAGTTCACCACGGCTTCAGCACTTTCAATTTGCGGATAGTGCCCAATTTGATCGAGCTCAATTACGTCTGCATTAGGAATGAGTTGTTTGTACCGCGCCACCATATGCGCGCCAGAGATTGGATCAGCCATACCTGCGGTTAGTCGAAGAGGGGCATTGGCATTTTGCAGTGCACTTACCCAGCGCTCTCGGTATTGTTTACGCTGCTTCATATAGTCCAAAAGCAAGTGCATGTGTTGGTGACCATTATTTGTACTGATAAGTATCCAAAAATCATTGATGTCTTGATCTGAAGGAGGTGTGTTTGGGCCAAATATGTTGTGCATGCTTTTTCGAATTGCATTTTTGTTTAAAAAGCGAATGATTAGACCACCAATTGGAGAGAGCAGCAGCTTTTGAATGGGCAGAGCACGATGTGTCTCAGGAAAAAGGCCACCGTTGAGTAAGTGCAGCGATTCGATGCGAAAGGCAAGGTCGTTTTCCAGTTGCTGCGCCATCATTTCTTGCGCAACCGTATCACCGTAATCATGAGATAGAACATGGGCACTTGTGATACCTAAATGTCTTATTACCTCACTTATCGTGTCTGCTTGCTCTTTAATTAAGTATTTTTTTGGTGACTTATCGCTAAAACCAAACCCCGGCATATCGAGCGTCACGCATTTATACTTGTTTGTAAGTGCTGGCCATATTTTAGCCCAATCAAAACTTGCGGTGGGGTATCCGTGAATGAGTAATAGTACTGGTCCCGTGCCTTCTGTTTTATAAAAAACTTGCTGACCGTCGACGTTTAAAAAGTGGCCGGAACTTCGCCAATGTGAAAGTTGCATTTCTACATGCCTTGTTATGTTTTTGTATTTAGCTTGCCCAGCCTTTGATTTCACGTCTGTCGTGAGGGCGACATTTTAATAATGTCGCGCGCTGCACAGGGAATTTATAACGCAGGGTATAGGTAGTGGAAAATGAGAGGTACGCTAGTCTTCAACCGGAATACAGACGGTTACTTTCGTTCCCTCTCCAGGGGTTGATGTTAAGTCAATCTCACCGTTAAATTTTTGTCGTACTAAGTTGTATAAAATATTTAGGCCCAGCCCTGTACCGCCTTTATCACGAGCCGTGGTGTAAAATGGCTCGAATACCTTCTTGTGAAGCGCCTCTGGTATGCCTTTGCCATTGTCTTGTACGCTAATCACAATGCCTTTGGCATTTTTACTGCAGCTCACACTCACTCTATTCACGTCGTTATTTACCGATGGACCAAAAGCGTGACGCTGAGCATTCGATATTAAATTTGTTAGCAATTGGGCAATTATACCTGGGCAGGTGGTTATCACTAAATTGGGCGTAACGTCTATGCTTAGCTCAACTTGTTCTTTGCGAAGCATGGGTTTTAAAGGGTTACAGACTCTAGGGATATATTCGTCTAATGCAATTTCTTCTATTTCTAACGACGTTTGGTCAGCAGAAGTGCGCTTAAAGTCTTGTACTAAATTCGCTGCCCGCATCAGGCTCGTTTCAGCCAAGTTTAGCCCTTCAGAGCAAATAGCTTCGAAGTCTTTAAAACCCTGCTCGGTTAATTCATCGTTTTCGAAGTCTCGATAGATGTCTTTTAGTTCTTCTTTGCAGTTACTGACGGAGGTGAGTGCAATGCCTAACGGCGTATTAACTTCGTGAGCAATGCCTGCGACTAGATTTCCTAACGCCGCCATTTTTTCTGACTCGACGAGCTTTTCTTGTGCGGCCTCAAGTTCAGCCGTGCGGTCTATTACTTTTTGCTCAAGGGTTTGGTTGGCCTCAATTAGCCTCTGCTCGTAATCTGCGCGCTCATTTGCACTCACTGCACGCCCGTAAAGGTCTGCCAGTGATGCCGCAAATACAACTTCATCGGCATGCCATTCACGGGCTTTGCCTTGGTGTTCACAGCAAATTATCCCAATCATTTTGCCGCGGTGGCGAATAGGGACATCAAGCATAGAGCTAATTCCAAGCGGCGTTAAATACACTTCTGCAAATTCAAATGTTGCAACATCTGTTAATGCGTCGTGGGCCGCAATGGTTCTCTCTGAATCTAGCGCCTCGAAATAGTGAGGAAAGTCTTTTCGGGTAAGTACTAAGCTTTCGTGGTCCAGGTCATTACCCTTATCAATGAGCAATGTGCACTGGACCAGTGTTTGCATTTCATCATACAACCAAATGCCAGCTCGAGTAATTTGCAAACCCTCACACACCGAGTTGATAATAAGTCTAGAAGCAACGTCTAATTCACCTTTATCAATATCTGCACTTTGGCTAACGCGTAATAAGATTAATTCTAGCGTTTCTTTCATTCATCTTCGTCCGGTTCTGTGGCTCTGATTTCAAGGATCCTGTCGAAGTGCTCTATCATAATGTGGGTGATTAGCGGGTCGAATTGTTTCCCGGAATTCTCATGAAGATAGGCTTTTACTTCCTGAGGACTCCATGCCGGTTTATAGCAGCGCTTAGATAGCAATGCGTCGACAACGTCGACAATTGCCATAATACGACCCTCCACGGGAATGTCGTCTCCAGCTAATCCTTCAGGGTAACCTTGACCATCCCACCGCTCATGATGCGTTTTCGCAATGATGGCGCCCATTTTAGCAACGATGCGATCAGATCCCGCAAGTAGCTCGTAGCCTTTTTGTGCATGGGTCTTCATGATCTCCCATTCTTCTGGGTCGAGTTTGCCCGGCTTATGTAAAATAGTTTCAGGAATGCTAATTTTACCCACGTCATGAAGTGCGGCTGAATACCGTATGGTCTCAATAAACTCTCGGCTCATGTGAAGCTTTTCAGAGAGAAATTCGGTCATAAGAATGACCCTTCTCACATGACCACCGGTCTCTTTACTCCGCATTTCGATTGCGTCGCTAAGCACCATAATGAGTTCTTTTTGGGTTTTTTGTATGTCTTCTTTTTGCGTGAGATTTTGGAATATTACCGCCACATTAGAGGCAAACATCTCTAAGGTCTTGCGCTGCAGAGCATCCAGTGGATGATCTAATTTAACATACAAGATGTTGTGGCTATCTTCTCCAGTAGGGTAGTAGCCGATGAATAAATCTTTAGACTGATAGTGACTTTTGCTTTCTAAGACTTGTTTGATTTCTTCTTCGATGGTTTCAGGAATTCGGCTAGAAATTCCAGGTTCGCATAATCCAACTAGGTCGCCGCTGGCACCTAGCACCGTCATGGTCGTATCGCCATATAAGTCGGTGTGCTGAGTAGACAAGTAGAGTACAGAGTTGTTTAGGTTAAGCAGTGTAAGTGTCTGTTTCAACACTGCGGTGCCAAATTGGGCTAAAGACTGGCTTGCTAAAACGGAAGACGAGGATTTTAAAACGTCTTCCATACCGCGCTTACCTTGCTCAATAGTCTGAATATCCCGATACGACCTTATTGCTGTGTACACACAAGACTTAAGTTTAAGCGATGATAATTCAGTTTTGGCTTTGTAGTCGTTTATGTCGTAACGCCTGATTACCTCTTCTTCCGGCGCCTGACCAGGTTGACCTGTTCGCAGAATAAGGCGGGCGGTATGGTTATTGAGCTCGTTGCGAATGGCATCAACCAAATTCAAACCCGCATCGTCAGTTTCCATCACCACATCAACGAAAGCGAGAGCGATGTCTGGATTTGCTTTGAAAAGTGCTAGGCCTTCAGCGCCACTGTGAGCTGATAGAAATTCAACCCCGCGTTTTTCGAAATTAAATTTCCGCAGAGTGAGTTTAGTGACCTCATGTACGCCTTCTTCATCATCGATTATGGCTATTTTCCATGGAGCTTGGCGAGAGGTGGATTGTTCTGTTTTTGACTTCTTAAATAACGACATACATAGCGCTATAAACGTTTAGATACATTAAACGTAAGCCACAATTTTCAATCTCGCAAACTTACTCGACAAGTTTTGTTCTAAAGTTCAATGAGCATATTTTGATGACAGAAGTCTCTTTATCATCAGTTAGATGTGTTTTAGGCAAGTATTAAAAATATGCCATGTTTGTTAAATTGTGGAGCCCAGCAGATTCCAGTAAGAGAAAACTGCTGGGCCGCGATACCTTACAACAATAGCGTTTAGCTATCTTCGATAGGGGTATTTTCAGTAATCGGTACCGTATTTACGTCGGTATCTAAGCTTTCTACCGCATTTCGTACGCCTGCGGCGTAGTCTGGATGTACCTTTTCTAGCACGGCGTACCAACGCTCTTTTACGCTATCTGAGCACGGGCCCATTGCGGCAGCGTAGTTTTTATACAGCCGTTCTTTTTGATCATCAGAAAACATCTCATACAGTTTTCGCGGCTGCACGTAATCCACATCTGCTTCATCTTGATGATATCTATCAGCGTCTCCATCAATGCGAAGCGGAGGCTCTTTCACTGAAAAGTCAGCCACCGGACCTTCGTATTGATTGGGCTCATAGTAGGCGTCAGGGTTACCAAAATCATTGGTAAAGAAGCGCATCGCGCCGTCTTTGTGATAGTGGTTTACCTTGCTATTTTTCGGCGCGTTAGCGGGGAGTGCTTCATAGTGTGTGCCCAAACGATAGCGATGGGCATCAGCATAAGAAAATATGCGAGCCTGAAGCATTTTGTCAGGGCTAAAGCCAATACCAGGGACAACATTTGACGGACTGAATGCTGCGTTTTCTATCATTTGAAAGTAGTTTTCTGGATTTCTGTTCATTTCCAGTTCGCCAACTTCAATAAGCGGATAGTCATCGTGCGGCCACACCTTGGTTAGGTCGAACGGGTTATAGCTTTGCTGTCCTGCTTCCTCTTCTGGCATGGCCTGAATGTACATTTTCCATTTTGGGAAATTGCCTTCTTCAATGGCGTTATATAGCTCTTCTTGATATTTTTCCCGAGTGCTTCCAATGATTTTTTCAGACGTTTCATTGGTGTAGTTTTTAATGCCTTGTTGAGTTTTGAAATGGAACTTCACCCAATGACGCTTGCCTTCTTTATTCCACATGCTGAAAGTGTGGCTGCCATAGCCGTTCATGTGCATAGGTGACACCGGAATACCACGGTCCGACATTAAAATGGTAACTTGATGCACGCTTTCTGGCTGTGCAGCCCAAAAGTCGAACATGGCTTCTGGTGAGCGCAGGTTAGTTTTCGGATGACGTTTTTGCGTACGAATGAAGTCAGGGAACTTGTATCCGTCACGAATGAAGAAGATAGGAGTATTATTACCTACCATATCCCAGTTGCCTTGTTGTGTGTAAAACTTCAAACTAAAGCCTCGCACGTCACGCTCGGTATCAGCTGCGCCTGATTCTCCCGCTACCGTAGACCACCGGCTTAATACTTCAGTTTGTTTACCCACTTCTGAGAATAAGTCAGCGCATGTGTAATCGGTAATGTCGTGCGTGACCGTAAATGTGCCCTGTGCACCCCAGCCTTTCGCGTGAACGACACGTTCTGGAATTCGTTCGCGGTTTTGATGCGCTAACTTTTCAATGAGTTGATAATCTTGTAAGAGGGCGGGGCCGCGCTCTCCTGCTGTTTTAGTGGTTTCGTTACTTACTACGGGGGCGCCTGCCGACGTGGTTAATTGCGGTTTCTTAGTCATTATAAAACTCCTTTCGTATGCTTCTTTTGAAAGCCAAACTTCCATAAACATCATGTGTGCCTGACTCATGACATGCTTTTGCTACGCACTGCTAAATGAAAGGGTTTACAAACTTCTATATATATCTATAAAAACAAACAATCTGAATTAGGTTTGCCACCTATTGAAGAGCAAACTCGTCGTGTTTACTCTAACTTAACAAGTTCAATTACCGCGTTTAAGGAAGTGTATGAATTTTGCCGAGTTTGCAGCATCAAGAAAGAGTGTTAGAGGGTTCACTAAACAGCCCGTTACTAAGGAAACAGTAGACGCGATTATCAACGCAGCGAAGTGGGCGCCATCGTCCTATAACACGCAAACCTGGAAAATTCATGCAGTAACAGGCGACGTGCTTGAAAAAATTCGTGAAGGCAACACCAAAAATACACTTGAAGGTAAACCGCACGTTCGAGACTTTCCCTACAAAGAGGACTACGAGGGGATTCACCGTCAGCGTCAAATTGATGTAGCCATACAGCTGTTCGACGTAATGGGAATAACCCGAGAAGACAAGGAGAAGCGTATGGATTGGATGATGCGCGGCTTTAGGCAGTTTGATGCACCCGTTTCTTTGGTGCTTACCTATGACAAGGCTTTAGAGCCAGCAGGGATCACCCAGTTTGGTTTAGGGTCGCTGGCGTATGGCATTGTGCTAGCTGCATGGGACTTAGGGCTTGGTTGTGTTATCAATGGTCAGGGCATTATGCAGTCCGATGTAGTACACAAGCACGCTAACATCCCTGATGATGAGGCCATTATGATTTGCATAGCCTTGGGCTATCCAGACCCAGAGTTCGCTGCAAACGAGGTTCGCTCAACTCGCGCCGACAACGAAGAGTTTGTGACGTATCACGGGTTTTAGCGTTTTTCGATTTAGGCAGATTGTTATTTTTTCAGCAAGCCAATGCTGCGTTAAGCCATCGGCATGAAAATGTCCGTTTGAAATATCATGAGCTTCTAAAACGGTGCCTTCACAACGGAACATTTCCGAATTTTTAGTGTAAGTGGTTACTTTGTTGGATGATTACTTAAGAATCGTTCTACCTCGGGCGCGGGGAGTGGCTTGCTCCAATAATAGCCTTGCCCCAAGTCACATCCCATTTTTATTAGCTTTTCTAAAGCGGGTTTACTTTCAATACCTTCAGCTACCGCTTTCATGCCAAGGCTGTCGGCAATGCTAATTATTGCTGCAACTAAAGGTGCGTCGTTTTCCCCAATGCCCAAGGTGTTGATAAAAATGCGATCTATTTTGAGTTTGCGAGCGCTAAATGTCTGTAGATAATTTAAATTAGAGTAACCGGTACCAAAATCATCAATAGCAAAGTGCACGCCTAGCGATTTAATGGCTTCGAGTTGTTCGCCAGTGGTGCCATTTTCATCCGCGAGTATGGTTTCAGTTAGCTCCAGCTCTAAAAATTGCGGTGCTAATTGTGAATTTTGCAAAGCCTGCTCAACGACAGCGGGGAGCGTACCATCTTTGAATTGTGCAAAGGATAAGTTTACGGCAACCGTAAGATTAGTATGACCATTTTCATGCTGTTTAGCGCAAAATTCACAAGCCTGGTTTAACACCCACGCACCAAGAGGGATGATCAGGCCACTGCTTTCCGCTAAAGGTATGAACTTGTCGGGGAATATCATTGAGCCGTCTTTCTGAGGCCATCTCAAAAGCGCCTCTACTGCTTGAACCTTGTTAGAGGCAAGGTCTATCAACGGTTGGTAGTACACTTCGAATTCATTGGCCTGTACGGCCGGGCGCAAACGCTGAATAAGTGTGAATTTTTCATCGTTTTCTTCGTCAAAGCGCACGTCATAGTATTCGTATCTATTTCTGCCGTTGCGTTTCGCTTCGTACATGGCAATATCAGCTTTTCGGCACAGCTGTTTAAATTTAATTCCGTCATAAGGCGCTTGTGCTACACCAATTGAACCCGAGACTACCACTTTGGTTTGCAGCACTTCGAATTCGTTCGAACACCACGTAATTAAGTTCTTACATAAGTCATCGATTTCAGATTTGTCTGATATTTCTGGCGCCAACACAATAAACTCATCGCCACCGAAGCGTATTAAACTTTGCTTTGTGGATAGGTGGTCGGTGATGGTTTGAGATATTTTTTGAAGAAACCGATCGCCCGCAGCATGGCCAAGAGCGTCATTCACGGGTTTAAAGTTGTCTAAGTCTATAAACAGCAGCGCGAGCTGAAGCCCTTTTTCTTCACTCTCGCGTAGCTTTTCGTTGAAAAGTCGCTCGCCCAAAATCCTATTTGGCAAGTTTGTGAGCGGATCGTGATGTGCTAAGTGCTGGATATGTGCTCTATTTTGCTCAACTTTAGACACCTCTTGCTGCAGTGACTGCATAAGCCGACGAATATCCTGTATCAAAATAAAAACGCTGAAGCCCGTAATAACGTAAATAACCATGATGAAAAGCACATGAGACCAGCTCAAAATAGGCGGGTTTGGTGTTACCACATCGTGCATTATCAACCACGTAAGCGTAATGCACTGTAGAAGCACTAAAGATAAAACGGTGCCAAATAGGGCAATTCCACCTAATAAAGCCGCAAATATGATGACGCCAGGGTAGCCAATCATGGCGATATCAAATACGCCTGCACCTGTTGCGGATAGGGCAAACAGCATTGACGACATAGCGCCTAAAAGTAGGTAACTGCTGGTGGTAACGTAATACTTGTATGCGAGCGAGCCAGTGACGATTAATGAGAACAAGCCCAGTAAAAAGATATCAAAAGTTATGCCTCTCGCGACCAGAGACGAAGCGAAAAGCCCGAAGCCTGTTACCGCGCTTATTTGAATGACACGGCGCCTTCGGAGTGACGTTAGATCAGCAAGCTTTGCTGATGAGGAAAAAAAATCTTTAACCTGCATTCTTCCAAATCTTGAAGGAGGTTTATAGCAACCTTAAACCTAACTTGGAAAAAAGCAAGTGCAGAGACGCAACGTTATACGTTATTGGCAAAAGACGAGGAAAAACACAGCAGTGCTCGAAAGCACTGCTGCCTGTAAAGTCAATAACTACCTTTCGTCTGATGGTGCGTAACGCTCCAACCAGTGTGCATATGGTGCAGGCATTACCCAAGATGGCTTTTCAACGCCTAGCTTTTTCGCTGCAAAGTAAGACCAGTGTGGGTTAGTAAGATGCATTCTACCTACCATAACAACGTCAAGTTGTTGGTTTTCAATGGTATCGTTGGCGAGCTCTGGTGTGTCTACTCCCCAAGCTGTAGCAACCGGGATCCCGGCTTCATCACGTACCTTTTTAGCAATTGGAGCAAGGAAAGCCGGGCCCCAAGGAATATTCGCATCAGGTGTGTTAAAGCCAACGCTAACGCTAACGAAATCAGTACCAATTTCTTTGAACTGTTTTACAAGTTCGATAGACTCGCTCAACGTCTGTTCGTCATCACCATCGTATTCGATAACGCCAAAGCGTACTGTAAGCGGTAGGTTTTCAGGCCAAACCGCGCGCACTGCGCTCAGTGTTTCAAGTAAGAATCGACCACGGCCTTGCGCATCACCGCCGTATTCGTCGGTACGCTTATTGGCGTGCTTCGAGAAAAAGCTTTGAGCCAAATAACCGTGGGCAAAATGCAGTTCAAGCCACTCGAATCCAGCTTCAAGCGCGCGCTGGGCACCTTTCACAAAGTCACTCTTAACACGCTCAATATCGGCTTTGGTCATTTCTGTAGGCGTAACAGGTAAGTGTGCCCCAAAGGCTTCTGCCGAAGGTCCAATAGGCTGCCACCCTTTTTCTTCACTTGGCTGAATGTGGTCATCACCTTCCCAAGGGCGGTTAGCACTCGCTTTGCGCCCGGCATGTGCAATTTGAATTCCAGCAACAGCGCCTTGGCTTTTTATACGATCAGCAACATTTTTTAAGCCACTAACGTGTTCATCTTTCCAAATACCTAAGCAATTTGGCGTGATACGTCCTTCTGGCGAGACGGCGGTTGCCTCAACGATAACCAATCCAGCACCGCCTCGGGCAAATGACTGGTAGTTTGCTTCATGCCACTGGTTTGTAAACCCATCTTCTGCAGAGTATTGGCACATAGGAGGCACAGCAATACGATTGCGAAGCGTCACGTCTTTTAACGAAAATTGTTCAAATAATGCAGTCATATTTCTCTCTTTTTAAATAAACACAAAAGCACTCAGCGAAGGCTGAGTGCTTTAAAATCTAGGGGTTATGCCGCAAGAGTTAGAATTTCACGGGCTTTAGCAAGATCGATGTCACCATGCTCGCCAAGCGCTGTTAAGCCGTTGCGTTCAAGGTTCTCGATTAGCCCATCAATGGCAGACTTTTCAATGTTGTGGTCTGACAGGCGGGTTTTAACCTGCATAGTTTCAAAAAAGTCCTGAACCGCTTTTATGGTTAAGTCGATGGCCTTTTCTTTGTCATTTTCCTGAATGCCAAACACGCGCTCACCTAGCTGCAGAATTTTTTCCTGCTTTTTGTCACGCTGCACGAACATTAACGACGGTAGAACAATTGCTAGGGTCACGGCGTGATCTAAACCGTGTAACGCAGTAAGTTCGTGACCTATCATATGTGTGCCCCAGTCTTGCGGTACACCTTTGCCGATTAATCCGTTAAGCGCCATTGTTGCTGACCACATTACGTTTGCACGCACATCGTAATCTTCAGGCGTCGCTAACGCTTTAGGACCTTCTTGAACTAAGGTTTGTAAAATTCCTTCTGCAAAGCGGTCTTGAAGCGGTGCGTTTACAGGGTAGGTAAGGTATTGCTCAATCACGTGAACAAAAGCATCAACCACGCCGTTCGATACTTGACGTGGTGGTAGTGAATAGGTGAACTCAGGATCAAGTACGGCAAAAACAGGCTGAACTGTTTCAGAAGAAAACGCGCGTTTTTGCGACGTTTCTTTTCTGTTTACTACCGAGTTACCGTTACTCTCAGACCCTGTCGCAGGTAAAGTAAGTACTGCGCCAATAGGTAATGGATTTTCAAATGCTGCACCTTTAACAAGTATGTCCCACGGATCGCCTGCAAAGTTAACGGCAGCAGCTACGAATTTCGCGCCATCAATAACACTTCCACCGCCAACCGCAAGAATGAAGTTCACGTCATTTTCACGGGCGACATTCACAGCTTTCATCAGTGTTTCAAATTCTGGGTTTGGTTCAACACCCTGAAATTCAATGACTTCAGCACCTGCTAGTGCAGTCGTTACTTTATCGTAAATACCATTTTTCTTAATTGAGCCGCCACCGTAGAGGAAGAGGACTTTTGCTTGTTTCGGCAAACGTGAAGACACTTCACTTAGTTGCCCTTTGCCGAACAAAATTTCGGTTTGATTCTTAAACGTAAAATTAAGCATAGTGTTGCCTGTCCTTAATTAGATTGTGAATTTAACTGTTGTAAAAGCTTTTCAGCTAACAGTTCATCAGAAAACGGGTTTTGGCCTGTAATAAGCTCACGGTCTACTACTACATTGGGCGCCCACATTTCTTTGAATTCCATCTTGCCACCCGCTTGCGCCATGGCGTCTGCTGGGTAGTACAATAACGTTGCGTCGTTTAACGTGCTTTCAAAATAGGCCTCTTCCGGTGTGGAGAAGATTGTCATTTTGTAGCCATCATAAATCCAACTCTCAGATGAGGCTTGCTCACCGGATTTCAATGCCAGTTCAAATGCCTGCGGGTTAGATTGCCCAGAAAGTAAGGCGATTGGGCCATGGCAGATAGCGGCAGTAGGTTTTCCTTCATTGTGAAAGTGAGACAAAATTTCACCCACTTGAGGATTGTTTGCCAGGTCGATAAGCGGTGCATGACCGCCTGGAATGAATACGCCTTCAAACTCTTCTAGCCCTTGTCCAATCACTTCGCTCAATGACAGCGTGTCATCAATGCCTTCTATTGACGCTACAAACGTTTGAATGTCACGCATTTGCGATTCGCCGCCATCAAAGTATTGCGGTATTACTGACTTTTTATCTACAGATGGCGCATTGCCTTTTGGCGTGGCCAATACCAGTTTGTAGCCTGCGTCTACCAATGCTTTTGCCGGCACACCAAACTCGTTAAGGTAATAGCCTGTAGGCTCTGTTTTGCCATCTGCAAGTTGCATTACATTTTCACTTGAAAGTAGTACAAGTATTTCGCCTTTACCGGCATTCGCAGCTTTAACGTCTGCCGCATAGGCCGACTGTGATAAACCCGCAATAATGGCTAGCGATAAAATTGATGATGCTGATTTCATGTGCAGCTCCTGTCGCATTAGAAAGTGCGTGTATCTTAGAGAGGTTGGCTTACATCGAGAAGTCAGATAAATTGTGACGAGTCATCAAAAATCTGATGGGTAGGGATTATGTCTTACTTAACACAGTTAAAAACCTTTGTAGAAGTTTATCGAAGCGGCAACATTACACGTGCTGCAGCTCGCCTTCATATGTCTCAGCCAGCGGTCACTTCTCACATACAAGCCATGGAGAATATTGTCGGTAAAGAATTGTTCATAAGAAAAGCGAGAGGCGTTGAGCCAACGGCTATCGCTGATGACTTGGCGCTGCAGGTCGCCAGTCACATTGATACGTTAGAGCAGAAAGTGGCTTCTATTCGCAGTCGTGCTTCCACCGATCACGGCACGTTACACCTAGCAGGCCCTGCGGAGTACCTCAGTCTGGTGGCAGGTCCGGCACTCGCTAACTTGCTTCAGGCCGATAAAGTGAATTTAGTGATCCATACCGGCAACAAAAGTAATATTTATCATTTGTTGGAAAACGATGTAGCGGAGCTTGCCATTACGGCCTCTGAGCCCACTGACGCGATGTATGAATATCAGAAGTTGGATAAAGAGCGCTTAATCTTAGTGATGAACCGTGTGCAGGGAAAGTTGCTGGGAGAAAGAGAAATATCGGCAGCGCTACTCAACCAACATAAAGTAGTGACGTATGATGAACAGTTGCCGCTTGTTCGGCGATACTTTTCGGAGGTATTTAATGCCGCGTGTGAGTCGCCTGTCGCGGCTGTTTGCCCCGATATAAGAGCAATAAGTAGTATTATCAAAGCGGGAATTGGTTATTCCGTTTTGCCTGACTACTTATGTAAAGAAGGTATTGCAAAAGGCGAATTGGTCGCGCTGGGCAAGCCAGGCCCAGAAAACGATGTTTATTTAGTGTGGAAAAAGGGAGCGCTTCGTCATCCTAGGGTCGACTTCGCCAAAGATGTCATAATGGCTTTTGCAAACATTAACTATCTTTCGACACTTCCTGATTGAAGCTAGACGCCTAAAAAGGGCGACGCATTTGGACAAGGCGTCGCCATTTGTTCCTAGTTTAAATAAACAGGGCTTGTTGGTCTTTGCTGAATATTAAACAACAGCAGGCCCTAAAATGTACCAACAACTTTTACCGTGCCATCAACTTTACCTTCATCCACAAAACCTATGGTATTGGGGTTGGTCGCGACAAGATCTAACATCTCATCCTCAGTTGCTATCATTTCAGGCGGTGTGCCTCTGCCAGTAAACACAAGCTTCGACCAGAATGCAGAGTATTGTGATTCAGATTTTCCAAGCACATTATTATTAAAAGCGTCTCTGATATTATTACCTTGTTCGAAGGTAAGGGGAATTGCGCGACTTCCATCGGGAAATGCTTTTACTTTTCCCAGATATATTTTCTTGACGGTATCGATATCGATCCCAGAATTGTTGTTGGCATTTATTATCACGGCTGTACCGGCATAAATCGGCGCAGACATTAAAAAGCACAGGGCTGCAACTATCTTCATTGATATTACCTTCGTTCTTAACTCGCTAACATCGAGGCAAGCATGCTAGTGGTTTGTACCCAAGGGCAACGCGCCCTCACGAAAGTATAACCGAGATTTACAATTTGTCGCATTTCGACAAAAGGTGAAATTTGAAGGATCCTAAAACATACAAAGAGAAATTATGGCAAAACCTAATGCAAAAGGGCCGGTCAGAACCGTGCAAATTTATTGCTCCAAGTGCAAATTCCAGCTATTTAAATATCGAAAAGGCGGCAAAGGCGCGTTGGTTAAATGCTTTAAAGAGAGAATAGTTGAGGACTTTACTCATGAAGAAGGAATATGTCCTTCTTGTGACGCACAGTTTGCAAGAAATGCCTTAATTCGAGGTGCACCGGCCCTGAAAATTGTTGGCACAAAGGTGACCATGAAGTAGCACAGACTGATAATCGGTTGTTAATTGGACAACTTTTTTAAAATATAAACGTTTGGATAATTTGCTCTTACGTAATTTTTGCCTAAATTAATATAAAGGGATTACAGCCTCAAGCCGTTGTGCTGTTTGGTAAAAAATTTAAGGCTGAGGTTAGAAAGCGCAACGGAATGGCTTTGTATTAAACGTCTACACATCGAGATGATAAATGTCCATTCAAAGAAAGTTTCTATTTTCTATTTCTGCTGTTATCGCTTTGTTCGCTTTAATTGTTGCCGTGGCAACGGTTATCACCACTTCCTCAAATGTTTCAACCCTTGTTCAAGAGCAAAAGAAGAACACCGCCGATCGTTTAGTGAATATTCTTACTGTGACTGACTCTATCATGCTTGAACGCGTCAAAAGCAGTATGGCGTTGCTTAAACAACGAGGTGAGGCAATCGGTGAACCCAATCAAACCGATATTGTTACCGTTAAAAATACGCAGGCTCGGCAGCTAAGGTTGGGCAATGCGGAGCAAGCCAACACATTCGATTTGGTCGATAACCTGACAAGCGTAATGGGAGGCACCGCCACGCTTTTTAGTAAAACAGGAGACGACTATATTCGCGTGAGTACCAATGTCATTAAAAATGGCGAGAGGGCGATTGGCACTAAGTTGGCCCCTGATGGCAAGGCGATCAAAAAGATTAATCAGCAGGAAGCGTATTACGGTGCGGTTGATATTTTGGGTAGCCCTTATTTAACAGGTTACGAGCCAATGTTTAACAGCAGTGGTGACGTTGTGGGCATCTGGTATGTGGGATACTCAGCCGACCTTAACGTCTTAGAGCAAGCCATTAAGCAAAGTCACGTGCTAAAAGAAGGCTTTGTTGCCCTTCGTGATGCAAAAGGTAACATTCGCATGCATTCCGCACATGTGAATGATCGGCAGGTGGCCGACGCCCTTCAACCTAATGATGACTGGGTTGTAGAAGTGGTACCGTTTTCGCCTTGGGGGTACGATATTATATTAGTGGCGTCGACGTCAGAAAAATCGGCTATGGTTCGAAGCTCTGTGTTGGTTGTTGTACTTAAAATCGTATTGGCGAGCGTGGGAATTTTGATCACCATTTGGTTGCTCGTTAAGTATATTGTTGGCAAGCCACTTGAAGAATTCATTGGGGTAGTAAACAACTTGTCTTCTGGTGAGGGAGATTTAACGTTCCGTTTTCAGGCATCAAGAAGCGACGAGTTTGGCACCATGGCAAGAGCGTTTAATGGGCTTCTTAGCCAGTTACAAGACACGTTGCAGAGTGTGGACGAAGCCACCGACCACATGCTAGCAAAGTCAGAAAGGTTAAATGCAACAGCGTTGCAATCCAAAGATACCGTTTCACAACTTAGCCGAGAAACGGAGTCAATTAATAACGCCATTTCGTTAATGCAGCAGAATGCACAAACTGTGTCGTCAACCATTCGCAGTTCAAGTGAAGCGGCACACGCTGCCGATCAAGATACGCGAAACAGCGTAAGCGTTTTGGCGCAAACCATTAAAGACATCCAGTCTCAGGCAAGCGATGTGGACGCGTCAGTACAGGTTATCACTGAGTTGGCTCAGGCAAGTGAAGAAATTAGCGGTGTAATGGAAGTTATCAGGAATATCGCGGAGCAAACGAATCTACTTGCGCTTAATGCAGCTATTGAGGCGGCTCGCGCTGGTGAGCAGGGACGTGGCTTTGCCGTTGTCGCTGACGAAGTCCGTTCGCTAGCAAGCAGAACGCAGTCTTCCACGGAAGAAATTCGCAATATGATTGAACGCCTTCAGCAAGGTAGCCGCGTGGCTTCTGAGAAAATGCAGCAAAATAAAGAAACCGCCTATAAAACCGTGGACACCACAAAACATGCTGGCGATTCGTTAAAGCAGGCGCTTGACGCTGTTGCACGCATCACAACGTTAAACCGAGACGCTGCCACAATGGCTGAAGGACAAACAGAAGTTGCTAACGATGTGAATAAAGGGGTAAGCAGTATTCAACAGGCGGGCAATGCCAATACTACCTATGCAAAAGAAGTGGTAGATAACTGTGAAGCCTTAGTTCAGCAAGTTAAGCAAATGCAAATGCAGTTGCGACGATACCATTTCTAGAGTTACTGGCTTATTCAATCGATTTGGCTGTCAGCAGGCAGCGAAGCAGAAACAAGATATATCGCCAGAGTCAATGTACGCTGAAATGCACAATTCTTGCGGTTGACATGAATAGTAACAATTTGAACCAATGCCAAAAGGGCTTTAGATTGCTAAGGCCCTTTTTGATATTTATTCTTACCCTTGGATGAATATAGGGATTTTCCCACAACATGGATAAACCATAATGAAACAACTATCTACACTAGCTGGTGTGGTAGCGAGTGTTTTTGCATTCACATCGCTATCGACAACGGCAGTAGTGGCGCAAGAAGCGCAAACTGCATCTGCAGTCGTATCACCCGCGAAAAAGACACTTGCTGATGTTGAATACCGCTTACCGTCAACAATCGCTCCCACATTTCAACACATTCACTTAAATATCGACCCTGACAACCCTACATATTCTGGAAAAACGAATATTGATATAACGGTTAAAACCCCAACTAAGAAAGTGGGCTTTTATCAGCAAGATTTGACCGTGACTTCTGCACGTTTAGTGTCTGGAAGCAGCAGCTTTCCTCTAAATGTTACGATTGGAGAATACGACATCAATTGGGGCGAATCGCAAGATGAGATTGCGCCTGGGAAGTATACGTTAGAGATTACGTTTGAAGGGAAAGTGAACACGTCTTCAGATGGCATGTATCTGTCACGTTTTGAAGAGACCAACTATATATTTACCCAGTTTGAAGATATGCATGCGCGAAAAGCGTTTCCAAGTTTTGATGAGCCAAACTTCAAAATTCCTTATCAAATGACCATCAGTTCTCCTGAACATCAGGAAATTGTGGGTAATACACCTGTTGAAAAGGTGACAGTGGAAAACGGGATTAAAACCGTAGTGTTTGAAAAAACTAAGCCCATGCCGACTTATCTTATTGCCTATACCGTAGGGCCCTTTGATAGTGCTGAAATTTCTGGGCTGTCGGTGCCAGGAAAAATATACGTTCCAAAAGGGTATGCCGATAAAACCAAATTTGTTATCAAACACATCCCAGAAATCCTAGCCTCGCTAGAAGATTTTTTCGGTATCAAGTACCCCTATAAAAAAATGGATTTTGTTGCCGTACCCAACTTTACCCACGGTGCAATGGAAAACGTAGGTTTAATTACCTATCGCGATAGTTTGTTACTGCTAGAAGATAACCCAAGCGTCACAGAGCGTTCACGACCGCTAAATGTTATTGCGCATGAACTTGCTCACCAATGGTTTGGCAACTTGGTAACAATGGCGTGGTGGGATGACCTATGGCTGAACGAAGCGTTTGCGTCTTGGGCTGCAAGTCATACCATGAAAACCTTGTATCCAGAGTTGAACTACGCCGATCGCATAGTGCAAGAGGGAGCATTTGGTGCAGATGCTAGTCCCACGGTGAAACCTGTTAAAAAGGTAGTGAAAAGTCAGCCAGATGTGATGGATGGGTTGGGCTTGAACTACTCAAAAGGTGAATCAATTTTACAAATGATTGAATCGCTAATTGGTACAGAAAAGTTTCGTGAAGGTGTTCAAAACTACATGAATACCCATGCTTGGGGTAATACCGTAGCAGATGATTTGTGGCGCGCCCTAGATGAAGTGTCTGATTTCAACTTAAGCGCCATGATGAAAGCTTACTTGGAACAGCCGGGCTACCCACTTATTCATATTTCAAAAGATGGCAAATTAACCCAGTCCCGTTTTCACCTTGCTGGCGCGACCGTGGAAGATAAGACATGGGCAGTTCCATTAAAGCTGACTTATCAATCAAACGGAAAAATACTAAACGAAGTGGTTTTTATTGATAAAGAAACCACAGTTTTACCTCAGCTTGCTGAAGCAGACTGGGTGTACCCTAATGACAATGCAACAGGTTACTTCCGTTGGTCAATTGAACCAGCTCAGTTAAACGCACTGCTAAATAACATTGATGCGCTAAATAAGCGTGAAAAGAAAAATGTGCTTTACAACTACCAGGCGCTGTTAAACGCAGATCAAGTAGGTGTAGACAGCGTGATGAAGGTGCTTAATAGCTTGTCAAAAGATGATGACCCTGCGGTCATTCGTGCGGCTGTTGGCGTGTTAGCTGAGTTTAGTTATTTAGTAAATGAAGACAATAAAGCCGCCTATGCAAAGCTTCTAAATCAAAATTATATGCCTTTGTTAAACAAACTTACCTTGTCTCAAAGTGAGCAGGATAACGCAGATGTTATCCGCCTACGTAACCAGCTATACAGCTTGCTGGGTACTCATTCGAACAATGATCAACTTGTTGAACAAAGCGTTAAAATAGCGAAACAGTACCTTGCAGATACTAGCAGTGTTCCTTCCGGTATTGCCGGTACAGCAATTGAAATTGCTACGCGAAATAGTGAACAAGGCGAGCAGGGCACATGGTTTAATACAATTGTAGAGGCTTTTAAAAAAGCACAGTTGCCAAATGTGAAAAGCACGCTGGTGTATTCGATGTACTTTGAAGACAAAGCAACCGTCTTTAAAATGTTAGATTTAGCGCTTACCGATGATATTACGCCTGCAAATACCATGTATATGGTGGTGAGAGTAGCACGTAACTTAGACGATCATACGCTATTGTATGAGTGGCTTAGTAAGAATAAAGACGCGCTACTAGCAAAAATGCCTGATTACCATGTAAGCAGAATGCCGGAATTTGTTTCAACAACCTGTTCGGCTGAAAACTTAGAAATGGCCAATGCGTTCTACGCGCCAATTAGCGAGACCTATCAAGGAATGGCACGCGGTGTCGAAATTATGCAGGACGAGTCTCAACAGTGTATGCGGCTGAAATCTGCATTTCAGGCAGACTTTAACGCCTTCTTAAACGAGCAGTTATAGGCAACAACGAAAAGGCGTTTACCCAGCGCTTTTTGTCCTAAAGTTATGATTGAAAGAGCGTCCACTAGACGCTCTTTTTTTGTGCATAAAACTGTAACATGCACCACGGCGAGTCACTAAAATATTTCAAAGCTGAAACATTTACGCATTGTGACAAATCAACTTTCCCTGTACCAAAGTTCAGCAGAGTTAATCAATAAGTAAGTTTATTTTAAACGTCTAAGTTTCTGATTTTTAACGTTTGTGACGTTTATATTATTATTTTTATTAAGTGCTTGCTGCGTATACGTATGTATAAGAATTTATACCTTCCTTATACAAAAAAGCGGAAAGCAAAATGATTCATGAGGGTAACACACAAAAGTATAAGCTGAGGAAATCAGCTAAAGTAGTCAACGCGTTGTTGGCGGGTGCATTGTCGTTAGGCGTTGTTTCTATTAATGCCTCTGCAGATACAGTATGGCAAGAAGACTTCGAAGCAAATGAACTGCAAGGCAAGGGCGCAACTGGCTCAGACCCTGCGGGAGCAATTGTTGATCTTGAAGGTGTTGATCGTTGGTCAGTAGACGTGTCAGCGAGTGAGCTAAGTGCCACTTCAGACTGGTTCCGTGTTGAAAGCGGCGCAATGCAAGCACGTGATACTGACGGTGAAGTAGTCTGGTTGAGCGAGTCTATCGATATATCTGGTGCCGGTGATATCACCATAAATGCCGTGCTTTCTCAAAGTGGAAATTTTGAGTCGACAGACTACATCGATGTATTTTACTCATTAGATGGTGGCGCATTCGAGCTTATTACGCTTTCAGAAGGGGCAACGAATACGGTACAGGAAGACTTTGGTTCTGCAACACTGACCGAAACGATAGGTAGCGGAAGCACTTTAGAACTGAAAGTAGCCATGGCTAACAACTCGGGTACCGAATATCTCAATTTAGACAGTATTTCAGTAAGTGGAAATGGAACTACCGATGGTGGGGATACTGGCGGTAACCCTGACGACGGCGGTGAACCTTCAAATGAACTTCTTTTCTTAAGTGGTACTTGTTTTAACTGCCCTGATTTGGAAGCAGTTAACCTAGCCAGCGACTTTGTTGCATCTGACTATTACGCAGCTCTCGACACAGCTATTGCAAACGGTGAAAGTGCGCAAACGTTAAAAGACACGGCGCATAACATCATTGAAAATGGTCATCGTACGCTTTCTTACTCAGAAGTGTGGACAGCACTCACTTACACTGATGAAGATCCTGCTAACACCGATAACGTTATCTTGTTCTACAAAGGCATATCACAAGGCAAGTTTACCAACGGTAGCGGTAGTCAAAGCACCAACCCAGACAATTGGAATCGCGAACATGTTTGGGCTAAGAGCCATGGTTTTCCTAGCTCAAGCCTAACGGCATACAGCGATATTCTGCACCTGCGTCCTACCGATATTTCTGTAAATAGCTCGCGCGGCAACTTAGATTTTGATTTTAGTGATAGCGCGCTTTCTGAAGCTCCGTTAAATCGAGTTGATGGTGACTCTTTTGAGCCACGTGACGCAGTTAAAGGTGATGTAGCACGCTCAATGCTATACATGGACGTGCGTTACGATGGCAATACAGCGGGTGATACCGAAGACGACTTAGTGTTAGTAAATCGCCTTACCTCTACTAGCGAATCCGCGTTTGGTAAGCTTTGCGTATTGCTTCAATGGCATGAAAGTGATCCAGTGGATGATTTCGAACGTCGTCGTAACGAGCGCGTTTATGAATTCCAAGGAAACAGAAATCCGTTTATTGACAAACCTGAACTTGCTTCACTTATCTTCAACGAGAGTTGTGATAGTACAGGTGGTGATACTGGCGGTGACACGGGTGGCGATACCGGCGGCGACACAGGTGGTGATACCGGCGGCGACACAGGTGGTGATACCGGCGGCGACACAACACCTTCTACCAGCAGTATTTACATTTCAGAGTACATCGAAGGTGGCGGTTTCAATAAAGGTATAGAGCTTTTCAATAGCTCGACACAACCGGTAAGTCTAGCGGGTTATGAGTTAGTTTTACTCTCCAATGGTGAGACCGCAGATGCTGACCGTAAAGTGTTAGCACTTGAAGGCACAATCCCAGCAGGTGGCGTAGCAACATTCGCTCACGGAAGTGCAGATGCACTGTTAACTGCCGGCTCAACGATTAGCAGCTTCGTGATTAATTTCAATGGCGATGACTACATTGAGCTCGTCGCTAACGGTCAGGTTGTTGATGCTCTAGGTACGTACGGCGTTAAAACTAACTGGGGTAAAGACGTTACTTTGGTACGCAAGAGTTCAGTAACAGCAGGTAATCCTAACCGCAACCCAGCGTTTACCCTTGAAGAATGGGATAGCCTACCAAAAGATACGCTTAACAATTTTGGTTCGCACAATGGATCTGTTAGCGAGCCTACGGATCCAACTGACCCGACCGACCCAACTGATCCTACAGACCCAGTTGGTGAAGTAGTCTTAATTAGCGCTATTCAAGGTGAAGGCGATACCTCGCCACTTACAGGCAATGACGTTGTTATTGAGGCAGTAGTGACTAAAGTTGTGCCGGAAATGAACGGATTCTTTATTCAAGAAGAAGCCGCCGACTCTGATGGCAATGCTGCGACGTCTGAAGGTGTATTTGCCTACTCGACAACCTTCACTGAATACCCATCTGTTGGTGATGCTGTGCGTGTTAGCGGTGCAGTAGCTGAATACAATGGCATTACAGAAATTGTACTAAGCGCCAATGCTGAAACGCTAGGTGCAGGTGGTGATATACTAACGACAAGCATTGAAATGCCATTTGACGAGAGCGTTAACCTAGAGTCACTTGAAGGTATGCAGGTTCAATTCCAGCAAACTTTGAACGTGACAGACGTTTACAATCTTGGTCGATATGGGCAATTCAACGTGTCATCAGGCCGCCTGATGATTCCTACAAACCAGTATGCCGCGGGTTCAAGTGAAGCCATTGCCTTGGCTGAAGCGAATGCACGCAACACATTGTTGGTTGATGATGGATCAAGCGCACAAAATGCTGACGATATTCCTTTCCCAGTTGGAGGTTTATCTCATGCGAATCCTCTGCGTTTAGGCGACAGTGTAGAAGGCCTGGAAGGTGTAATGCACTACGCATTTGGTGCTTATAACTTAATTCCAGTTGGCGCTCTTCAAACTGTAAGCACAAACCCAAGAACAGATGTGCCCCAGTTAGACGTACAAGGCGATGTCAAAGTGGCTAGCTTTAACGTGCTTAACTACTTTAATGGTCCGAACTTCCCTACCTCTCGTGGTGCAGACTCAGAAGATGAATTTGCCCGCCAGCAAGCGAAGACAGTAGCAGCCATCGTTGCGATGGACGCAGATGTACTTGGCTTAGTAGAAATCGAAAACGATGGATACGGGAGTGATTCTGCCATTGCTTCTCTTGTAAATAGCGTAAATGCTGAACTTGGTAGTGACGTGTATAGCTATGTAGCACTTGAATCATTACTTGGTGGTGATGAAATTGCGGTAGGTATTATTTATAAGCCTGCAACGGTTACACCACAAGGCGCAGCGGTTACTTCCTCTGAAGCTCCTTTTGACTACGGTAACCGCCAGCCGCTGTTACAAACCTTTAGCGTAAATAGTAACAGCGAAGCGTTTACGCTCGCGGTAAATCATTTCAAATCAAAAGGAAGCTGTGGCAGTGCAACAGGTAATGATGCTGATTTGGGTGATGGACAAGGCTGCTGGAACGAGCTACGTACCCAAGCTGCGTTAGGGCTGACAGCGCTTGTGCAAAACAGTGAAGGTTTGTCTGACCGAGTTATCGTAATGGGTGACCTAAATGCTTATGCGAAAGAAGATCCAATTCTTGCTCTCGAAGACGCCGGCTACAGCAACTTGGTGAACCTCTTCCACGGCGAAAGTGCTTATTCTTATAGCTTCGGCGGCGAAATAGGTTACTTAGATCACGCGCTATCAAGCTCAACTTTGACTGAGTATGTGGCAGACGCAACGGTTTGGCATATCAATGCTGATGAGCCTCGTGTCTTCGACTACAACGTTGAATATAAGTCAGAAACACAGCTTTCTAGCTATTACGGGGCTGATGCTTATCGTTCATCAGATCACGATCCAGTAATTGTTGTGCTGGATTTCCCTGAAACGAGTGAGCCGGAGCCAGTAATTGGTGATTTTGATGGCGATAGTGACATAGACAACACCGATATTGTGGCGTTCTACACCTTGCTTCTGCAACGTCAAGCGACGGTTGAAGAGCACGACTTTAACAATGACGGCAGATTAAATATCTACGATTTATACGCGTTAATGTCTATGTGTACACGTACCGCATGTGCAGTTCAGTAGTTGGAAAGAAAATGAAAAAAATTATTTTAATGGTATTGGCAATTGCTACTTTTAATGCAAATGCCGCAATAATTGAAATCTCTACGGATAAATCAATTTATCAAGTAGGAGAAACTATCACGGCGACGGTAAGCTTTTCTAATGAAGATGCTTTTTTAGGTATCGTACCGTTTCCTCAACCGTTTGATGTATATAACACGACAATTGGTTTTAACGATTCGCTCTTGAGTTTTATTGGCGCTTCTACGTTAAATCCTTTTGGCTCAGTTAGCAGCTTGGGGAACCCAGTGTTAGAGATGTTTCTACCTCCTTTTCTACCGGGGGGAATTTTAGAGATAGGTTCACTAGCTTACTTGGAACAAATTGATTTGTTCTATCAACTGCAGACACCAGTGATTGGTTTATACACCGTGCAATTTATCGCACAGTCTGTTGGTGACATTACAATTGATGGGTTGTCAGGTTCTTACATTTTTCAAGGCACTCAAGGGGGGCAGCTGACGCCTATACAAGTGAGTAGCGCAAGTTTCAGTATTGCAGAAGTACCTGCACCAGGTACCTTCGCGCTTTCGCTTCTGGCTTTAGGTGGTATGTTTTTCGCTCGCAAACGTGTGAAGTCATAAACCTTAATGGCTAAAAGTTTAAGCCCAGCCACGTGCTGGGCTTTTTTATTTCTATTGCTATTTACATACGGCTTTAAATAAACCACACTGAATAAAAATACAATAAGTGCGCACCATGTTAGAAACCATTTCTTTTTCTCAACGCCAACGACTGGCGTATATCGATTTCTGCCTTTTGTTTAAGGGGGCTATTCATCGCCAAGACTTAATAAATCGCTTTGAAGTGGGGCTATCGGCTGGTTCTCGTGACTTTACGCTATACAAAGAGCTCGCCCCTGATAACTTAGTCTACGATCCAAGGGAAAAACGTTACTTTCAAACAGAAAACTTTATTCCAGTTTTTGAACACGATGCAAAGCGAACCCTTGTGAAGCTTGCCAACGACATATCAGATGGATTTGATGCGATCGGTGACATACATTTCCCTGTTGAAAGTGCATCTTCACTTAATGTTCCTGATATTTTTGTGGTGGCGAAAGTGGTACAAGCCATCGTGAACAAAAAGGCGATGAGTGTAATCTATACGTCGCTTTCAAGCGGCAGTGGCGCAAGAGAGTTAGTGCCTCACAGTATTGTTGACAACGGTCAACGCTGGCATGTTCGCGCATTCGACAGAAAATCACAAAGTTTTAGAGATTTTGTGCTAACTCGAATTAGTAAGGTAACGGTTAAAGCAGAACCTGAAATCCATGAATGCATAGATTGCGATGAAGAGTGGGGACGACTTATCTCACTTGAAATTGTGCCGCATCCTAAGAATATTAAATATGCTACTGCAATAGAGCTTGATTACGCCATGGAAGAAGGCGTGCTTACATTGGAAGTGCGGGCTGCCATGGCGGGATATCTGCTTAGACGTTGGAATGTTGATTGTACAAAACATGCAAGCTTACGTACCGGAGAGTATCAACTTTGGCTTAGGAATCAGCAGAGCCTTGCGAATACCGACAATTTAGCCATCGCGCCAGGGTACATTGCAGAGCAAGAACCCTATACCGTATAAAATGTGGAAGTGGCCTGCCAAACAGCTCCTTGTTGAGTGTTAGTACATGCAGCTAACCGATATATTTCTTGATACAAACCAGTAGCGTGTCTTTGTCTAAAGGCTTGGCTAAAAAGTCAGTCATGCCGGCAGCCAAGCACTCTTCTTTGTCTTCTGCGAAAGCGTTTGCAGTGAGCGCAACAATTGGTGTATCAACCTCCAATGCTTTGCGTAATATTGTTGATGCCTCAATTCCTCCCATGACGGGCATATTGCAGTCCATCAAAATAAGGTCGAATTGATGTCGCTTGCCCACATCTACGGCATCTTTTCCGTTCTTAACATGTAGGAACTTATAGCCTTCTGACTGCAATATAGTCTTCACGATTTCGGCATTGATTTCGTTGTCTTCAGCTAGCAGTATGCGTTTCTTCTTATTGCCTTCTTTAACATCATTATGAGATACGGGTTTTGTCTCAATTAACCTTCCTAAATCATGCTCAAGTTCTCGACGATTAATGGGCTTAGCATGCGTACGCCAGATAAGTTCAGAAACATCATTTTCATCTTCTAGTCGTTCCAGTTCAGCAGAGATAAGAATGATTTTAGGAAATTTATCTGGGTTCATCGCCTTCAACTGTTCTAGCAAATCGACCCCGCTCATCTCTGGCATAGACAAATCAAGAATAATAACGTCGAAAGCCAGTGGGCTGTCTGATAGGTAGGCTTTTGCACTATCATAACTTTGGGGCACAATCGACATGGAGGTAACGACATGCTCAAAATATTCGCGGCTGGTTTGTAAGTCATCAACTATCGCACAGCGCAAATTAGCACTGGGTTCAACGTTAATGTCAGGCAGCTGAGATTCTTCCGCTGCCATAGTAAAACTGAAGGTGCTTCCTTGGCCTACAAATGAGGTTACATTGATGTCGCCGAGCATGAGTTTCGCCAACTGCTTCGCAATACTTAACCCTAGCCCTGTGCCCCCGTACTCACGGGTGGTGGATTGGTCGGCTTGCTCAAATTTCTTAAAGATATTATCAAGCTTAGATGACTCGATACCAATGCCGGTATCAATAACATCGAAGCTTAAATAATTGCCGTTTGGGCGTTTGGTATAGGTGACCTTTAACGTGACAGAACCTTGTTCAGTAAACTTAATTGCATTACTTAACAAGTTGTGCAGAATTTGCGAAATACGAGTGATATCGCCTTTAATGACGTGAGGTAAGTCAGGGTCTTTTAAGTAATGAAATTCAAGGCCTTTTCTTTGGCAGTAAACCCGCTGTAACGACACCACATCGTCCAAGACTTGTAATAGGTCGACTGGCGCCTGTTCAATTTTGATTTTGCCTGCTTCAATTTTTGATATATCGAGAATATCGTTGATTAACACAAGGAGTTGCCTACCAGCAGTTTTGGCTTTTTTAAGGTAGATGTTGCTTTTGTCAGGGTTGTCTATGGCCAACTCGATCATGCCAAACAGGCCGTTCATTGGTGTGCGAAGTTCGTGACTCATGCTTGAAAGAAACTCTGATTTTGCTTTGCTTGCTCTACGAGCCTCATCAGCCGAACTTTCCGCTTGCTCTTTCAAGCTCGTTAGTTTGGCAAATGACCGTTTAACGGTGCGCTCCATAGGGGAAAAGATGAATGCTGCCTCGATACATAATAGAGCGAGTGTGGCTAGCCATAAGTAAACTTCAATCGAAAGAACCACATCTACTCTAGCAGTGGCGTCTTGCTCGAACCGCGCGACGACATAATCAAGCTGTTGTAATAGCGATGTCAGCGCTTGAATATCTAAAAGCGTAGTGGGCTGACACTGTGCTGCATCTAAAATTTGATCGGCGCTTTTTATGTATCGGTTTACTTTGTTGTCGAGCTGGCCTTCGTTAAAGTAAGTATTAGAGATAGAGGCGGGAAGGTTATCGAGTGACACAAGCTGTTGATGATTTTGTTTGAAACGTGCTAACGATTGCGCCAAATACCTTTGCTCTTCACTGTCTTCGCAAATGTTTGGTGTAGAGGTGAGCAACGCAATACGCTGTGAAAGCATGCGTTGCTGACCCGCGATATTGATAATTTCAGCATCTTTCTTCTGATCACTGATTAATTCGTACAGAACAATAAAAGAAAGAGTGACGAGTGTAGCGGTTAGCAATAACGCAACGATATAACGAACACGTATAGACATAAGGGTAGTAGTGGCACAGTGATAACTAAAAGATAATAGATACCAAGTGGTTACGCAATGTGCCGAGCAAATTACTTACGCTTATGTTGCTCTATTTAATATCGTTCGGGATGTTATTAGGCACCCAGCCTCGCAATACCGCCTCTTTAGTGTAAAAAGCCGCGTTTTTATCATTCAGAAAATGAGAGTTTATTGCTGGTGAGGAGACTGCTTTAGGTGCACCTTCTCCATGAGATTGGTACTCGGAAAATCTTGCTTCTGTGTGGGGATTAAATGGTCTCTTTGTACCTGATGGCGTAGTTCCACCCATAGTAGTCCAGCGCTTTTGGATGATATGACCTGCCATATAGGTGTTGATAAACGTGGTTTTACCTACAGCGTAAGGGTTTGCATATCGGCCATCTGAAAAGGTGGTTGTAGGATGCCAAGGCCTTCCCAGTGCCACGCTTTCATCTGGAACGCCTTGTTCTCTTTCAAGCCTACAGTTATTGAACGTTAACCCATAAGGACGCTGTAAATGAGTGCTTGGGGCGGTAATGTAGCCTGTTAGTCCTTCGCTATCACCGCCAGAATAACGTGTACGGGAAACAATAGAAACGCTTTCAAAAAACGCGGTGCCCTCACCAAAAATAAAGTCAATATGTCCTGCTATTGTTCCGCCTTCAATCAGAGCGCGGTCACCTTTTAAATAGAGGGTATCTTGGTAACCCCAGAGTGCGACATTTTTAAGGTAAGTGCGATCTGAGTTCACATCGGTTTTAAGCGCTACTGCCTGCGTACCTGATAATCGAGTAGGGTCGTCTTTTGCTTTGACCTCGTTACCGGGATAATCAAAATCATTGGTGATAGTGATATTTTCCAGAGTGATATTATCACCTAAAATCTCCACAGTGGCAGTGCGACGAGTTCCCCATTTTTCTTGAGCATTTTCTGCGACTTGTTGACCTGCATACCGATTGAAAACGATAGTCGTTGTTTCTTGCGACTGGCCCACAAAGTGAACATTATCAACGTTTATGACGACACGCTCTCGATAAATGCCTTCGTTAATAAAGACGGTCCATACTTTATCTTTTTGTGGCTTGTGAGACGCGATATAAGTAACAGCTTGGGACACAGAGTTAAAATGAGGTAAAGCGTCCTTACTTACGTCACTGTCATGTGATTTAGCTACCACTACATCCGTCGATGCTGGCATTGCCGCGCTTAATCCACTGAAAAGTATACCTGCCAGCAACACAAAGGCTAAACTAAGACTGACACGTGCTTTATTAAATTCCATAGTATTTATTCTTCTACAGCCCGTGCTTGTTAAATGGTTGGCTATTAATAAACACATTGTTTATTGAAAGATGCGCTACGTTTTCGATAACGGCATCTTTAAGCGCACGTTTTATCGTTATGTTATTCAACGTCAACCCAGAAATAGGCGTATGGTCATACCCGCGAAGCACAAAGGCCCGGTTAGCTGACGCAACGTTCAAGTTCTCTATAGTGATATCTTCCAGTAGTGGAGGGAAGTTACCGGCATCACCTTCTTCGTAGAAGAAATTCACGACAACAGCGTCTTTCACCGTCCCAATATCGATATTGCGATAGTTTAGATTTTTTAGGTGACCACCCCGAATACTGTTGGTTTTAATTCTAATGCCGCGGTCTAAATCAGGGCTACTCATGGTGCAATGCTGAGCATAGAGATTCTCTACACCGCCGGATATTTCACTGCCGATTACAACACCGCCATGGCCAGCCTTCATCTCGCAATGTTCTATGACGATATTACTGCAGGGAACATTGACCCTTCTGCCGTCTGCATTGCGTCCAGATTTAATGGCAATGCAATCGTCCCCTGTATCAAATGTACAGTTAGAGATAAGAACGTTCGTGCAGCTTTCAGGGTCGCACCCGTCCGAATTTGGGCCGAAACTTTTACAGTACACGTCGTTAACGGTGACGTTCTTGCAAAGCACAGGGTTAACTAACCAAAATGGAGAGCGCAGGATGGTAACACCCTCGATAAGTACATTTTCACAGCGGTAAGGTTGTATAAACGGAGGGCGCAGGTAATTATTTTCAAAAACGCGGTCACTAACGGGTGTCCCGTTTTCTACCATTTCTTGCAGCGTGTCTCTGGTATATTTTTGGTTCTCAACCGGATCGTCACCCCATGTTGAAGCCTTCCACTTACCTTTCCATGGCCACCAGTTGTCTTTCGCCGCGCTACCGTCAAGCGTACCTTTGCCGGTGATTGCGATATTACTTTGCTCAAAAGCATAAATAAGAGGGGAGTAACCCATTAACTCCATACCTTCCCAGCGAGTAAAAACATATGGTTTGTAATCATCAGGATTGGTAGAAAATCGAATTGTTGCGCCTGCCTCAATATGCAAGTTTATATTCGACTGTAAGTGAATTGGGCCGCTGCATAGCCAGTCGCCTTTTGGCACAACCACTTTGCCACCACCTTGGCGTGCGACTTGGTCGATAGCTGCATGTAACGCTTGCTTAAAGTCACTGCCATTTTCATTTAAAAAGTCGGTAACATTAGCTTCGCGCTTTGCAAAGGTGGGGCGCTTTATCATCCCTTTAATAAGGTTTGCTTCGGCGTCCCACTGGCGTTGAGTCCTTCCCGTTTCGGTCACATTTGCACATCCGGATAGGAATGTAGGAACACCTACAGCCATCCCAGAAGCTGCAACAGTGGTGGCGAGACCAGACTTTAAGAAGTGACGTCTGGCATTCGGTGAGTTAGGTCGGACCATCATATACCCCTTTTATTTACAATTTAGCGCTTTTTACTTATTCAAATAATGTGCAGCCAGAATGAATGGGCCTACACCTTTCGCGTCGTTTGCTCTGATTGGCTCACTCATGTAGTAGTCGAATGAACCATCTCTATATGGATTTCCACCAAGACCAGCAACGGCGCAAACTTGCTCAAGGCTGATAACGTTAGTTTCTGGATTAACCGAAATCATTTGATCAAGAAGTCCAGCAAACCCTTTTTCTGCGTGAGCTTTGTATTCCTCAGGAAGAAACTTAAGGCTTGCACCTTTAGCCATAGCGTAGGTCAACATTGCTGTACCTGATGCTTCAAGGTAGTTTCCTTCACGGCTTCCCAAGTCAGTAACCTGATACCAGGTGCCTGAATTATGTTGATAGGTAAGCGTAGCGTCGATAAACGCTTTAAAGCGCCCTTGTAGCCACGGTGTTTTTGGGTGTTCGGCAGGAACAACTTCTAGCACATCCACCATTGCCATAGCATACCAACCTAGTGAACGTGACCAGTGATGTTGAGAAAGACCTGTTTCTTTATCAGCCCACTTTTGCTTTTTAGATGCGTCCCAGCCATGCAAGGGGAGGCCTGTTTTTTCGTCGTAAAGGTGCTCTTCAATGAGTTCAAATTGCAAAAATACGTCGTCTAGCTCTTTCATATCGCCGTACTTAACAATGTATTCAGCGTAGAAGGGGGCCCCCATGTATAGGCCATCAAGCCACATTTGGTCTGGATAGCGTTTCTTATGCCAAAAGCCACCTTGCTCGGTACGTGGGTGAGTAGTAAGCTGCGTTCTAAGTAGGTCAGCGGCTTTTTTGTATTTAGGGTTGCCGGTTTCTTCATAGAGGAAAAACAGCACTTTACCAGGGTTAACCATATCAATATTAAACTTATTGATATCATAGGTTTTGATACTTCCGTCTTGTTGAACCAACATGTCGTAGTAACCTTTTACATAAGACAGGAGACGGGGATCTTTAGTATCTTGATAGACTTCTGTTATGGCAAGGAGGTTGAGACCGTGAACGTAATCCCATTGTGGCTTCTCATCCCAATCGATTTGCCAAGCTTCTGGGAAACGCACCATCTCAGACTCTATCATTCTCATAGACCATGATTGTGTGTTGTCGAGAGGCATTTGTACCCAATCATTTGCATTAGCAGCGGAAGAAACAAACGCCGTGCAAGCTACAACGGAAGCTGCGCGTAGAATACCTTTTAGCATAACAAACCCTTATTTTTATAACATTGTAAATACACTCTGTGCTACCGGTAGCATAATGGTTTTTATTTGCTCATATGTCAACGGAATTATTTACATTTTTTAACTTTTATTTTACGCGTTTAAAAAGCGTTCAGTATGACGTAAATAACTGTATTTAAATGTTTTAATTAAAGCTCTCATCCTGCTTTGGTAAGTTTCTATAGCCTCTTCTTCTTTCATCATTGCATATCAAATTTCTACTTATTGTAAATTTTTTCAACAAAATTGTTGCCACCGGTAGCATAACTGTTTAGGATGTAAATCAAATGTAAAGCTTGAGTGTTGTTTTCGAGGTTTACATTATTGCCGAAGAGAAGTTTTGCGTTAATTAGAAAACATAGCTGTACCCTGCAACTCTTCTCATTCAAGGTTTTGGTGGTTTACGAGACCACTATAGAGAATGAATTAGAATTGACGCGTTTTCGCTTCCTTAACAGCCAAGACGTGCTATCGGATAAATGTAAAGCATTGACGGTATTAATCACCAAAATGTTATCCGGTGGCATAAAGGGAAGTGAAATGGTTAAATACGATAAATGTTGAATTTGTGTAAATTTGAATAGTTCACACACGTTTCAAAAGCATCTTCACCTTTTGTCAGTATGCGCGTCTCTTATAAATATAAAAACCGGAGAAACAACAATGTTACCAAAGAAAAAGCAACTCGCTGTTCTTGTTACGCTAGGGTTGTCAGGCGCACATATTCATGCGCAAGAAGCCACAGACGAACAAGCCAGTGAAACCGAAGCGCAAAATATGGAAGTCATTGAAGTATCAGGCTTTCGTGGATCACTTAATAAATCACTGATGGAAAAGCGAACATCAGTTAACAGTAAAGAATCAATTGTTGCGCAAGACATTGGTAAATTCCCGGACTTAAATATTGCTGAGTCAATTCAACGTGTACCCGGCGTAGCCATTTCTCGTGAAGGTGGAGAAGGGCGCCAAATTACTTTGCGTGGTTTGAGCCCTTCATTTACCCGCACAACACTTAATGGCATGGAAGTGCCAGCAAGTACAGATGGCACTGACTCAGGTGGCGGTGTAAACGGTGGACGTGGCTTTGACTTTAACATTTTCGCTTCTGAATTGTTCAACCGCGTAGATATTCAAAAATCTCCTACCGCCTCTATGGAAGAAGGCGGCATTGCAGGTACGGTTGATCTGTACTCGGCAAAGCCGTTTGATTACGACGGTTTTAAATTCGTTTCATCTCTTCAAGGCGGCTATAACAGCATTACAGAAGAGACCGATCCTCGCGCCGCTTTCATGATCAGCAACCGTTTCGCTGACGACAAAGTCGGTGTGCTTTTCTCGGCAGCGTTCTCAGAGCGTACAGTAAGACAGGAAGGTTTTGGTACAGTTCGTTGGACTACTCCAGTTCGTGATGGTGGTGGCATCTTTGGCGATACATCAAACACGGTTGTTAACGGCACACCTGACGTAGATGATTGCCAGTATGAAGGTGAGTCGGTAGACCCGATTAATTGTTTATGGACTCCTCGTTTACCTAGACCTGACTACTTTGGTAATGATCAAGAGCGTGTAGGCTTCACCGGTTCAATTCAGTGGGCTGCAACAGATAATTTCACACTAACGCTAGACGGTTTAGTGTCTAAACTTGATAACACCCGTACCATGTATAACTTCTTCCACATGTTCAGAAGTACATTTGAAGAAATTACACCTACCTCCATTACTGTTCATCCTAATGGTCAACAGGTGCTGGCTGGTACGTACGACGGTATCAAATCGCGTATTGAAAGCCGTTTACAGGAATCAACCACTGACTTTAGCCAATTCGTAATTTCTGGCGAGTGGTTTATTGGTGAAAACCTTAAACTTGATATGATGGCCGGTACAGCAGAGTCTGACGCTCGTTCAGAGCAATATCGTTACAATATGACGCTGCTGGAAGAAACCAGCTACGGCTTTGACTTTAGCAATAACAGCAACGCGCCAGAAGTGACTTACGGTTACGATGTTAACGATGCAAGCAACTATAATCTAAGCGATGGCCGATTACGTGCTACTGATGTATTGCGTGAAAACGACACGGTCAAATTTGATGCGACATACTTAGGTGATGAAGTCACTATTAAGGCTGGCTTTGCCTACAATGACCGTGTTGTAACCTACAGTGAAGAGCAAATAAATGGCTTCCCAGATCAAGACTCGGCAGTAGGTTTTGCTGAAATTATGCCGGTAGACGATTTCGGAAGTGGTTTTGATGGCCCTCTTGACCCGTTCCTTGTTGCCGACTTTGACGCTATTAATAGCCAATTGTTAGATGTGGTTTGGACACCGCGCTCTGCACAAAGCTGGCAAGTAGGCGAAGAAACATCAGCTATGTACCTTGAGCTTGATACGAGCTATGAGATTGCCGACATGTTACTTCGCGCTAATTACGGTGTGCGTTATGTGAAAACAACCACAACCTCTGAAGGCTTTATTCAAGGCGAAACGGTACAAATCGAAAACGAGTACAATAACTTTTTACCAGCAGTTAACTTAGCACTTGAAGCAACTGATGACGTAGTTGTTCGCCTTGGCTTAACACAGTCTATGACTCGCCCAAGCCTGAACTCATTAAACCCTGGTAACCCAAGCTTTGATTATATTAACGGCTCGGTGAGCGTGGGGAACCCATTCCTTGATCCGTTTACGTCGAACAACGTTGACTTTGGTGTTGAATGGTACTTCGATGACGAAGCGCTACTAGCAGCAACAGTTTTCTACAAAGACATTGATAACTGGATTGTTCGCGCATCAGAAGAGCGTTTAGTCGACAGTGCTTACTACGACTTTATCGACAACGATGCACAGTTTGACCCTGTAATTGCGCTAGACCCTCGCACTATTCCATACGAGCATAGCAGTCCAATTAACGCTGAAGACAGAAGTGTAAGCGGTTATGAGTTAATTTATCAGCAGCCGCTAAGTTTCTTACCAGGACTGTTCGAAAACATGGGTATCGTGTCGAACTATACGCACGTTAACGCTGACGACATCGAAGGTATGAGTGAAACATCGTACAACTTTACGGTGTATTACGAAACAGACCAATACGGTGCGCGTGTGTCAGTTAACAAACGCGACGATTACCTGACAGACTTTACTGGCAGCAATGGTAACGTTGCGCACGGTACGACAGGACCTACGCAGGTAGATTTCTCGTCATTTTATAACGTAAACGACGAGCTAACGTTGACCTTTGAAGTCATTAACCTTACCGATGAGTACGAGCGCTTGTTTACCACGGGTGATGGCTCTTTGAACTTGGTACGTGAGTACAACCACACGGGCCGTCAGTTCTTCCTTGGCGCTCGTTATACTATGTAAAAAAACAGGCCGGCCAATTATGTTGGCCGGCCTGAGATAATAATTAAATGTTGTGTTCCGTGAAGACGGGTGTGTTTGGCCATCGTAATGATGGCCTTTTTTATGTGCAAAAAGTGTAGGCCGGGAGGAGTTCAGCAC
>Ga0207991_1000188_pt1 | contig 42485 bp, 48 predicted proteins | sample ETN07SmetaG_FD_185786 | JGI IMG/M metagenome (GOLD analysis project Ga0207991, IMG submission 185786) | Marine microbial and viral communities from oxygen minimum zone, Eastern Pacific Ocean - ETNP2014F14-07SV275 (SPAdes) (version 2) | ecosystem: Environmental > Aquatic > Marine > Oceanic ...
GCTGCTTGCTCATTACTTTGTGCATGGGCTCATTGCATGCTTTTAGTACACTTATTGAACAAATCGAATTGCAAACTGGTGTTGGGCGGATGATGTCCAGCCTAGTTTACTCAGCTGGGCTTATGAGCGTCACACTTGCGGTCTTTTTTGGCCATATCTTTTACCGCCGTTTTGATGCTTCCGCTTTGATGCTGATGGCAACAATTCTGCCGTTATTTGGTGTTTTGTTAACCAGTAGTGAAACTTGGCTAGGCTGGCTGGTTGGCTACGGCTTGTTTTTTGGTTTTGCCAGTGGTCTGGGTTATGGCTTTTCGCTGCATGCGTGTACGATTGTCACCTCTGAAAAAAAACGCGGCTTAGTGCTCGGCGCTGTCACTGCAGCTTACGCCCTTGGTGCAGTCGTCTTCTCACTGATTTACCCCTACTTACTCACTGAATTGGGCTTAAAGGTAGCCTATGGTATTGGCACTGGACTCATTGGATTCATCGTTGGTGTTGGCGCTTTGATGTTACTTTTCTCAAAAATTGAAACAAGACCTTGCCAGTCCTCACAACAACAAAATCCAAAGCCAACACAATTGAGCTTTGTCAAATTGTGGTTTGGCTATTGTTTAGGTGTCTTTGCAGGTTTAATGGCGATTGGCCACGCGGTTCCGATTATCAAAACCATGGGAGGAGATGCACAACTTGCATCAACTGGTATTGTGCTTATGTCATTAGGTAGTGGTGCTGCGGGTTTAATCGCAGGCTACATTGCTGATCAATTTGGCTGTCAAAAACCTTTGGCAGTACTGACACTGGCTAGCACCATCAGTCTGGTTTTATTGGCAGTGTTTGGCGGTGTTCAGACAGCATTGATATTAATGATTTGCATTGCCACATTTTATGGTGCATTTATTGCCATCTACCCGACTTTGGTGGTCAACCTATTTGGTAAAGAACACTCTGCATGGGCGTACGGAAAAGTGTTCACCGCTTGGGGGTTTGCAGGTCTGAGTGCGCCCTTACTTGCGGGATGGTTGTACGAACAGAATGATAGTTACAACATTGCACTACTGATTGCAGCATTATTCGCTTTAATTTCCACAATGGTTATTTTTCGCCTACCCAGTCAAGATTCGATAAAACTCAAACCATCCAAAATTTAGGGAACATAATGAACTTTTTTTCCTGAATAATAGTATCATTGAAATGCACGCTCACACCCCTTTACAAAATTCCACCATGCTTAAAACAAATCAAATCGGCTCATTCAACCAAAATGGTTATTTAATTATAGAAAACTTTATCGATTCCCGGCAGCGCCATCGTCTGATGCAACGGGCAGAACAATTAATCGAAGAATTTCAACCGCCTACCAACCGCTCAGTATTTACAACAAATGAGCAGGAGCGTTCTAGCGATGATTATTTTTTGAGCTCTGGTAATAAAATTCGATTTTTCTTTGAAGAGGAGGCAATCGACCAGCACGGTAATTTTACTGTTCAAAAACAGCAATCCATCAACAAAATAGGCCATGCACAACACTTACTAGACCCGGAATATAAGCAGGTGGTTGATGAATTGGACTTTCATTCCCTAGGTAGACAACTTGGCATACAATCACCCCGTTCTATTCAGTCAATGCATGTCTTTAAACAGCCAAACATTGGCGGTGAGGTAACTCTACATCAAGACTCTACTTTCTTGTACACGGAACCGATGAGTTGTATTGGCTTTTGGCTCGCCCTAGAAGAAGCAACCCGTGAAAATGGCTGCCTTCAGGTTATCCCAAAAGGACACAAAATTCCACTTAAAAAACGCTTTAAACTTGCAGCAGACGGAGGCACCCAATTTGATATTTTGAATGATAGTCCATGGCCAGAACAACCACTTGAAATGCTGGAAGCTGCCGCTGGCACACTGATTATTCTTCACGGTCAACTACCCCATTACAGTGCCGCCAATCGATCATCTAGATCGCGTCAAGCATTTACTCTACATTTGGTGGATAAGCTCTGTGACTACCCACAAGATAATTGGTTGCAAACCGATTTAGTATGACTACAAGATCAAATACAGAGTTCCATTTGCCTAAATAAGCCTTATTAACTAAGAGGTTTACAATAAAACTCATATACCTAATATAATATATTAACTTAATTTACTATTATTTAGAATCATGCAAAAACACATTATTGCTACAAATAAAGCGCCCGCTGCAGTCGGCACATATTCACAAGCCGTTGCCGTTAATGGTGGCACAACCGTCTACCTATCGGGTCAAATCCCTTTGGCGCCAGATACCATGGAAATTGTTGAAGGTGGCATTAGTGAAGAAATCAATCAAGTATTTAAAAATTTGACTGCTGTTTGCAATGAAGTAGGTGGCGACTTGAGTGATATCGTAAAACTGAATATTTTTTTAACGGATCTATCAAACTTCCCAATTGTGAACGAAATCATGGCGCAATACTTTGACCAGCCTTATCCTGCGCGTGCAGCGATTGGTGTTAAGGAATTACCAAAAGCAGTGGGCGTAGAAATGGACGGCGTGATGATGGTCAATTCGGATCAATACAGCTACTAAAGCATGCCAACACTCTCCGATCCACTGATTTCCATTAGCGGATTAGGGAAAAAAACATCGGAAAGACTGAATCAACTGGGCATTTACACCCTAGAACATTTACTCTTTCACCTACCAAACAGGTATCAAGATAAAACTCGTATCACCCCACTTAGCGAAGCTCAAGTGGGGAGTGAGATTTTAGTCGAGCTTACGATTGATCGAATCGAAGAAGCACCCACTAGACAGCGCCAACTTCTTTGCTATCTCTCTGACGACAATAATCAACGATTATTGCTGCGCTTTTTTCATTTTAACCAATACCAAAAACAAGCCCTAGTTCGGGGTGAAACACTTCAATGCTTTGGTGAAATTAAAATTGGTCGGCAAGGCTTAGAAATGCATCATCCTGAATACCGTATCACTTCGAAACAAGCACCCCTATTTGAATCAACGCTAACTCCCGTTTACCCACTTTGCCAAGGCGTGACACAAAACAAACTCAAGCAATGGATTAATATTGCACTAGAATTACTGAAAAACACGACTATTGATGATCATTTTGAAAAAATGGCAAAAAACACAATGCCAAGTTTAAGTGAGGCGTTATTCTTACTCCACCATCCTAGAAAAGGTGAAAATTTGACCCAAATAGCCGATTTTAGCCATATTTCACAGCAAAGACTCATTATTGAAGAGCTTGCAGCGCACCAATTAAGCCTCAAACAAGTGAAATTACGACGCAAATCGAAAATTTCCAATATTTTTACTCTTGAAACCGAACTTAGTGAGCTGCTTTCAAAATCACTTGGCTTTAGCTTGACTGGCGCACAAAAGCGCTGCATTGAAGAAATCAACACCGACCTCGCCACACAACAGCCAATGTTGAGATTACTGCAAGGTGACGTCGGCTCTGGCAAAACCATTGTTGCGGTGTTTGCTTTATTGCAAGCAGTCGCCAACGGTTTTCAAACAGCGGTGATGGCGCCCACTGAAATTTTGGCACGACAGCACGAGCAGAGTTTCGGCGAATATTTATGCAAGTTGGGCATAACCGTTGCTTATCTGTCAGGCTCGCAAAACACCGAAGAGAGAAACAAGCAACTGCACAGGGTAACCTCTGGTGAAGCGCAAGTGGTGATTGGCACACACGCCCTTTTTCAAGAAAGCGTTTCATTCGACAATCTCGGTTTTGTTATTATTGACGAGCAACACAAATTTGGCGTTCATCAACGATTGTCGCTTGCGCAAAAAGCGAAAAAGACACCACACCAGCTAGTAATGACAGCCACTCCAATTCCGCGTTCTTTAACAATGAGTGCTTATGCCGATCTCGATACTTCCATTATCGATGAATTACCGCCTGGACGACAAGCCATACAAACCATTGCGCTCAGCACTAACCGCAAAGATGAAATTATTGAGAAAATCAAACAGGTGTGTGCCGAGGGTCGACAAATTTATTGGGTTTGCACGCTGATTGAAGAATCAGAAGTGCTGCGTGCAGAATCCGCGGAAAATACTTTTACCTATTTGAGCAATAACTTTGCGGACCTTCGAGTAATGATGATTCATGGCCGACTTAATAAGGGCGATAAAGAAGCCATTATGCGAGATTTTTCACAAGGAAAAATCAATATTTTGGTAGCGACCACGGTCATTGAGGTTGGTGTAAACGTGCCCAACGCCAGCCTAATGATTGTTGAAAATGCAGAGCGATTAGGGCTAGCCCAATTGCACCAATTACGCGGGCGAGTAGGCAGAGGTGGCGAGAAAAGCGTTTGCGTATTGATGTATCAGTCGCCACTAAGTGAGTCGGCTAAGCAAAGGCTGGATATTTTGCGTCAAACTTGTGATGGTTTTGTCATTGCAGAAAAAGACCTAGAGCTTCGTGGCCCAGGAGAAGTACTCGGGACACAGCAAACTGGCATTGCTGGCATGAAAATTGCCAATATTGTCCGTGATGCCTATCTCCTTAAACAAGCAAGCTATTATTCTGAACTGATGCTTGGTGAAAATGAATACGCTCAAAATGCACTTATTCAGCGTTGGATTGATGAAGACAAATCACATTACGCTAACGCCTAGATTGATGCCTTTGAGTCTAGTAAAATACGCTCCTTAAGTTTAGCGCATCTTTCAATATGTTTAATCCCGACAAATTTCAATGGCGAACTTTCGATGCAAGCGAGAATATCCCTGCTCATGTATTGCCATGGCTACTGGATAACAGCTCTTTAACCGCAAAACTTAAAAACAAATATTCAGATTTTCATGTCAATGTTATCTCTCAAGTAGAAAACACGCCATACGGTTGTGAGCTTAAACTGTTAGGTGACATAGAAGATGAGACCATCATTGTTCGCGAAGTGGAATTAATAGGCGCTGAACAGCCCGTTGTCTTTGCCCGATCAGTAATCCCAAAAACCATTGATACCAATAAGCTACTTGCTATTGGCACTAAGCCTTTGGGTGAACTCTTATTTGATGACCCTCTTATCTCTCGAGACCAACTAGAAGTCGGGCAACATCTGGGTACATGGGCACGACGCTCAACCTTTGTCGTTGGTAGTACTAAATTATTGGTGAGTGAAATATTTCTTGAGAAATTGTATGCGTGACCAAATATTTAACAATCAGAGTGATATAGCTGATTTCTGTTTTGATGAAAGCGTTGTAGCGGTCTTCGATGATATGGTGAAACGCTCAGTGCCCGGTTACGAGGCAATGATTCAAATGATTGGCTTATTGACTCGTACTTACGGCCAAGATGACAGCAATTACTATGATTTAGGTGCATCAACCGGCGCAACCACACTTGCATTAGCACTTAATAATCAATGTAAAAACGTGCGCTTTATAGCCATAGATAATTCCACGGACATGGTTTCACAATGTCAAAAGAACTTAGTTGGTAAAGTTAACAATTTAGAGGTTGTTTGTAGCGATATTAAGGATATTTGTATCGAAAATGCATCCGTTGTTGTTCTAAATTTAACCCTGCAATTTATTGATATCGAAAAGCGCGCTGATCTCATCACTAAAATTTATCACGGCCTCAACAATGGAGGCGCTTTGATTATTAGTGAAAAAATCCACGTTGATGACAAAAGTGAGCAAGCTCGACTAACGGATCTTCACATGGATTTTAAGCGCGCAAACGGCTATAGCGAGCTAGAAATAGCCAATAAACGTCAATCTCTTGAAAATATATTATTAACTGAAAACAGTGAAACACACCTAAAAAGGCTGCAGCAATGCGGTTTCAGAGAGTCTACACACTACTTTCAGTGTCTTAACTTTGCCTCGTTTTTATCGGTAAAATGACCCTTGGTTTTAACAAGGCTTGTATGCCTAAATCTTTTTACAATCCAAAAGGTTTGTGCAAAGATCTCTAAGACAAGGTTTTTTATGCTTTTAATGATTGATAACTACGACTCGTTCACCTATAACTTGGTCCAGTATTTTGGCGAGCTGGGTCAAAGTGTAACGGTTTATCGCAATGACGAAATCACTGTTGATGAGATTAAAAAACTCAATCCAAAACACATTGTTATTTCGCCTGGACCTTGCACGCCGAATGAAGCAGGCATATCTCTTGAAATTATAAAAAAATTGTCTGGCAAAGTTCCGATTTTAGGCGTCTGCCTTGGCTTTCAAGCCATTGTTCAGGCCTTTGGTGGCAACATTATTGGTGCCAAGCGCATTATGCACGGCAAAGTTTCACCAATACATCACACAAGCAGTGGTGTATTCTCTGGCCTAAAGAACCCTTTAAATGCAACACGCTACCACTCATTGGTTGCAGAGCAACACACACTGCCAGATTGTTTTGAAGTGACTGCGTGGACAAACGATAAATCTGGTGAAATTGAAGAAATTATGGGTGTTCGCCATAAAGAATTGGCGATCGAAGGCGTGCAATTTCACCCGGAATCCATTCTTACTGAGCATGGCCACCAAATGCTTGACACTTTTTTACAGGAAAATTAATAATGACTGAAATAATGGATTTTTTGCTTGAGCAATGGATATTTTCGGGAACGCTTGCTGCACTCGTTGCACTGTTTATCTATGGAGAAAGACCAAAAAAATACCAAATAGTCGATACCAATGGCGTAGTCACTCTGATGGATGATGACGATCTAATCATTCTTGATATTCGTGAAGAAAAAGAAAGAGCAGCTGGATTTATTAGTTCAGCCACGCACATTCCAATGGCACAAGTTAAAGGCAAACTGGACTCACTCGATAAAAACAAAAAAATTCTCACTTATTGCAAAAATGGCATGCGCTCCAAATCGACTGCGGAACTTCTTTGTAAAAATCAATTTAATCGTGTTTACAACTTAAAAGGTGGCTTTGATGCTTGGCAAGCTGCCGGCCTACCAATTAAAAAATAGGCTTATGCGAAACATAATGTACACTTCTGATTATTGCCCATTTTGTCGAATGGCTTATCAGCTATTGGATGAAAAAGGTGTTGTCTATAAGAAAATCTCGGTTGATGGAAACTCAGATATTTGGAAAGAAATACACCAAAAAACAGGCAGATCCACTGTGCCTCAAATTTATATCAATGACCAGTACATTGGTGGTTATGACGACTTAAGTGCGGCCGATCGCTCGGGCGAGTTAAGCATGATTATCAATGGTTAACTCAAAATCAATGACACAAAGGTCTCTCAGCATTATAGGCGCTGGTGCTTGGGGAAGTGCTCTCGCAGTTTCCCTTAGTGAGAAATTTGATATTATTTATTTGATTGCTCAAGATGATGCTGAAGTGAAGAGTTTGAGCACCCAGCACGACGCCTTAAATACTCCGTTTAGCAACAATATTTCAATTACTGCAGATCTTAATAATATCACTGCAGCTGAAGCAGTATTGATTGCAACACCTAGCTATGCATTTGCTGATATCCTAAAAAAGTTAAGTCATTATGTGTCTGAACAACATTTTATCGCCTGGGCTACAAAAGGATTTGATACACCCAACAGCTGTTTTCTTCATGAAACTTTCGAGCACGCCCTACCAAATCATGCCGCTTGTGTGATTTCTGGACCTACTTTCGCAATGGAAATTGCAAAGAAAAAACCCAGCGCTATCGTTGTTGCTTCAAAAGACAGTGCAACAAGAGAGTATTGGGCCGATGCCATTCAAACAATAACCTTACGCGCCTATACCAGTGAAGACGTTACCGGAGTTGAGGTGGGTGGTTCAGTCAAAAACATTTTGGCCATTGCTGCAGGCGTAGCCAACGGACTTGGCTTTGGTGCCAACACCCAGGCAGCCATTATCACTCGAGGGCTTGCTGAGATGACGAGACTTGGTGTGGCACTTGGCGCTGACAAATCTACCTTTCAAGGTCTCTCAGGAATGGGTGACTTGGTACTAACATGCTCTGACGACCTCTCTAGAAATCGTCGTTTTGGTAAAGAGTTAGCTAAAAATGCCACGATTGAGCAAGCACTCACGAATGTTGGCGGTACAGTAGAAGGCTACAACACACTACAATTAATTCTCTCAATGGCGCGTGCAAAGGAAATTGAAATGCCAATCTGCGAACAAGTTTTTGCCGTAACCAAGGGTAAAAAATCACCAAAAGATGCCGTCACTGAGCTCATGCTTAGAAAGCCTAGCAAAGAATAACCAATATTTAATTATGATGATATTCAACTTATTAGAGAACCCTGTTGCAAGCAAAGTAAAGATTATTTGCCTTGTTGTTGTTGTAGCCTCTGCCACAAGCTTATTCAACACGTCAACACTACTTTCAAGCACTCAATCAATATTCAAACAAGATTTGATTGAAATTCAAAAAAAGGTTGTCAGTAACAAGCCAACCTTCTCAGCAATTGAGAGTACTGCTGTTAGGAAGACTGTCTTTTTTAATTATTTATTGCCGGTTATTGAGCAAAAAAATGCTGAGATACTCAAACTCAGGGCCTCTATTAGCAACGATGAATTAAGTGCAGCTGAACTTGAAAAATTAGCACTTAAATACCGACTTGATAAGGGTGTAAGCAAAGATGAGATGCTAATCGCGATCGATATCTTACCGCCCTCTTTAATTCTTGCTCAGGCCGCCAACGAATCCAATTGGGGAAGATCTCGTTTTGCAGAGAACTTTAACAATTATTTTGGACTTTGGTGCTTTTCAAAAGGCTGTGGTACGGTACCAAAAAAACGAGACGAAGGCGCAATACACGAAGTGGCTACTTTTAGCTCCCTAAAAGACAGCATTGATTATTACGTGCTAAATTTAAATCGCAATCAAGCCTATCACAACCTAAGAGCAATTCGCAAAAATCAGCGTGACAACGGCAATCTGATCACTGGCCTAGCATTGGCTAAAGGTCTAACGCCTTACGCTCAAACCGGTGATGAATACGTCGCCTCTATCCAATCACTTATTAGTTATAACAAGCTCGAGCAATACGACTTGTAAAGATTATTGCACAAAACACTTTATTCTTGATAGTTACAAAATAACAAGCAATAAAAAACCCGCATGAAGCGGGTTTTTTTTTGAATCTCTTCGAAAAAGATCAACGCTTTGAGTACTGCTCGCTCTTACGTGCCTTCTTCCTACCAACTTTCTTACGCTCAACTACACGAGCATCACGAGTCACTAAACCAGCTTTACGTAAATCAGGGCGCATTTCTTCGTTATAAGCCATCAATGCACGCGTAATACCTAATCTAATTGCACCCGCTTGACCAGTATCGCCACCACCTTTAACAATAATGTTGAAATCAAACTTGTCTTTCATTTCAACAACGTCGATAGGTTGGTTAACAATCATAGATGAAGTTTCTCTACCGAAATACTCATCCATTGGTTTTTTGTTAACGGTGAAAACGCCTTTGCCTTTTGTCATATAGACGCGAGCAACCGATGTCTTTCTTCTGCCTGTTGCGTAATAAACTTCTTTATTTGCCATACTAATATGCCTTAAATATCTAATACTTGGGGTTGTTGAGCAGCATGTGTGTGCTCAGAACCTGCGAAAACTTTCATTTTTCTTGCCATCTCTCTACCCAATGGGCCTTTTGGCAACATACCTGTCACTGCTTTTTGAATTACCTCTTCAGGTTTTTTCGCTAGCAAATCCTTGAAAGCAATGGACTTTAAATTACCAATATAACCGGTATGGTGGTGATACATCTTATCGTTGTACTTGTTACCAGTAACGGTAATCTTTGCTGCATTAACGATCACAATATAATCGCCAGTATCAACATGTGGTGTGTACTCAGCTTTATGCTTACCACGAAGACGTGACGCAACCTCAGTCGCCAAACGTCCTAATGTTTTGCCATCGGCATCAACCAAAAACCAGTCTCTTTTGACTTCGGTGGCTTTCGCACTAAATGTTTTCATAATTCTCTTCTCTATGTCGCTGCAGAATAATCGGACTATTATAATCACTTTTTATTCTGAGTGTAAGTTTTCATTGGCCAATAAGGCAATAATGTACAAATAAATGCCCCGAACCAAACGAAGTATTATTTTGCCATAATATCAAGGTTCTGATCATAGACCTCAGTCTCCACAAGCATTAAACCCAATAACGTATGGAACAAATTATCGTGTGAAAGAGGCTCATTGGCGACTATCTCTAATGCCTCCGTATTGACCTCCTTGGCAAAGCTTTTATCAAGCCACATTATCGCCGGCACATGCACTTGTTCAATAGGTGCCATAAAATAAGGCATACCGTGCAAATAGACACCATTTTCACCCAAAGATTCACCATGATCACTGATATAAAACATAGCAGTATCAAGATCCTCGGCGTTGTTCTTTAGCAATTCAATCACTTTCGAGAGAAAGTAATCTGCATAAACAATGGTATTGTCATAAGCGTTATTAATTTGCTCATCACTGCATTCATTCAATTGATTGGTTTGGCAGGTTGGTGTAAAGACCTCGAAAGCCTGAGGATAGCGCCTATAGTAGGCCGGCCCATGACTACCCATAGTATGCAGAACAATCAGAATATTACTGTCTGGACGTTCATCAATGTAGCTTTGCAAGCCGCTCAGCATTCCTTCGTCTCTACATTCAGGATTGCATAATGGATTGAAATTGTTAGAGCGATAATCTTCAAAAGTGATACGATCAGCTGCCCCTTTAGAATCGGAATTATTATCCCTCCACAGCACCTCAACCCCAGCACGACTTATGATATCGAGCACATTACTCATATTTTTCCCCTTGGCGTGAGAGTAATTTTCTCTATTCAAATACGAAAACATACAAGGCACGGATAGTGCAGTATCACTGCCACATGAAGTCATATTCTTAAAGGAAATAACCGATTTTTGCTCTAATAAAGGATTGGTTTGGCGCTCATAACCATTGAGTGAAAAACGATCTGCCCGAGCCGCTTCACCCACCACCAATATGACCAAGCGTCCTGCGCCTTCTTGCTTACTGGTTGTTGCGTCCAAACCTATTTCAATAAATGGGGTGCTTGCCGTGTCAAATTTAGCATTGACGTACTTGGCGACTGCGTACAAGTAATACGTAGGATTGATATAAAGCCTTAAATCGCGATTCTCTCTCGCAAAAGAAGTGTAGTGTTTTGAAAAACTAATCGTAACCAAAACAAAAACCAAAGTTAGCCCGATAATATTTTTAACTCTCTGGAATAGTTGACTCCTAATTGAGAGCCTTGTTAGTTCTACTCTCCATACAAAAAATGAAGGTAGAATTCCAAGAAACAATACATAAGGTATCAGTTTATAACTAACCAAATCAAGCGACTCGCTGGCATTTGTCTCAAAAACACTTGAAATCATATTTTCATCAACAACAATGCCGTAATTATTAAAGGCGTAGGTAACAAGGGCAGATGTCATCAATAAAATGATTAAAATGGGCTTTATTGTGTGTCGGAAACAGAGCAACAAAAGTAGCGCTGATAAAAATACAAATAACCAAACGAACAAAGAGGTAACAAACAAGGTGTTCTGTGAAAGCGGATAGACAAGAATCGTCTTCTCAAAAAAGGTAAAATTACCGGTTAAGGTTATAAAAGCTGAAACCAATAAAACCAAACGCATCTGTGGTATTTGCTGAAAGAACTTCATCAAAGGGTTTGTAAAGCAAAAGATACTAATTATATTACCTATCAGTTAATAAAGGAAACAATGCTAAATTCACACATCCATCTAGATTTTGACAACGTCAACACCCCCTCAGCAGCGACCACTGGCGCTATTGTTCCTTCAACTGGTAAAGACAACTGGGATAGCGTTATCCAATGTTGCGCAAAAGATGAGAACCGTCACTTTGCGCTTGGCGTTCATCCATGGTTTATCAAAGACCATCAAATGATTGACCTCTATGATCTTGAAATTAAAATTGAAGAAGAAAAGCCCGTTGCGGTTGGCGAGTGTGGCCTTGACTACCTGAAAGTTAAAGACCAAAACCAGCAAAGATTTTTCTTTGACGAGCAAATCTCACTGGCCAATCGCTATAAATTACCGATGATTGTTCACGCAGTGCAAGCTACTGAAGACGCTACCGACCTACTAAAATCACATGCCAGCTCTCGAGGAGTCATTCACGCATTCTCTGGCAGTCTTCAGCAAGCAAAAAAGTTAGTAGATATAGGTTTTTATCTTGGCTTTGGCTCAAGATTGGCGGATCCACATGCGTATAAATTACACGATATAGTCAAAAATATTCCATCAGAATACATTCTTATTGAAACGGATGACAATCAAAATTCTGATGGCCTGATTCAAGTCGTGGAAAGAATTGCTAAGATTAAGAAAATTGACATTGAAGAAGCCATTGTTCAGTGCGACGATAACGCCCGTACATTGTTTAATTTAAATTAATCTCACTCTCATGGTTGGAAGTTGTGCCCGCACTGAAATCTTAGTTGGCCAGTTGGGTCTAGCACAACTTGCAGAATCCCACGTTCTGATTGCTGGTTTGGGCGGTGTTGGTGGTGCTTGCGCTGAAGCGCTTTGTCGCGCCGGTATTGGCGAAATTACTTTAGTGGATTTTGACATCATTGCCAAAACAGACCTAAATCGTCAATTGGTTGCCCTTCATTCAACACTAGGACAATCGAAAGTTGATGTACTTTATGAGCGGCTGCACGACATTAATCCAGACACAGTCATTAATCAGGAACACCTGTTTATTGATAGAGTCGAGGCCGAGGCCATTGCCCACGATGAGGATTTAACCTTTGTCGCCGATTGCATTGATGCAATCGCCTATAAAACAGTATTAATCGACACTTGCAACCGTAACGGCATGCCAATCATTTCCAGCATGGGTGCTGGCGGCAGGCTAGACCCAACGAAAGTCAAAATTTCTCGAATGGATAAAACGCAGAACTGTGGACTGGCCAGAGAAATGAGAAAGCAACTAAGAAACATTCGCGCTTCATTGAAATTTCCAGTTGTTCACTCGACTGAAATTCAGATAAAAGCCCTACCCCATCAACAAGTTACTGAGACAAAACTTGCACCAGCAGGTAGGCCTCGCGCTGTCAATGGCGCAATATCTTACATGCCCAATATTTTTGGGCTTATGATGGCAGGACATATTATCCAAGAAATTTTAAAAAAATAAGGGGACTCACATGGTCAGAACAGAAACACCGGTCTGCGACTTTGATCAAGCAGCGATCGACTTTAACTTAAAAGGTGTTGATGGTAATCAGCACTCTCTTGACAGCCTTAAAGGCAAGAATGGCCTGTTGGTGATGTTTATTTGCAACCACTGCCCTTACGTCAAATCAATTATTCATCGCATTATTCGCGACGCAACAGAACTTAAAGAGTTGGGAATGAATACCGTTGCCATTATGTCTAACGATCCAAGTGATTATGAAGAAGACTCTTTTGAAAATATGCAAATAATTGCCGCGGAAATGAAATTTCCTTTCCCATACTTAATTGATGAAACTCAGGAAGCTGCCAAAGCTTATGGTGCAGTTTGTACGCCCGATTTCTTTGGCTACAACAAAAACTTAGGTTTGCAGTATCGCGGCCGACTGGACGAGTCTCGCACAGAAGCTGTGGCGGATGCCAAACGCGACCTTTTCGAGGCAATGAAAGAAGTAGCAGCAACCGGTAAAGGTCCTGCTGAACAAATCCCATCAATGGGATGTTCTATTAAATGGTTTGATTAGCCTGATTTTTTAACAAACTTTGTCAAAATAACAATTCTCTGGCCGCTAACCCGACCTTCAATGTGTGCTTCGTTATCAACAACTAGAGAGATATTGCGTACAGCTGTGCCTCGTTTGGCTGTGAAGTTGGCGCCTTTAACGTTCAAATCCTTCGTTAAAGTAACCGTGTCACCAGCGTTCAGCGTAGTACCGTTGCTATCTAAATGTTTTACACCGCTATCATAATCACTCTCAGAGCAAGCTTCAGCCCAAGCTTGAATCTTTTCATCTAAATAAAGCACATCAAGCAAATCTTGAGGCCAACCTTCACCACGTAGCCTATTGAGCATACGCCAAACGATAACCTGAACCGCACTCACCTGAGACCACATAGAGTCATTCAGACAGCGCCAATGATTGGGCTCAATTGACTCAGGATTTTCGATTTGACTGTGACAAACACCACAAGTTAAGACACACTTCTTAGCACTATCCTTGTCTCCATCAACAGCGTAGGTAGTTAGATTGTCGCTCGAACCGCATAACTCACATTGCTCACCCGCTCGCTCTCTTAGAATTTGTTCTATGCTCATTGTGCAATTTTAATTATATTTTCGAAGATGCTATTTTACAAAGCTCTCTTATAATTATTTGAGACATTTACAACAGGTTGAGCTTCTAAAAACATGCCTTGTAAAATAATCGTTACAAAGGTTTCTATTTGAAATAAATTAAAAAATAGAATTAGGGTATAATTTTGCCCTTTCCTCTTTCCCAGCCATCATGTCAGATATGTCAGACAATCAACCCAGTGTCAGTTTTAAAAGTCTTGGTCTTTCAAGTAATATTATCAAAGTGCTGGATGAGGTTGGATACGAAACACCTACCGCCATCCAAGAGCAATGCATCACGCACCTACTGGATGGCCAAGATATTATCGGTCAAGCACAAACAGGCACGGGGAAAACGGCAGCATTTTCTTTGCCATTGTTGGACAAAATCGACCTCAATAACAACCAAGTGCAATTATTGGTATTAACACCAACACGCGAATTGGCCATTCAGGTGGCCGAGGCTATTCAAACCTATGCAAGGCATCTAAAAGGCTTTCATGTTCTGCCGATTTATGGCGGCCAGTCATATGATGTCCAGCTTAGACCTTTAAAAAGAGGCGTTCATGCGGTCGTGGGCACGCCAGGTCGAGTGATGGATCATCTAAAACGCGGTACATTAAAGCTTAACAACCTTCAAGCACTGGTACTTGACGAAGCCGATGAAATGTTAAGAATGGGCTTTATCGATGACGTTAAATGGGTGATGGAGAAACTACCTGAGCAAAGACAAATTGCGCTTTTCTCGGCAACCATGCCAAACGTTATTAAGCGTGTTGCTGAGACTTTTTTGAAAAACCCTAAAATTGTTCAAATTAAAACCAAAACTGCCACAGCACCGACGATTTCACAACGGTATTGGCTTGTTAGTGGCGTTAATAAACTGGATGCATTAACTCGTATCCTAGAGGTTGAATCGTTTGACGCACTAATTATTTTTGTTAGAACCAAAACGGCCACAATCGATCTAGCAGAAAAACTTTCTGCAAGAGGTTTTGCAGCTGAAGCAATTAATGGTGATATTGCGCAAAATCAACGCGAACGCATTATCAATCAATACAAGCAAGGTAAGATCGATATTCTAATCGCCACAGATGTCGCAGCTCGTGGTCTAGATGTTGAGCGTATCTCTCATGTGGTCAATTACGACATTCCTCAAGATCCAGAATCATACGTTCACCGTATTGGTCGCACGGGCAGAGCAGGCAGAGCAGGCCAAGCGATCTTGTTTGTAGCACCTCGCGAGAGACGCATGTTAAAGACGATTGAGCGAATTACTCGCCAGCCGATTGAACCGATGCAATTGCCTTCTGCAAAAATTATTAATAAACAGCGCGTCAATAATTTCAAACAGAGAATCGCCGACACGCTTAGCAATCAAAACTTGGCGGTATTTGAAGAATTGCTATTAGAGTTTCAAAAAGATAACGAAGTCGACACCTTTAAAGTCGCTGCTGCACTTGCGTTGATGGCGCAAGGTACTGAGCCACTATTAGTCGACGAAAAAGCCTTTAAACAAGCAGAATTTGGTGCAAGTAGTGGCAAAAAGATCACCGTCGACATTGAAGCCTCTCCGTTAAAGGATAACCCTCAAGTGCCGATGCGACGCTATCGAATCGCGCTTGGCAATAGGGATAGGATTAAACCTGGAAACATTCTAGGCGCTATCGCCAATGAGGCTGAAATCTCAAGCCAATACATTGGTGCTATCCAAATCTTTCAAGACTTCACCACGGTTGATTTGCCGGACGAAATGCCAAAAGAAACGCTTGAAGTTTTGAGAAATGTGCGCGTTTTTGACAAAAAGCTCAACATAGAAGAACTCACTGAGAAGAACAATACTGCCACCGCCAAAGAGCACTCTGATAACTTCAAAGGCGGCTTCTCTGACAGAAAAGACAGAGGCAAACCCCGTCGTAATCGTGACAGGGATAGAGATCGAAAGTTCTCTAGACGCAAACCAAAGCGCTAAGATAGGGTTATTAGTTCTGATTAATTAAGTGTCTTATTAGTGATTTTCTTAGGTAAAATTACTTCTGCTGGTAAAAATACAGCTAATTTTTCTTACGTGTTGTTCATTGATAAGCTGTCGGTGTCACGGTGAAGTAGTTAGATTGCATCTTTTCCATGTTTTTTTATTTTTCAGGAGACGAAATGTCTACAACAACAGGTAAAGTCAAATGGTTTGACGCGAAAAAAGGTTTTGGTTTTATTGAGCAAGAAAGTGGTGACGATGTATTCGTTCACTTTCGTGCTATTCAAGGCGACGGCTACAAATCACTAGAAGAAGGTCAAGAAGTAGAATTTGAGCTTGAAGATGGTGCAAAAGGCCCACAGGCTGCCAACGTGATTCCACAGTAATTTATTTAATTACTTTGAATTCAAAAAACCCAGCTTTTGCTGGGTTTTTTATTGCCTGACACTTTCCTATACTTTTAGAATCCATACTAACCTACCTCACACTTGTCTCGCTCGTAAGCTAAGCTCGAGAAAGAAAATGTAATAGTGCTCAATTTCATCTCATCAGAAAATGCCGAGAATTTTTAAAATGGACTCCAAAACACCCCTAAAGAAGGTCCACTTTGCCTCAAAAGGGCAAATAATGCCATTTTTTAGTCAAAAAACATCGATTTCAGGCTACTATTTGCTTTAAATCAAAGTAAATTTGTGATCTCTAAAAAATTTCGGAAATAATCGATATGAACGTTAAAATACGATAATCATGAATACTTTTTATTGGTACGACTTCGAGACTACGGGCATTTCACCGAGAGTGGATCGCATTACCCAATTTGCCGGAATTAGAACCGATGAAAACCTCAATATTATTGATGAGCATATGTTCTATTGCAAGCCAACGCATGATTGCCTTCCCAGTCCTTATGCTGTTGCAGTTACAGGCATTACCCCACAGCATTGTGAAAATAATGGGCTGATTGAGCACGAATTCTTAAAGAAAATTCACACCCAATTTTGCCAGTCAAGCACTTGTATCGTTGGTTATAACAGTATCCGTTTCGACGATGAATTCAGCCGTTATGGTTTTTTCCGAAATTTTATCGAACCTTATGGTTGGCATTGGCAAAACCACAACACAAGATGGGATATTCTCGACGTTGTCCGCCTTGCTTATGCGCTCAAAAAAGACTCAAGTCTAAACTGGGTGTTTGATGAAAATGGCAAGCCAAGTTTTAAGCTGGATCGTTTATCAATCGCTAATGGTATTGAGCATTCTGATGCGCATGATGCTTTGGCCGATGTTCGTGCGACTATCGCTTTGGCAAAAATTATTAAGGACAAACAACCGCAATTGTTTGACTATGCTTTTAGCCTTAGAGATAAAAAAGTGGTGGCAAAAAAAATTGAGCTCTTTGCCCCAATGTTACATACTTCAGGAATGTATTCTGCTAATTTATCGTGCACAAGACTAGCGACAGCGCTTGCTTATCACCCCAAATATGCCGATCGAGCAATTGTCTTTAATTTGGATCAAGACCCATCCATTTTGCTTGATCTTACAACTGAAGAACTGAAGACATTGCTATTCACTAAACAATCCGAACTGCCAGAAGGTGTTGAGCGATTACAGCTAAAAGAATTGATTTTTAATAAAAGCCCAATGTTTGTGCCAAATGTGCGTAAATTGGAAGCTAAAATCATCGAACAGCTGCAAATTGACATGCATCAGTGCTTCAAGCGTTTGGACTTTATTCAAAACCACCAAAACGAAATTGAAAAAGTTGTGCAGTCAATATATCATAGTAACGAAGAAAAACAACCTTCAAAAGATGCCGACCAAGCGCTTTATGATAAATTTGTTGATAAGGCCGACAGAAAAATTTGCGAGCAAATTCAAACCCTTTCTGCCGATGAAATTGGCGCCTTCCAGCCAAGCTTTAAAGATAAAAACCTATCCACCTTGTTTTTGCATTTTAAAGGTAGGAATTACTCTGAATTGTTGAGTGATAGTGAGGCTGAGGACTGGTTTGAAATTGTTCAGTCACGTGTACAAGATGGTGAGAATGGCTACTTGTCGTTTGATGATTTTGAGCAACAACTCACTCAACTTAGCAAAGAAGTGCCAGAAAAACAGATTCTTTGGAAACAACTAGAGACTTACGCACAAACTTTTCTCTAGGTTTTCACCCCATCACATTGAAATAGTTAATTCAAACAGGTATAATATTTACGCATAATTGCATATTTAAAAGGATGAGAAAAAACCTATAATGAACGCAGAAACTCGCAGTGAAATGTTTGGCAGATTGCTTAAACAAATCCCCAATCCTACGACAGAGCTAAACTACTCAACTTCTTTTGAACTTCTTATGGCAGTTACCTTATCTGCACAGGCTACAGACAAAAGTGTCAACCAAGTAACCAACGTTTTATTCCCGCTTGCCAATACGCCTGAAACAATTTTTGAGCTGGGTGAAGATACACTTCGCGATACCATTAAAACAATTGGTCTGTTCAACTCGAAAGCTAAACACATTATCCAAACTTGTAAAATTCTAATCGAGAAGTACGATTCTCAAGTGCCCGAGACGCGCAAAGAGCTTGAAGCGCTACCTGGTGTTGGTCGTAAAACTGCCAATGTTGTATTAAATACAGCTTTTGGCCAGCCGACGATTGCTGTTGATACGCACATTTATCGCGTTGCAAATCGTACTGCGATTGCCTCGGGCAAAACAGTGCTGGAAGTAGAAAAAAAACTCATCAAGTTCATTCCTGATGAATTTAAAGTACCTGCCCACCACCTCATGATCCTCCATGGTCGTTATGTTTGTAAAGCGCGCTCACCACATTGCACAGACTGCACATTGCTTGACCTTTGCGAATACGAAGAGAAAAACCTATAGTGAGATCCTTGTACAAATCAATTTAGATTTGATAGTTGGATTTTTTTTTATTTTTAAGGCATATTTTTAAAAGCCCTACTTGTTGTCTAGCAGGAAAGTGTAAAAAATCCACTACTCCAAAGGGCTGAAGCGAAAAATATTTAAAAATTCAGAAAAATTCTCATCAATAGCTAATGCTATTAATTTCAAATTATTACGCATTTTTTATTCATTTTTATCACTCAGTAAATTATAAAGTGATTTATACAAAGGCCTCTCAATAACCCCATGTTGTATAGCCAAGATCGAACCAAGCAAAGGCAATTCTTAGCGAGATCTTGGCAAAAATTTACCAATAAAGAGTCGCTCGAACCACTTGAAACACTGCTGGCGTCAATCATAAAAATACACCCAGAATATCACGATTTAATCAATAATGTGGATTTGGATTATTTTCCAGAGCAAGGCGAAGTCAATCCTTTTCTACACATCAATCTGCACTTGGCACTAAGAGACCAGCTTTCAATTAATCAACCAGCGGGTATCAAAGAGGTTTACGATAAACTGCTGGCGAAGCTCAAAGACGAACACGCCGTTGAACATTTGATGATGGATTGCATTGCCGAAATGATTTTTTCTTCCCAGAAGAACAACAGTCCAATGGACCATCATGCCTACTTTCGTTGCATCCAAAACCAAGTCGATAATAACGAATGTCAATAGACGCGCATATTGAGTCTCACCTTAATTGCACAGTCGACAGCAAAACCTCTCTTAACTGCGTAAAAACCAACGCATTCAAGGTAAAAATGACGGATGGCAAAACGCTATTTGCCAAATATCAAGAAACCGCCAATAACAATCTAATTAACCAAAGTATTGAGCTGACTCTACTTGGGGAAAGTCTCACCACACCTAAAGTGCTTGATTCTTGCCAGCACTGCCTATTGTTGGAGTGGATTGAGACCGGGAACTGCGAAAACCATCAACATAAAATAGGCTTGGCAATGGCTAATTTACACAAGCAAAGCAATGATGTTTTTGGTTTCGAATTTGACAATACCATTGGCGAAATGCCACAACACAACGGCACAGGCGAAAACATAACATCGTGGCGAGATTTCTATTGGAAGCATCGACTTCTATTTCAAATCGAGAGCAGTAAACAGAAGCAACTGATTAACGATCCAGATTACAAACGTCTACTATCTATTGAAACGGTGCTTGATAAACTATTGAGCGACTCTATAACACCCTCTCTCTTGCACGGCGACCTTTGGTCTGGTAATGTCATCATCACTATTCAGGGGCCAGTTCTTATCGATTCTGCAGCCTATTATGGCCATAGAGAAGCGGACTTTGCCTTGATGTTTATGTTTGGTGGTTTTGGCCCCGAAGTGTTTGAAGCCTATAACGAAGTCTATCCATTTGACAAGGGCTTCGACGAACGAAAACCCTTATATATGCTCTATCACTATCTCAATCATCTGAATATATTTGGAAGCGGTTATCACGCAGGAGTGATGAATTGTGCAAAACTAATTCTTCACACCTAACAATGCGCCGATGGCTTTTTGAGTGGTGTTTGAAATTTCAACAATTTTGTTCGATGAAGTAGCACCAAATACCACTACAACACTGTTTTTTGGAATATTAAGGGTTTTGCAAAGCAGTTGAATAACGGCTTTGTTGGCTTTACCTTTCTCTGGTTGCGCCCTGACTTTGACTTTCAGTGCATTACCAATATAGCCAGCCACTTCATCTATAGAGGCATTGGGGATAACTTTTAGCGATAGGCGTATCAACGATTACCAGTCAACGAAGTTCTTTAATAACTGAAGGCCATCGTGTTGTGATTTTTCAGGATGAAACTGCACGGCAAACATTCGATCTTTGGTAATTGCTGATGTAAATGAGTGACCATACTCTGTACTACCCGCGACTACGCTGGAATCCTTCTCTTGCACGTAATAACTGTGCACACTATAAAAACGTGCATTATTGTCAATATTATGCCAAAGGGGGTGAGCGGACACTTGATTGACCGTGTTCCAACCCATATGCGGTATCTTGAGTTTATTATTGGCAAACTTAACCACTTTTCCCTGAATGATTGACAAACCATCGGTGCCATTATTTTCCTCGCTATGATCGAAGAGCAATTGCAAACCTAAGCAAATACCTAAGAACGGCTTTTCAGCGGCGGATTTTTTTATCACTTCAACCAAATTGTGCTCATGAAGCGCCAACATGCAGGCACCCATTGCCCCTTGTCCAGGAAAAACAACACGATCAGCATCATTAATTAGTTGGGGGTCATTGGTGAGAATTGAGCGATCGTTCGGTGCAACAAACTCAAAAGCCTTTTGTACGGAACGGACATTGCCCATTCCGTAATCAACAATTGCGATGGTTTGCATATTAGGTCTTTATCAAATTTAATCGTACAAAAATCTCTTTTCTAAAGGGAGCCCTTGGTAGAAGGGATAACACCAGCTTGTCTCTCATCAGGTGTTACCGCCATACGCAACGCTCGGCCAAACGCCTTAAAAACAGTTTCTGCTTGGTGATGTGAGTTAACGCCCTTCATATTATCAATATGAAGCGTAACTAAGGCGTGATTGACAAATCCCTGGAAGAACTCTCTAATTAAATCAACATCAAAAGAGCCCACTCTACCTCTAGTGAAATCTACATCCATCATCAAGCCGGGACGGCCAGATAAATCTAGCACCACGCGTGAGAGGGCCTCATCTAACGGCACATAAGAATGACCATAACGAGTCAATCCTTTTTTATCGCCCACAGCCTTAAAAAAAGCCTGGCCAATGGTAATACCAATATCCTCAACCGTGTGGTGATCATCTATCTCAGTATCGCCATCACAACGGATGGTTAAATCCATCAAGCCGTGACGCGCGATTTGATCCAGCATGTGATTTAAAAACGGCACGCCCGTCTCAATGTCAGCAACACCGCTACCGTAAATGTCTAGGTTAACCGAGATATCCGTCTCGTTTGTTTTGCGATCAACTTTAATCATAAGTGAATTCTATCTTAAACTATAGATAGTCTTTGATGAGTATTTCTGCGATTTGAATTGTATTCAAAGCCGCTCCTTTTCTAATGTTGTCAGACACAACCCACATATTCAAACCACGTTCGTGGCTTATATCTTCACGAATTCGGCTAACAAAAGTCTCATCATGGTTTGTTGCCTCTTCAAATGGTGTTGCATAACCGCCATTTTCATGCTCGTCAATCACCTTAACACCGGGTGCATTCTCTAATAATGCCCTTGCTTCTGCAGCAGTAATTTTTTTCTTTGTTTCAATGTTAATGGCTTCTGAATGACCAAACAAAACTGGCACACGCACCGCAGTTGGATTAACCAAGATTGAATCATCCTCAAAAATCTTTTGTGTTTCCCACACCATTTTCATTTCTTCTTTGGTGTAACCATTCTCTTGGAACACATCGATATGAGGAATCACATTAAAAGCAATTTGCCTTGGATAAACTTCAATTTCGACATCTTGGCCATTCAACAATTTAGCTGTTTGGTTTGTTAATTCAGTAATCGCCTTTTTGCCACTGCCCGAAACTGCTTGGTAAGTCGCGACATTAATTCGCTCAATGCCTACAGCATCGTAAATTGGCTTAAGGGCAACCAACATTTGAATCGTTGAACAATTTGGATTGGCAATAATATTACGATTCGTGTAGTTTGCAATCGCATGTTCATTGACTTCTGGCACAACCAAAGGGATGTCTTTGTCACGGCGAAAATATGCGGTATTGTCAATCACTACACAGCCCGTTTCAGCCGCAATCGGTGCGTATTTTTCGGAAATATGACCACCTGCTGAGAACAAACCGATTTGAACCTGAGAAAAATCAAAAGTATCCAAATCTTGCACCGTCCAAGATTTACCTTGGCAGGTTACTTTTTTACCAGCTGACTTTGCAGAGGCTAAAGGGTATAAATTATTAATTGGAAAATCACGCTGATCTAAAATTGAAATCAGAGTTTCCCCTACTGCACCAGTTGCACCAACGATTGCAACGTCATATTTTTTACTCACGACAAAATAATATTAACAAAAGGGTTTATTATACAAATCCTTACGACCAAAATACACAAATATATTCGATTAAACATGAAAAATTATTAAGTATTATGGCAAAACAAGAGCCAAAATGAAGAATCACTATCAAATCTTAAATGATTTATACAAAGGTCTCAATTTAAACGCAGTTGTCGATTTCTATATATTGATGCTGGCAACCGAATTCAGCACTTAGATGCTTGCACAATGCTTGCACACCATAGCGTTCAGTCGCGTGGTGTCCAGCTGAAATAAAAATCAAGTCATTCTCCAGTGCTGTTGCAGGCGTTTGTTCTGAGGCCTCGCCAGTAAGGTAGGCATCTACGCCAAGCTCTACTGCTTGATCAATAAAACCTTGCGCTGCACCGGTGCACCAAGCGATGCGCCTGATATTGCTGCTTTGATCGCCAATAATTAATGGCGCCCTTTGCAGTGCGTTTTCAATTTCCGTGCCAAACTCGTTAACACTTGACTCAATCTGACCCGTCCACAGCAAACTATTTACAACAGGGCTCATGTTATTAATTCCAAGCAGTTTGCCCAATTGCACATTGTTGCCAACATCGGGATGGGCATCGAGCGGTAGATGATACGCAAATAAATTGATATTATTTTCTAGCAATAAGGCAATTTTGCGACGCTTAGCACCTCTGATTGTCTGCGAGTCGTTCTTCCAAAAAAGCCCATGATGGACAAAGATTGCATCCGCCTTTTCATCGATTGCTCGCTCGATCAGCGCGAGATTAGCGCTGACACCACTGATAATTTTATTGATTTCTTCCTTGCCTTCAATTTGCAGCCCATTGGGGCAATAGTCTTCAAAAGCATCGGCGTTGAGATACGATTGGGTGTAGCTCTTTAGTGCTTCACGGCTAGCCATAAAAACTTTTTAGTTGTTGTAGCAAGGCATTGTTCTCACTAGCATTGCTCACTGTTACCCGAACACAATTACTCAGTTGCGGATGACTGGCAAAGTTTTTAATGAGCACGCCGTTGTCTTTTAAGAACTCAAATAGCGCATTCGCATCGGGCGTTTTGACCAGTAAAAAATTAGCATCTGATGGATAGACTGTTAACGCTTGAATGGCGACCAACTCCTTAAATAAGCGCCCTCTTTCCTCAATAATCACTTGTGCATTTGCAGCAATTCGGTCTTTTTCTTTTAGAAGAAAATTGGCACTGGCTTGGGTTAATGTGTTGATATTGTAAGGTAGGCGCAACTTATCTAAGTGACCAACCGTTTCCGGATTGCCAATCAACAAACCCAGTCTCAGTCCCGCAAAACCGATTTTGGATACCGTTCTGAGTAACACCATATTTGGATAATTACTGACTTCGCTTAAAAAGCTGTCTTTAGCATATGCATAATAAGCCTCGTCCACCACAACTAGAGCGTCGCTAGCCTTTATGATTTTTTTGATAGAATCTCGATCAAAAGCATTGCCTGTTGGGTTATTTGGATAAGAAATAAAAATCAGTTTTGGCTGTATTTTTTCAATCGTTGCAAGTGTTGCATCCAAATCAATCTCAAAATTCTCGTCAAGCATCACCCCTTTATAATTAAGGCGAGTGAACTTGGCAATCATTTCGTACATAACAAAACTGGGCTCAACACTGAGGATGGTATCACCTGTGCCACAAGCTAACGCCAATAGCTGGATAAGCTCATCTGAGCCATTGCCTAGCAAAATATCCAAATCTTCGGGGATGTCCATTAAATTTCTTAACGTTTGCTGCAACTCTTCAGCGCCCGCATCAGGGTAACGATTGAGCTCCGCCTCCGCCAAATAGACAAGATAAGGCTCGATTAAATCTTCAGGGACTATAAATGGACTTTCCATAGCATCCAGTTTTATCATATTTTGTGACTTCGGGACATGATAAGCCTGAATCTCTTGAATATCTGAGCGTAACCATTGATTAATAAAAGACATTATGTTGGCTTAGAGCGATTGGGGTGATATTGCATTTTACCCAGCTTTTTTGCATTTAATAATGTTTGATAACAGTAGTCCAGCGCCCTCTTGCAGGCAATATCAACATCAATACCGAGTGCAAGCAACGCACTAATCGAGCTTGAAAGCGTACAACCAGAGCCGTGATATTCACCCGGTAATTTGACGTAGTTGAAACTGGCGAACAACTTGTCCTGTTGATACAAGCGATGTTCAATTTCATTTTGTGAATCGTCCGAACCAGTGATCAATGTCCAGGGGCGACTCAATGACGCCACCGCTTTAACTTCATCAAGATCTGGCGCCAATAGTGCCAACTCTGATCTATTAGGTGTAATTATCTCAGCCAACGGGATAAGTTTATCTTTCATTGCAGCTATAGCACCTTCATCAAGCAATTGTTTGCCACTACTGGAGCAAACAATTGGATCGAGTACAACCCTTAACTCGGGTTTTTTGGCGAGCAAATTAGCAATAGTATTAATTTGAGAAGCCGAACCCAAAAGGCCAATTTTAGCTACTTGAAAATCAATATCAACAATCAATGCCCTAAATTGCGCTTCAATGAGAGCGCAATCGACCGAGTGAACCATCGTTACTTCAGATGTATTTTGAGCAGTTAATGTGGTGGCAATAGGCAGCGCCGTAATGCCGAATTGATTAATCGATTCAATGTCAGCGCTTAGGCCAGCAGCGCCACTAGGATCAAGCCCAGAAAAAACTAAAACGCTTTCTGAAAAAGACCCTGACATCAACTAGCGCAATTCTTTCTCAATGAGGTAATCAACCACCTTAAAAATACCCTCGATACTACCTGCATGCGCTGCATCTACCCAGTACTTACCGTTAACGACCAGTGTTGGTACGCCTTGCGCCTGATACTTGAATGAGTTGGCCTTTGCTTTATTGACATTTACAGCCACTGAATATTGCTTAAAGGCATCATTGGCTTTAGTCATATCAACACCATTAATGTTTAGCCAATTTACAAAATCCTCTTGCGAATTAAAATCAATACCATCTCTATGAATGGCACTAAAAAGTGGTGTGTTCAGTCGATCAAATTCGCCTAAGTGTTTCAAGATATAGTAGAAAATCGCACCTTTTTCCCATCGTTCTGAAAAAACGGCAGGCTGGCGGACAAATTCTGCTTTATCCGTCAGGTTTGCTTCCATCTCATGAATATATGGCTCTAGATTGTAGCAATGGCTACAGTAATACCAAAATAATTCCCTTACTTCAACCTTATCGCCAGTTTCCGTTTCAACCGGCTTGTTAATAACAACATAATGCTTACCTGCAATAAATACTTGCTCTTCATATGCTTTCTCAGCTTCATTTTCAACAACTGTCACCTGCGCGGATACAGTGTGCTCAACGTTTTGCTTCTCAGCTACTTCCATCTGAGCACCAAAGGTGGTTTGAGCAATTGTATTATCTGCATTAACCCCAAATAAGAAAAAATAGCCAGCAGTGGCAAAAATAACAACGAGAGCGATTAAGATCGGTAATTTTTTCATTGACTTGAATTATTTAAAAAGTTTGTTAATATTATACTGATTCAAAACAAAATCTTTCCTAGATTGAAAAGCCTGCCACAGCTTTTGATAGGTTTGTTTTTCAATTGGATGCTTTTTGATTGCACTCAGTTCTGCCAATGGTGCCAAAAAGTAAGCGCATTTGAGAACATCGGAACGAGGCAAGTTCAATGCTGTATCAACCACCTCATTATAAAGCACCAAATCAAGATCAATGATTCGTGCAGAAAATTTAGGCAGCTCTCGATCCCTACCTAAAGCATTCTCGATCTCCTTTAAAGTCGATTTCACCTCATGACTTGACTTATCGGTAGTGGCGTTGACGCCAATATTATAAAAATCATTACCCTTAAAGCCCTCAGCGGGACTTTCATACAATGAAGAAACAACAATATCAGAAAACTCTTCTTTGAGTGCTTCAAGCGCAAGCGTGATCTTTAAAGCTCGATTTTCATTTGAGCCAATATTGATATGAACATCGCTCATTAAGTTTATTGCTTATGTGAAGATCTCTCAATAATAACACCAACGCCTTCAGCGCCAGTGACCGCCTCACCTTTGTTTAGCTTTAACTTAACCCACGCTACACCAAATTCATTGAGTATGATTTGACACACTTCCTCGGCCAATGTCTCAACGAGCTGGAACTCACTACCTCTCACATAGTTACTAAGACGATTACAAACAGCATGGTAGTTCACCGCCTGATCAATATTATCGGTATCAGCGGCAGCGGCATTGTTAGAAGACATTTCTATATCCAAAACAATGTCTTGACGAATTTTACGCTCCCAATCATAGATTCCGATGACCGTATCAATCTTTAGACCTTGTATAAAAACAATATCCATATTGTCATTATTGAATCACAAAGCCCATATGATACCTTTGGCTAAAGTTTTTAACGCTACAAATATTGAGACCTTTGCATAAATCATTTTAAAATATATAATGGTTTATGTAAAGATCTCACGTTACTGATTGATATAATTTAGCTCAGGCTTAAAGTGCTTTATCTGAAAGCCACACCAAAGGAGGAAGGTTTGATTTTTTACTTTTTGTTAATTGCAGCTTATTTGATTGGCTCGATTTCATCTGCAATTCTCGTCTGTAAAGCACTTGGCTTACCAGACCCTCGCACGCAAGGCTCTAATAACCCTGGTGCCACCAACGTTCGCCGAATAGCTGGTAATAAAGTCGCAGCTATTGTGCTTTTAGGTGATACTTTTAAAGGCTTTCTGCCGGTGCTATTGGCAACAACACTTGAGCTGAGTTTATTTGAGATCTCTTTGGTTGGACTTGGCGCTTTCCTGGGTCATATTTATCCCGTTTTTTTCGATTTCAAAGGCGGTAAAGGGGTAGCGACCTATATTGGCATACTGCTCGCTTGCAGCACAATAGTTGGCATTGTCTTTATCTGTATTTGGTTATTTATTGCAAAGGTATTAAAAATTTCTTCACTATCAGCGTTGGTGGCAACAGCTATTTCGCCTGTTTATTACTACCTGTTTGTTGATGACGCGCGCTCGGCAATTGTTATCACTATTATCTGTGGATTAATTTTCTACACACATCGTAGCAACATCACAAGACTCATTAATAACGAAGAAGATGGCATTAAGTCTTAGTATTGACGCCTTTCTTTAGCAAGTAAAGCGCAACGGCTACCAGCATAACAATCATTAAGAGAGGCACAATAAATGCTAAATAAAGATCTGTAGAGCCAACCCCCAACATGCCTAATCTAAAGCCATCCATCATATAATAAATTGGATTAAAAGCCGATAGAGAACGCCAAAAGCTGGGCAAAATGTCGATGCTATAAAACATACCACCCAGATAAGTCAAAGGCAGTAAGACAAAGGTTGGCACAATGGATATGTCATCGAAAGATTTGGCAAAAATAGCGTTAATAAAGCCGGCCAAAGCAAACATCACCGAAGTTAATAAAAAAGAAAGAGCAAGAATACTGTAACTGTAAATACTGATCTCAACAAAGAATGAAATGCTAAAAGTAACCGCCAACCCAACACACAATCCCCGCACCACACCACCAGAAACAAAGCCTAACAATATTATCCAATTGGGCATGGGCGAAACCAACAACTCTTCAAAACTGTGATTATATTTTGTCATGAAAAAAGAGGAGACTGTATTGGCATAAGACTGCATAATCACTGTCATTAAAATAATGCCAGGAACAATAAAATGTAAATAATCAATTCCTTGCATGTGTCCAATCCTCTCTCCCATTAAGCCGCCAAAAATAAGAAGGTAAAGAGAAGTGGTTACTACTGGTGGCACAATGGTTTGAACCCAAATGCGCGCAAAACGTAGAATTTCTTTAACAACAATAGTTTGGTAAGCAATCCACATAACTATTCGTCCTTACTGGTCAGTGATAAAAACAAATTCTCAAGACGATTTTGAGCTGAGCGAATATTGGCAACACTAACATTCTGTAATAATAATTTGGTAATGACGGCCGAAATTGTTGTTGATTCTGGGAGTGTTACTTGTAAAGTATGCGCGTCTAAAACTTCACACTCGCAATTTTTAATTTTTATACTGTTTGACACACTTTCAACGCACTCAAATATTAATACTTGGTGTTTGGCTTTTTTAAGCAAAGCCTTCATACTAGATTGTGCCACAATCTCGCCCTCATTAAGTATGGCAATGTTTCGACACATTGATTCTGCTTCTTCCAAGTAGTGTGTTGTCAGAATGATGGTCAACCCCTCCTGATTGAGTTGCTTTAAAAAGCGCCACATAGACCGACGAATCTCAACATCAACTCCGGCAGTTGGCTCATCCAAAATAAGAATCTCTGGATTATGCATCAGTGCACGCGCCAACATTAGTCGACGTTTCATGCCGCCCGATAAAGACTGTGGCACTTCTAGGCGTCGATCCCAAAGATTGACTTTTTTTAGCAACACCTCAGCACGAAGTGTCGCTTCTTTACGGTTGATACCAAAATAGCCCGCCTGATTAATGAGTATTTCAATATTTGGCTCATGCGGATTAAAATTAAACTCTTGCGGCATCAGGCCAATTTTTCGTTTAACTTCGTTAATATTTTTCCCTTGATTAAGACCATCAATCTCAACAGAACCCGATGTTGGAGTGATCAAACCACAAATAATCCCAATAGCGGTTGTCTTACCAGCACCATTAGAGCCCAATAAGGCAAAAAAATCACCTTTTTCGACCTTTAAATCAACTGCTTTGAGAGCTTCAAAACCATTCGAATAGGTTTTGCTTAATGCATTGGTAGAAAGAGCATGTGTCATAAATAAATTAACTCTCAAATAAAAAAATTAACCCTCAGGAAAAGTGGCTGAGGCGGGTGTTTTACACAATCAGCATCTCGCTTAAATAAGCTAAATGATTTTAACATTTATCAACATTATTGGGCTAATTTTGCGATAATTACCCCCTTGAAACAATTAGCTACTTTTCTAAGAAAATGTCAACAACAAAAAATGTCACCTTGCCAGATATTGGCGACTCCGATCAGGTTGAGGTAATAGAGGTTTTAATAGCCGTCGGCGATCATGTTGAAGAGAATGACAGCATAATCACCTTAGAAAATGACAAGGCGACAATGGAAATTCCTGCACCTTTCTCAGGCACAGTCAAGTCTGTCGAAGTCACTGTTGGCGAAAAAATATCCAAAGATAGCCTAATCATTACTCTCGACGGCACTGAGGACTCCCCAAGCGAAGAAAGCTATTCTACTAATGCAGGCACTGAAGCAGCAGAAGAATCAGCAGCCACTTCAAATATTATCGAGGTAGTAGTGCCGGATATTGGCGACATCGATCAAGTGGAAGTAATTGAAATATTGAGTGCTGTGGGTGATGATATTAGCAAAGAACAAAGTATTATCACCTTAGAAAGCGATAAAGCCTCTATGGAAATCCCATCTCCATTGGCTGGAAAAATAACAAAAATACCCTTAAGTGTTGGAGACAAAGTCTCGGTTGGTGACCTTATTCTTTCACTTGAAGCCAAAAGTGAGAACGCCAATACGGCCAAGGCTACTATAGTCGAAAGTACACCCACAATAATTGACGCAACCGAACAAGAGCCAATCAAGATTGTTGATGAAGTGATCTCTGTTGCCACTTCGCCGGAATCACACGCCTCTCCTTCGATTAGAAAATTAGCGCGTGAATTGGGTGTTGATTTATCTAACATCAAGGGCAATGGCCAAAAAGGTCGTATCTTAAGTGCCGACCTAAAGGACTACGTTAAACAAATTATCAGCGGTAGTGGTCCGATTGAGGATGGTGTAGAAGTTGTGCCACTTTCGAGAATTAAAAAGCTTTCTGGCAAACATTTAGCAAAGTGCTGGAGTGAAATACCCCACGTCACTCAGTTTGACTCAGTCAACATTGAGCAAATGGAAGAATTCCGAACACACCAAAAAGCAAGAGGTGTTAAATTATCGCCTCTGGTTTTTATCATGAGGGCCGTTGTCCAGGTTCTTAAGCAACACCCACACTTTAATGCTTCACTCGACGAATCTGGTGAAAACCTTTTGGTAAAACAATACTACAACTTAGGCATAGCTATGGATACGCCTGACGGATTGATCGTGCCAGTTATTCGCGATGTAGGCAAGAAATCTCTAATTGAACTTGCAGACGAGCTTACTGAAGTATCAACTAGAGCAAGGGAAAGTGGCCTCAGTAAGGCAGAAATGCAAGGCGCAGGCTTTACCATTTCAAGTCTTGGTGGCATTGGTGGGACGCAATTTACACCAATTATCAATTCACCAGAAGTGGCTATCCTTGGTGTTTCTAGAACACAAATTATGCCTGTCTGGAATGGTGACGCATTTATTCCAACTGCAACATTACCACTAGCGCTTTCTTACGACCATCGTGTGATAGATGGCGTACAAGGTGCTAAATTTATGGCAGATCTTAATCAAGTGCTGAAAAATATTATGGAGATATTGTTATGACTCACACACAAGTTTTAGTCATTGGCTCTGGCCCAGGCGGCTATACAGCGGCATTTCGTGCGGCCGATCTTGGCAAGGAAGTAACATTGATTGAACGCCATGATAATTTAGGTGGTGTTTGTTTGAATGTAGGCTGTATTCCTTCAAAGGCACTGCTTCACACTGCCGAGGTTATTAACGAAGCAAAGACTGCCGAACACTTAGGTGTACATTTCGAGGCACCCTCAATAGACATTGATGGCGTCAGGAAGAACAAGACAGATATAGTGACCAAACTAACCGGTGGCATTAAAGCATTGGCCAAAGCCAGAAAAGTTAATGTTATCGCTGGTTATGCGCAGTTTATCTCAACTAATCAAGTTAGTATTGAAGGCGGTGACGAAGTCATTGAGTTTGAAGATTGTATTATTGCAGCAGGCTCTCAAGTCACAAAAATCCCAAGCTTCCCTTTTGAGGACGATCGCGTGATGGATTCGACAGATGCCCTAGAACTTAGCGATATCCCTAAGCGACTGCTGGTTGTTGGTGGCGGTATTATCGGCCTTGAAATGGCCACAGTATATGAGGCACTCGGCAGTGAAATCACCATCGTTGAATTGGCAGAGCAATTAATTCCAAGCGCAGATAAAGACATAGTCAGTCCGCTATTCAAACGCATTAAAAAGAGCTATGAAAATATTTACCTTAATACAAAAGTTACCAAAATGGAGGCTAGTAAAAAAGGCATCAAAGTTGACTTTGAAGGCAAAGGTGCACCTGAAACTGACACATTTGACAAAGTACTGGTATCTGTCGGTCGCTCACCAAATGGCGCACTGATTGGTGCAGATAAGGCGGGAATATTAGTAGACGAGCGCGGCTTTATCACCACTGACAGACAAATGAAAACCAATGTTGAACATATTTATGCGGTTGGTGATGTTGTTGGCCAACCTATGTTGGCACACAAGGCGGTTCACGAAGCCAAAGTGGCAGCAGAAGTAATTTGTGGACACAAATCTGGCTTTGATGCGCTCACCATTCCATCCGTTGCCTACACCGATCCAGAAGTAGCTTGGACCGGTAAAACCGAGAAAGAGTTAAAAGCAGAAGGCATTTCTTATAAAAAAGGTGTTTTCCCCTGGGCAGCCTCTGGCCGTAGCCTGAGCATTGGTCGCAGCGAAGGCGTAACAAAGGGATTATTCGATAGTACAAACGGTAAAATACTCGGCATGGGTATCTGTGGTACCAACGCGGGTGAACTCATAGCAGAGGCAACTTTAGCGATTGAAATGGGCTGCGATATGAGTGATATTGCACTCACAGTGCACGCCCATCCAACACTTTCGGAGACAACGGCTTTTGCGGCTGAAATGGCGGAAGGTACAATCACTGACCTAATGCCGCCAAGAAAAAGAAAATAGGGAGCGACATGGATATTACAAAAGCAAGAAGAAACGTTATTGAGCAGCAAGTGCGCCCTTGGGGTGGTCTTAACGTGCGGGCCAATCAAGCCTTGAGCGACGTACCACGAGAAAATTTTGTGCCAGAAAATTTTCAAGGCCTTGTTTTTGCTGATATTGAAATCCCTCTCAGCAGCAGCGCCAAAATGTTCTCGCCAAAAATTGAGGGTAGAATTTTGGACTCTGTTGATGTTAAAAGCGATGAAAGTGTCCTAGAAATTGGTACGGGTAGTGGTTATTTCACAGCGGTACTTAGCAAGCTTGCTGATAGTGTTGTGAGTATTGAAATTGATCAAGCGCTATCCGCTTCTGCCACAGAAAATCTGAAATCACTTAATGTAAACAATGTTGATTTACAAGTTTCAGACGCTTTAACAACTGACTTCTCAAACCAAAAATACGACGTTATTGTCCTTGGCTGCTCGCTAAACAAGCAGAGTAAGAAATTGAATGAATTACTCAATATCGGTGGCAGACTGTTTGCTGTTATTGGCAGTAAGAATAAAATGCGGGCAACGCTTATTACCAGAATTAGCGAAAACGAATGGCAGACAAAATCAATTTTTGAAACCCATTTAGATTATATGAAAGGCCAAGAACCAACGGCAGTATTCGCTTTTTAGATAGAGGCCTTTGTATAGATCATTTAATATTTGCTGAGTGATAAAAATGAGTAAAAATGAGTAAAAATGTGAAATTAATAGCACTGGCTATTGATAAGAATTTTTCTGCACTTTTTAGCATGTTTGAGACTCAGCCCTTTGGGATAGGCGATTTTTATTATTTTACTGCGTTAATTTTTTTCGCCAGACAACAAGTAGAACTTCAAAACATATGCCTTACAAAATAATAAAAATTCCACTATCAAATCTAAAATGATCTATACAAAGGCCTCTAGATCAAGCTAGACTATGTTGAATTCTCTTTTCAACTTCCTCATTAATAAATCAGCACTGGCATTAGCCCTGCTACTAGTCTTGGTCGTTGCGCTGCTGTCGCAAATTCCACACTTCTCTCTTGATGCTTCGTCAGACTCTTTGGCGCTTGAGGGCGATAACAATCTTGCTCTGTATGAGCAAACCCAGAAAACCTTCCAAACCTCCAGCCCGCTTATTATTAGCTACACCACTGATGATGGTGTTTTGGATTCCCAACAAATTGATTATTTGAGAACACTTAGAGATAACATACTCGCGCTTGAAAGCGTGACTTCAGTTTCCTCAATTCTTGATGTGCCTTTGTTTCAATCCCCACCGCTTTCACTTTTAGAGTTGACCGGTCCTGCAATCACCATTGATAACAACAAAGCCGATATGTCGATTGTTGCGAACGAATTCAACAACAGTCCACTTTATGCCAACAACCTAGTCAGCCTTGATGGAAAAACATCAGCACTACTGATTGATCTTAAAAAGGTCGGTCAATCAACTGAAGAGGTTAATGATGCACTCGCAGGGGCGGTACAAAGCATTCGAGCAATAATGGCAGATTACAGTAATAATGCTCAGCTCTATTTAGGTGGCATACCATTGATTAGAAATGACATCATTGCCTACATTACTAGCGACCTTGTTCTCTTCAGTCTTGCCGTTGTGCTTGTTATGTCAATCATGATGGCTGTTATTTTTAGAGGCATAAGGTGGGTTTTATTACCAATTGGCATCAGTGTTATAGGTGCGCTAGTGATGACAGGCACACTTGGCGTTTTAGGGTGGAAAGTAACCATCATCTCTTCCAACTTTTTCTCACTACTGCTTGTGATGACACTCTCAGTCACCATTCATCTAGTAGTGAGATTTAAAGAACTCGCCCAACAAACCCCTGAAGCCGATGTCAAAGACCTAACTCTGCTCACTTTGCAACAAATGCTCAAACCGTGCTTATTCACGACACTGACAACAATCATTGCATTTGCCTCGTTAATGATTAGCGATGTACGCCCCGTGATTGACTTCGGCTGGATGATGGCCATTGGTGTTACTATTGCCATGCTGCTGTCTTTCTCGGCCTTTCCGATAGTAATGTGTTTGCTACCACCACCAAAAATTAATAAGCACTCTACTGAGTTCGCTTTCACTCAAAAACTCGCTAATTTCACCCATCAATACGGCAACCAACTTATTATTGGATTGATTCTTATCGTTACCATCGCTCTAATTGGCATTAATAAATTGAGCGTTGAAAACCGCTTTATCGATTATTTCAAGAAATCTAGCGAAATCCACCAAAGCTTGAGCCTAATTGACCAACAACTGGGCGGCACTATGTCTCTGGAAATTGTCTTTGATGACATGGCTAACGCCTTCTGGGTGGATAGCTTCTTGCGTGAAGACATCCATAACATTCATCAGTATCTAGACAACCTTGATGCCACAGGTAAAGTACTATCAATTGATACGATGATGCAAATCCTCACACAAGCCAATGCCGGCATACCACCGAATGGTTTTTTGTTAATGCTAGCTAAACAACAAATGCCAGATTTTGCCAAAGTACAAATACTTGACCCTTATCTATCTGAATCGGAAAACCAGCTTAGAATGGTTGCTCGTATTCGAGAGACCGATGTCTCACTCAAGAGAGACGAGCTTATTAATGAAGTAAGAACACACCTTGTCAATGAGTTTAATCTCAAGCCAGAAAGTTTTAGAATGACTGGTGAGTTTGTTTTATACAACAATCTTTTACAAAGCTTGTTCGAGTCTCAAATCAAAACCATTGCACTGGTGTTTGCGATGATTTTTGTGATGTTTTTATTTGCCTTTAAATCGATTAGTCTCTCTATTTTGGCGCTGATTCCCAATACTCTGCCATCACTGCTTATTTTGGGCATTATGGGACTTGCTAATATTCCGCTTGATTTAATGACGATTACCATTGCCGCCATCGCCATTGGGATTGGTGTGGACAATGCTATTCACTATATTCATCGCTATAAATCAGAGTTTAAAGTTGATCAAGATTACCTAGCGACTATGTATCGCTCACACGCCTCTATTGGCCTTGCAATGTTCTATACATCCATCACAGTTGCTTTTGGTTTTTTGGTGCTGGCATTGTCTAATTTTATCCCTAGTATATACTTTGGTATTTTTACCGCAATTGCCATGCTCAGCGCTGTACTGGTGAACCTCACTTTGTTGCCAAAACTGTTACTGATGTTTAAGCCAACAATGGGAAAATAAATGAGCAGACAATAAAAAACCCGCCTCGAATAAGAGTGCGGGTTTAGTCTACTATTCTAAAGGAGAGATAAGTTAATTAGTAGGGTTTAACTCAGGCGAGTATTATATACGCAAATCAACACTAAATATAACTTTTTTTTATAATTTATTTTCTACCTTAATTAATCTAATTTTAGCCCCAATTTTTTCAATTATCTATGCCAAAAACTTACCAATTTGACGTTCTCATTATCGGCTCTGGTGCAGCCGGATTGATGGGCGCAATACAGCTTTCCGAGGATTTGTCAATAGCACTAATTGCCAAAGATCAACTTTTAGAAGGCTCCTCTTATTATGCGCAGGGTGGCATCTCTGCAGTGCTCGATTCTGCCGATGATTTCAATTCTCACATACAAGATACAATAAAAACTGGCTTTGATTTAGGCAACGAACAAAGTATTCGGTTTATGGTCGAACAAGCGCCAAACGCCATTAAAGATTTAGAAAAAGCAGGGGTGGAATTTTCTCACCAAGGCAAAGAATATGATCTCACAACTGAAGGTGGTCATAGCGCCAAACGCGTTGCTCATGTGTCGGACAAAACTGGCCAATCCGTTCAAACAAATTTACTGGCACAAGTGCGTCAAAAATCAAATATTACGCTTTTTGAACACCACATAGCCATTGATCTTTTAATGAAAGATAAACAATGCTTTGGTGCTTATGTATACGACAAAAAAAATGACCGAGTTTTTTCTTTTATTTCGAGCAAAACAATTATAGCTACAGGCGGCGCATCAAAAGCATACCTCTACACCTCGAATCCAGATACATCGACGGGTGACGGTATTGCTATGGCGTATCGTGCAGGCTGCGAAATTATTAATATGGAATTTGCACAATTTCACCCGACTTGTCTTTTTCATCCTCATGCCAAATCATTTCTCATTTCAGAAACGCTCAGAGGTGAAGGCGCCAAGCTAACTTTGCCAAATGGTGAACCGTTTATGCACAAATACGATGAACGAGAAGAAATGGCGCCCCGCGATATTGTTGCTAGAGCCATCGATCATGAAATGAAAACACACGGTTTTGATTGTGTTTATCTTGATTTATCCTTTAAAGACAGTCACTGGATTGTTGAGCGCTTTCCCACAATTACCAAGCGCTGTCTTGCTCTGGGTGTTGATATTTGTAGTGAACGCATACCTGTAGTGCCAGCTGCACACTACACATGTGGAGGTGTTGGTGCTGATATGAATGCTCAAAGCAATATCGATAACCTATACGCCATTGGCGAAGTAGCGCACAGTGGTGTTCATGGTGCTAATAGAATGGCAAGTAATTCGCTACTTGAGTGCCTTGTTTTTGCCAAAACCTGTGCAAAGCATATTAATAAAAACAAAAGACAAATTGATGACCTACCTACATTTGAAGATTGGGATGCTTCGAGAGTAGAACACTCACAAGAAAAAGTCGTGATCTCCCATCTTTGGCATGAGGTGAGACGCCTGATGTGGAACTTCGTTGGTATTGTTCGCAGTGATCGTCGCCTACAATCGGCTCAACGTCGATTAGCGCAAATTCAAAAAGAAGTAAATGACTATTACCGTCTCTATATTCTTACGGAAGACCTTATCGAGCTTCGTAATCTTGTACAAACGGCCCAAATTATTGTAGAATCCGCTCTCTCAAGAAAAGAGAGTCGTGGATTGCATTTCACCCTAGACTACCCAGAGCAATTAGAAAGCGCGCATAATAGCGTCATTACAAAGACATCATAAAAATCATGCTTCTGCCTATTCTTTGCTATCCAGACAAAAAACTCAGGACCGTTGCCAAGCCTGTTGCAGTAGTTGATGACGCCATTAAAACGCAAGTTAAAAACATGTTTGAAACCATGTACGACGCACCAGGTATTGGCCTAGCTGCAACTCAAGTTGACTTTCATCAAAGACTAATTGTGATTGATGTTTCGGATGAGCAGAATCAACCACTGTGCTTAATCAACCCTGAAATTATAGAAAAATCCGGTGAAATTGAATTGGAAGAAGGCTGTCTATCTGTGCCTAATTATTATGAGAATGTCAAGCGTGCCAATGACATCAAAGTTCGCGCTCTTAACCAAAATGGTGAAAAATTTGAAATGGAGGCCAGCGAAATATTAGCCGTCTGTATTCAACACGAGATTGACCACCTCAATGGTATTCTTTTTGTTGATTATATTTCAAAACTCAAACAAAAACGCCTTAAAGAAAAAGCCAACAAGAAGGTAAAAAGACTTTAGGCCCGGATAAGATCTTGGCAATAATCATTTTAAATTTACTGCTTCAATAAAAGTGAATATTGGTCCCTTTAAGCTAAAAACTCAAGTGCTACTCGCGCCAATGGCAGGTACCAGTGACAAGCCCTTTCGACTACTTTGCCGCCAACAAGGTGCAGCACTAACAACCTCAGAAATGGTGGTTATTCAAAAACACCTTCTCAATACCAATAAATCAAAATATCGCCTAGACTTTAGCGGCGAACAACCACCGATTAGTATTCAGATAGCTGGATCTGAGGCATCTCAACTGGCTGAATCAGCTATACAGGCTGTGGCCTTTGGTGCCGACATCATTGATATTAACATGGGCTGTCCTGCTAAAAAAGTTTGTAATAAGGCCGCAGGTTCGGCGCTGATGCAAAATGAAAAACTGGTTGAAGATATCCTCAATTCTGTTGTAAGTAGCGTTGATGTGCCAGTCACTCTGAAAATGCGCACCGGTTGGAACGAGGAAAATAAAAATGCGCCAACAATCGCCAAAATAGCCGAAGAGTCTGGCATAAAAATGCTGGCCATTCACGGCAGAACGCGCGCGCAAAAATACCATGGTCATGCCGAATACGACACCATTAAAAAGATTGTCGACCAAGTTTCAATTCCGGTGGTTGCCAATGGCGATATTACCAGCGGCAAAAAAGCCAAAGCCGTTTTAGATTATACCGGCGCTGAGGCTGTTATGCTAGGTAGAGCCACACAAGGTAACCCGTGGTTAATTGGCCAAGTGCACCACTACCTATCCACAGGGGAAAATGAAAAAAACCTTAGCGTGAATGCAAAAATACCAGTAATCCTCGACCACATTCAAAAAATACACAAATTTTATGGCGAAAAAATGGGCACTCAGTTGTCCAGAAAGCATATTTTTTGGTATGCTATGCAACTTGACCAAGAAAAAGGCAAGGTATTTTGGCCAACTGTTAATCGAGTGATCGACCACTCGGAACAATTAATTATATTTCGCGATTTTTTACATTCATTATGAAAGAAAGGGATTTACACCATTGTATCAACCTCAAGCTTGATCGATATTTTAAGCACTTAAACGGTGAGAGTACCACTGGTGTATTCAAAATGGTCACCCAGCAAGCAGAATCAGCAACCCTAAATTATGTGCTCGATCAAGTTAATCAAAATCACAGCGAGGCCGCGAGAATTCTAGGCATTAATCGCGCAACACTTAAGAAAAAAATAGCACTCTACCAACTCTAGATAGCGTTCTCTTATATAATTAAACACTACACCTTAACAACTATTGTCAATGGCCATAAAACGCGCTCTGATTAGTGTTTCCGACAAATCAGGTATTATAGAATTTGCTCAAAAACTAGCCAACTTAGGCATTGAAATTATCTCAACGGGCGGCACCGCCAAACTTCTAGAAGAAAGCAACATTCCGGTGATTGAAGTCTCTGACTACACCAATTATCCAGAGATGATGTCGGGTCGTGTTAAAACACTTAACCCTAAAATTCACGGTGGCATATTGGCACGTCGTGGCATTGATGAAGTCGTGATGGCTGAGAATGACATCAATCCAATTGATTTGGTCGTGGTCAACCTATACCCCTTTCAGGAAACAATCGCTAAAGCGAATTGCACGCTGGATGATGCGATTGAAAACATTGATATCGGTGGTCCTGCCATGCTGCGCTCAAGTGCCAAAAATCATGCCTCCGTCACCGTTATTGTCGATAGCGCCGACTATCAAAGTGTGCTTAATGAAATTAGCACATCAGGTGATACGGCTTTAGGCACACGCAAAAAACTCGCGTTGAAAACTTTCGAACACACCGCTCAGTACGATGGCGCTATTGCAAACTACCTCGGCAAGGAAGAAGATGGTTTTTCGAACACCATAAACCTGCAATTTGTAAAATCTCAAACCATGCGTTATGGTGAGAACCCACATCAATCGGCAGCTTTTTACAAAGAAACCAATCTGCTTGAAGCGAGCGTTGCCTCAAGCACACAACATCAAGGCAAAGCCTTGTCTTTTAATAACATTGCTGACGCCGATGCCGCGCTTGAATGCGTCAGAACTTTTTCAGAACCTAGCTGTGTCATTGTCAAACACGCCAACCCTTGCGGTGTAGCCACAAGAAATTCAATTCTTGAAGCTTATGATGATGCGTATAAAACCGACCCAACATCAGCCTTTGGTGGCATTATCGCTTTTAACCGTGCGCTAGACGCTAAAACAGCTCAGAGCATTCTCGATCGTCAATTCGTTGAGGTGATTATTTGCCCTAGTATTGATGTCGATGCAAAAGATGTTTTAGCAAGCAAGCAAAACGTACGCACACTTGAGTGTGGTAATCTGCAAACAGCAAAACCAGCACTGGATTACAAGAAGGTGACCGGTGGTTTATTGGTTCAAGACAAAGATCTGGGCTCTGTAAATGAATCTGAGCTTAAATGCGTCAGCAAAACACAGCCAACCGAACAACAAATACAAGACATGTTGTTTGCCTGGAAAGTGGCTAAAAGCGTGAAATCCAACGCCATTGTTTACGCCAAGAATCAAATAACCATTGGCATTGGCGCAGGGCAAATGTCACGTGTTTATTCAGCCAAAATCGCTGGTATTAAAGCTTCCGACGAAGGTTTAGTTGTCGAGGGCTCAGTAATGGCCTCAGATGCCTTCTTGCCGTTTAGAGACGGCGTTGATGCCGCGGCTAAAGCGGGTATTAAAGCGATTATCCATCCGGGTGGTTCGATGCGTGATGAAGAAGTGATAGAAGCGGCTAACGAACACGGCATAGCCATGGTCTTTACTAACATGCGCCACTTCAAACACTAATTTCTAGAGCTGCTTTTTGCCCATCTCAAGGCATAAGACAAACTTCAGAACGGTCATTTACAATTTGTAAACTCCCGCCCTTCGCTTGCCTTATGCCTTGAGATGAGTAAAAATCATGCTCAATAAATACCTTCAATATTGAAGACATGTGAAACTAGCCGGAATTTTTATTCACATTTCTTTATGGTTTGTGCTGTTTCAATCGCCTCAACTGTACCTTTAAGCTTAGCAACCTCTGCTTCATAATCTTCACTAATTTGACTGGCAGGTATTAAAACAAAAAACACTGTGGTCAATCCACTTTGGTTTTTGACTTATCCCCTTGCAAAACCAAATCCAATTATTCTTATTGAAACGAAAAGCTAAGTTTTTCGTCTGTTTGAGCGAAGCGAGTTTAGAAAAACTAGTGGAGTGAAATTAGAAAGATTGAGATTGTTTTGAGGGCATCTTCTTTCGGCTACCTTTCTGGATGAGCAGAAAGGTGACAAAGCCTAAAAGAGGAAATTTGTAAATTTCCGAAAAAGGATTTCACCAAAATATCGAAAAAAATCGAAATGAGTGTTAAAACAGTAATGAGGAAGCTGTCAACACCCCTAATAAAGACCAAAAAATAGTAGTGTTACACTAGCACAAACAATACCCTTTGATCATTTATGTCCGCCATTCAATCGGCGCACATTTGTAAACTTCATCCAGTATGACTTCAACTAGCTCAAATTGCGATTCCCCATTAACGTCTTCAAAATAGATATGGCTTGGCCAAGGGGTTTTAACATGGTTGTCCGAAGGTAGGTCGATAGTTTCACAGACGTGCTTTATTGCATTGACAAAAGACCTGGCTTCTTCAGCAATCTCTGCCTTTGTTGTGTCAATATCTTCAATACTGTTTCGATCAATCTGAGGCGAGCCGATTCCGGAAGTTAGGGGGAGATTCCGTAGAATGGCCTGCTCTTCATAAAACGAAATATTCACTTTGTCCGCCTCAAGACGCATGATGAAAACTGGATTGACACTGACCTTTGCTTCTG